>Ga0209388_1000087_pt1 | contig 16213 bp, 19 predicted proteins | sample Rivendell_Oct201_7_FD_188348 | JGI IMG/M metagenome (GOLD analysis project Ga0209388, IMG submission 188348) | Vadose zone soil and rhizosphere microbial communities from the Eel River Critical Zone Observatory, Northern California to study diel... | ecosystem: Environmental > Terrestrial > Soil...
GTGAGCCGCGTGGTGGACATACTTCTCAAGAAGGGCCGTATCCCTCATGGATATCTGGGCGTCGGTCTCCAGCCAGTCCGTTTACCCGATGCTCTTCGGCAATCATTGCAGCGTGACGAAAGGAGCGCGGCAATCGTTCTCGAGGTCGAGCCGAACGGGCCGGCGAACAAAGCTGGAATCGTCATCGGCGACATTCTGGTTTCGCTGGCGGGTCGCCCGGTCACTCGGTTGGAAGACGTTCATTTTCAACTGCGGGGGGAAGTCATTGCCAAACCATTGGCCCTGAAATTCGTTCGCGGAGGAGCGCTTCAGGAAACAACGATTGTGGTGGGCGAGCGCCCGTAGGGAGGAGGATAAGGTGGCTATCATGGGTTTCGGTGAAGTCGCGGAGCAATTGCGGCGCTCAACCGTCTTGATTCAGGCCGGAGGCAGCGGCTCCGGTGTCATCTGGTCAACGGACGGTATTATTGTGACGAACGCTCACGTCGCGCGTGGAGCACAAGCAGGCGTTCAGCTTTGGGACGGGCGTGAATTAGATGCGAGGGTCATGTTGCGAAATCCCCGGCCTGACATCGCCTTACTGCGCATAGACGCGAACAATCTGCCCGCGGCAGTCGCAGCTGATTCTGGCCTCGGAAACCCGCGAGTCGCGGGCAGGGCGGACCGGCGAGATGCCACGTCGGCAGCGCGAGACGCCGCGCCGAATCGTACTCTTCGGGCCAGCGCACTTCGTGCCGCTGAGAAGCCTGGCCTTGCCGAAGGCGGTCGCGTTCCAGACACCTCTGGGTACCGTCCAAGTCGAGAGCGAGATGGCCGCCGAGCTGGAAGCAGTACCTGGGGTAACCCGTCACTCTGCCGCGCATGCCCGCGAGCACTCACTCGAGGTGCAGCTGCCGTTTCTGCAGCGCACGCTGGAGGACTTTCGGATTGTGCCACTGGTGGTGGGCGATGCGACCCCGAATGAGGTCGCCTCGGTGATGGACGCGGCTTGGGGTGACGCATCCACGGTGATCGTCGTGAGCTCCGACCTGTCGCACTACTTGACTTATGAAGACGCGGTCGAGGTGGATCGGCGAACCGCCGACCAGATCCTCGCGCTCGGGCCCGCGCCGCTCTCGCCTGAGCAAGCTTGCGGCTCCAATGCGATCAATGGTCTGCTCATCACCGCCTCGAGGCACCACCTTCGCCCAAAGCTCCTCGATTTGCGCAATTCGGGCGACACCGCGGGCGCTCGCGACGAAGTGGTCGGCTACGGCGCCTTTGCTTTCTACGACTAATCGATGCACGCCGATCAATACCCGGGCCGCTGGTGGCATTGGTTGGAGGATGGCAGGATTCAATGCGATCTCTGTCCGCGCGACTGCAAGTTGCAGGAAGGGCAGAGAGGGTTCTGCTTCGTGCGACAGCGCTTGGCAGACCGGATGGTCCTCACCACCTACGGTCGCTCCTCCGGGTTCTGCGTCGATCCGATCGAAAAAAAGCCCCTCAATCACTTTCTTCCAGGCTCGAGCGTCCTCTCCTTCGGAACGGCAGGATGCAATCTCGGCTGCCGTTTCTGCCAGAACTGGGACATCTCCAAGTCCCGCGAGGTTGACCGGCTCGCCGACGAGGCCACTCCGGCGGCGATCGCCGCGGAGGCGGCCGCTCGCGGCTGCCAAAGCGTCGCTTTCACCTACAACGACCCAGTGATTTTCGCGGAATACGCGATGGACGTGGCCGATGCTTGCCGCGAGCGCGGCATCCGGGCGGTCGCGGTGACCGCTGGGTACATGCGCGAGGCGGCTCGGGCCGAGTTTTACGCCAAGATGGACGCCGCGAACGTCGACCTCAAAGCGTTCACCGAAGATTTCTACCAGCGAATCACCTTCTCACACCTGCAGCCGGTGCTGGAGACGCTGCAATATCTCCATCATCAGACGCGCGTTTGGCTTGAGATCACCACTCTGCTCATCCCTGGCCATAATGATTCCGAGCGCGAAGTCACCGAGCTCAGTGAATGGCTGATGCAGTCGCTGGGTCCGGATGTGCCTCTCCACTTCACCGCATTCCATCCGGACTTCAAGATGACCGATCTGCCCAACACGCCCGCGGCAACCCTTCGGCGCGCCCGAGCCATCGCCCGTCGGTGCGGACTCCATTACGTGTACACCGGTAACGTCCATGATGTGGAGGGTGGAACCACGTTCTGTCCGAACTGCGGACGGTCGCTCATCGCCAGAGACTGGTACGACATCCAGGACTTCCAACTTCGCGACGGGACCTGTCCAAGCTGTAAGACCGTCATCCCAGGGTGCTTTGAACGGGTGCCGGGAAATTTTGGAAGGCGACGCATTCCGGTCGCAATCCACAGAGCGGGCACCCGCAAAGCCGACAGTTGAGCCGATTTTCGGTACAAGTTTTTCGTCTAACATGCCGTACTAACAAGCTTTTTCTGAAAAACTTGTCGCGCGACAAGTTTTTTCGATTTTGCGGAGGTCGGACCTAGCTTTTCCAGGCGAGACTCAAGGTGCCGCCGAGAAATTTGGCGAGGCGCTCTGCCTCGACGCCGGCCTTGCCGCGAACCCACGCTGGCGCCTTCAAGAACGGTTCGATGATCACTTCGGACCCGGCCGCTCTTGAGCGCGTGGCGCCAGGTACCCTCGATTAGGCCGTTGACCAGCAGGACCGGTGAAATCCAGCCCTGCGGCCGAAAAACGCGGCTCCGCGAACCACCACGGCTTGCCACAGTGGTAACTCGTCGGCGGGAAGCAAGTGCAGCGTGCCCCGCATTGCCCAGGTTTTGACGAGCGTACGGTCGTCCCACAACGCGCGCTGAACCGCCCGCCGGTCCAGGTTTTCGACCCTTGCCCATACGGTCAACTCGGCCGAGGACATCACCTGGGCGTGCAGGCCACAAAGGCGACTGGCGACCGTAAGCATGCTGCCGGCGGCCGCGCGTTGATCAAGGTGATGGCGCCGGACGCGCCAGGCCGCCACTCGCGGCCAGGTCAGCTTGAGCATTTTTGCGGAGAATTAGCACCCCGGTCGCGGCGACGCCTCCTAAGTTCGCCCAAGCAGGCCATTTTTGAAGACTCCACCCAGAATTGGGCTTCTCGAGGGGTGGAGCTATTGCAATTGGAAGAATCCAGTCATATTATTCCAAATGAAATGACGCACCTTGAGACACAGCGGTCCCTAGGACCGCCCGCGCAAGCCGCAGGAGTTCTTGCGCGGGCGGTGTTGCGCGCCGCCGACCTCCTCGCGGTCTCGCAGAAGCATCTCGCCACAGTGTTGGGCGTGAGCGAAGCATCGCTTTCCCGGCTCGCCAAGGGCTTGCGGCAGGTAGAACCCAACAGCAAGGAGGGTGAGTTGGCGCTGCTCTTCATTCGGATTTTCCGCAGTCTCGATGCTTTGGTCGGCGGCAGCCCGGAAAAGAGCCGGGCGTGGTTTCACGCCGAAAATCTCCATCTCAACGGGGTTCCCGCGCAGCTGATTCAGACCGTGCCGGGGCTGGTGCATGTCAGCGAGTATTTGGACGCAATGCGGGGCAACCTCTAACCTCCGGGCTCTTCGAGCCAAGCCGTGGCGGGTGGTTGAGGCGCAGCACGTGGTTTCAACGCTCAAGCTGGTGAGCTCGCTCGAAGAGCAACGGATTCTCGAAGAGCTGATCGAGCGGCAGAAGCCTTCGTTGCCCAAGCCGTTACAACGCCCGCGCCTTCACTATCTGCTTTTCACCCCATTTCGTTATCCACCGCTGCCTCACGGTTCTCGGTTCGGAACCCGGGAGGAGCCGGGCATCTGGTACGGCGCGGACTCGCTGCGCGGGGTGTTTGCGGAGAAGGCCTATTACCGCTTCCTCTTCCTCGCGGGCACGAGCGCGGATTTGACTCCGATCACCGTCGAGCAGACAGCGTTCACCGCAAACGTCGATACACACCGAGGCGTGGATCTGACGCTTTCGCCCTTCGATCGATACGAGGCCCGGATTTCTTCTAAGACTCGGTACAGAGCAAGCCAGCTCCTGGGACGAGAAATGCGGCACGACGGTGTCGAGGTATTTCGATACCGCTCCGCCCGTGACGTGGAGCGCGGAACCAACGTCGGCGTTTTCACTCCCAAAGCGTTTGCCCAATCGAAACCCAACCCGTTCCAAACCTGGATCTGTCTTGCCGATTCAAAGAGGATCGAATTCGCGCAGAAGAACGCGTCCGAGCGATCGAGGCTCTCGTTTTCATTCAGTCGTTCCGAGTTTGAAGTCGATGGGTCGCTGCCTTCGCCCGCAGTGTAGAGCCTCTGTTGCGGCGCGCTTCTTACGACCGGGCGGTTCCAACTGATGCTAGTTTCGCCTGATGCCAATTTCGATTCTTGTTCATGGTGGCGCGGGGGACAGCGCCCACGACGATTCGCCCGAGGAGGCGATGCGGGGCTGTCTCGCCGCCGCTCGCGCTGGCCACGAGATACTGACTCGCGGAGGTTCCGCGGTCGACGCGGTGGTCGCGGCGGCGGTGGTGCTCGAGGACGACCCGACCTTCAATGCAGGAACTGGATCGGCCCTCAACTCGGACGGTGAAGTGGAGACCGATGCGTCGCTGATGGAGGGAGACAAATTGGCGGCCGGTGCGATCGCCAGCGTAAAGGGAATCAAAAACCCGATTCGCTTGGCGCGCCTGGTGATGGAGCGCACGCCGCACGTGTTGCTCGCCTGCGAGGGCGCCCTTCGGTTCGCCAGGCAAAATAACGTCCCTTTCGTCGATCCCAAATCGATGGTGACCCCACGAGTCTTGGAGAAATGGCGCTCGGGCCGCCGCAATCTCGGAACGATCGGAGCGGTCGCAATCGATGGACGTGGAACGGTGGCGGCTGCGACCTCCACGGGCGGCACAATGGGAAAGCTGCCGGGCCGAGTCGGGGATTCCCCGCTGATCGGAAGCGGCACCTATGCGGACAACTTGGCGGGCGCCGCGTCCGCGACAGGGATGGGCGAGGCAATCATCAAAGTCGTGTTGACTAAGTTCGCGGTCGATCGACTACGAGCCGGGCAGGAGCCAACGAGTGCCGCGCTGCAGTCCGTCAAGGAGCTCGAGCGAGTGGGTGGGCACGGCGGAGTGATCCTGGTGGATCAAGAGGGCAGGTTGGGGTTCGCCTTCAATACCGCGCGAATGGCGCGTGCCTGGGTGGACAGCAAAGGTAAAGAGGGCAGCGCCTTCGGCTCGTGAGTGAAGCGCTCTCGCACGCGGGAACCGGCTCCTCTCTCAACCTGGTCGGCTGCATTCGCTGCAGAAGTGCGGCCAGAAACGAGCCGGGCAGAATGATCCTTCTGCCCTTGCGGCGTTCACGGATTGATAGCGGCCACCGCGACCTCTCCGGCTAGCCGACTCGGAGCGATCCTAAAGCGCTCCGCTAAGCGGGTCGAGGGGTTGTAAACTGCTCCGCACCTAGGCGGGTCCGAAGGCCGGATGCTGTTACTCCCCGGATTCCGAGGAGAAGGCCCGAGCAGAATGATCGTTCTGCCCCGTTCACGCTCAACAGGAGTCGCAACGGGGTCAGGAACAGTGACCTAACGAACCGGGGGTCGTTGCCGGGCGTGTTCTTGCACCTAAAATGGGCAACGACCCGCGGGGACAGTCTGAATCGCGACCGCGTCGGTGATAGTACTGTCGGCGCGATGGACCCCGCCTCCACGAAGGGAAAGATTCGGCAGTTGGACGATGCTCTTGCGTCGATCGCGGACGGCAGCTTGCTCGTCGTTCCGGCCGACTACGGGGGCGTGGCGATGGAGGCGACCCGAGGTCTGATTCGCCGAGGAGTCAAGCGGCTCCGCCTCGTGACCCTGCCGACGTCCTCGCTCCAGGCGGATCTGCTCATCGGCGCTGGGTGCGTGGAAGCGATCGAAACCTCGGGGGTCAGCTTTGGTGACTTGGGGCCTGCGCCGCGCTTTACCGCAAGCGTCACCGACGGCAGCGTAAGAATCAAGGATGCGACGTGTCCGGCGCTTCATGCCGCGCTCCAGGCAGCCGAGAAGGCCGTACCCTTCATGCCTTTGCGCGGCATCATTGGTTCCGACGTCCTCGCGCATCGCCCGGACTGGAAGGTGATCGACAACCCGTTTGGTGAGAACGATCCAATCGTGCTGCTGCCCGCAATCCGGCCAGACGTCGCGCTGTTTCATGCGCCGATGGCTGATGCCGCCGGCAACATTTGGGTCGGGCGCCGCCGCGAGCTTTTCACGCTCGCGCACGCGGCTGCCAAAACCTTCGCCACGGTCGAGGAGCTTTTCGAGGGCAACTTGCTCGAGGATGCAATGAGGTCGGGCAGCACCATTCCGGCTTTCTATGTGGAGGCGGTGGCAGTCGCGCCTCGCGGCGCCTGGCCGCTGGCGTTGAGCGAACGTTATCCCGAGGACCGACCGCATCTTCTCGAGTACCTGCGGGCCGCCGCTACCAAGGAAGGTTTTCAAAAATATCTGGAGCAGTACGTGCTTTCACCACGAGCGGGCTGAGATGGATGAAGTCCTGATCTACGCGTTGGCTCGGATGATCGGCGATGCTCGGCATGTTGGGGTGGGTGCCAACTCGCCGATTCCCGCAGCGGCCGCCTTCCTCGCCCAGGAACTCGGCGAGGGGAAGCCAACCGTCTCATTGCAGGAAAGCCCACGCTACAATGTGTTTACGGATGGGGGGCGAGAGCTCTTTGACGCCGCCGGGCAGGGTCGGATCGACGTCTTTTTTCTGTCGGGCGCGCAAATCGACGGACGCGGAAATATCAATCTGGTCGCCTTGGGGGATTATGGGCAGCCCAAGCGGCGTTTCGCCGGTTCCTATGGCTCCTCCTATCTCTACTTTGTCGTGCCTCGTGTGATCCTCTTTCGCACCGAGCATTCGCGTCGCACCCTGGTTGAACGAGTGGATTTCATCAGCGCGCCTGGAACGAGCCCACCCAACGTTTACCGCCCGGGTGGGCCTGCCGCCTTGGTAACGCCGCGGTGCGTTTTCCTCTTTGACCGAGCCCGGGCGCGCTTTCGCCTCGAGAGCCTGCATCCTCAGCACCGGCTCGAGGAGGTGATTGAGAACACCGGCTTCGAATTCGATTGGTCCGAGCCGGTCCAAACGACCCCGTCCCCTTCGGCCGAAGTTTTGAAAATATTGCGCGGGCCGATCGCGGCAAAGATGGCGCAGCTCTATCCCAGCTTTGCCGCCGGGGGATTTGGAGCGCCGCGCGACGGACGAGGTGAAAGAAGATGAGCCAAGCCGATTCAGGCGGCGCGCTGGCTGGGATCAAGGTGATTGATCTCACCCGGGTTCTCGGAGGGCCTTTGTGCACCCAGATGCTCGGAGACCACGGCGCGGAGGTCGTCAAAATCGAGCCACCGCAAGGCGATGAGACCCGCGGATGGGGGCCGCCTTTTCGAGGCGAGACTGCCTCGTATTTCATCGGAGTCAATCGCAACAAGCGGGCCGCCGCGGTGGATCTTTCCCGGCCGGAGGGGCGCGAAATACTGCTGAGGCTGCTCAAAACCGCCGACGTACTGGTCGAGAATTTCAAAACCGGCACGCTCGAACGCTGGGGGATTGGCTACGACCAATTCCTCAAGGACCGGTTTCCGCGTCTGATTCACTGCCGGGTCTCGGGGTTCGGAGCCGACGGGCCACTCGGTGGTTATCCGGGTTACGACGCGGTGGTGCAGGCAATGGCGGGGCTGATGAGCATCAATGGTGAGCCGGAAGGCGTACCGCTGCGAGTCGGCACACCGGTGGTGGACCTCACCTCAGGCCTCAATGCCACGATTGCGATTCTGCTCGCATTGCAGGAACGGCAGCGATCGGGTCGCGGGCAATTTGTGGAGGCCACGCTGTACGACAGCGCGATCACGCTTCTTTATCCGTATTCGGCCAATTGGCTGTTGTCGCATCAGCCGCCGAAGCGAACCGGCAACGCACACCCGAATGTCAGCCCCTACGATCAGTTCCACACCAAAACCCGGCGAATCTTCCTTGCCGTCGGCAATGATCGGCAGTTCGCCAAGCTGTGCGATCAGCTCGCTCGGCCGGATCTGCCGCAGAATCCTCTCTTTCGCCGCAATTCGGATCGAGTCACCAACCGCGCGGCCCTGCGCCGGGAGCTGGAAGCGGTGCTCGCGGAGATTGACGGCGAAGCCCTGGCGCTGCGGCTGCTCGACAAAGGCGTGCCCTGCGGGCCGGTGCTGGAGGTTCCCGACGTGATCAACCATCCTCACACCCGTCATCGTGGGATGGTCACCGAGCTGGGCGAATATTCGGGCATCGGCAATCCGGTCAAGTTGACCCGCACTCCCGCGAGCGTGCGTCGCCCGCCCCCTGAGTTCGGTTCAGCAAACCGCGAGATTTTGGCCGAAGCGGGTTACTCGCAGTCGGAGATCGACGCGTTGATCGCTTCCGGGGTGGTGAGCGAGGAACGACGGTCCTGATCCGCCCAGCCCGAAAAATTGGCGAGACGGGTAAAACGGATACATTTGCGATCAGGGATGTGGAAATATCTCAAGCTCCACGAGCGGTTCGTCATCTCCGCCCTGGCGGGACAGCGCGGAAATATTCCACTGGCTGAGCTCAAGGCTTTTCACGAGCGGCAGATTCGCTACATGCAGCATGAGCGCTTGGTTCATCTGATCGTCACCTTATTCGTGGCGACCTATCTTTTGCTCGGCATCGGCTTCATCCTAGCGATGCCGCTGTGGCCAGGAATGGTGTTGGTGGCGGTGCTTTTCGCGCTCGCCTCGATCTACCTCCTCCACTACTTCCGGCTGGAGAACGGTATTCAACGCTGGTACCACCTTGCCAATCGAATCGATGAGCGCCTGGGGCTGGTCTACCCGCGCGACGAGAAGAGCCTGTCGAAGGATCTCTTCTAAGCCTGGGTGAAGATCAGCCTGCGAAGGCGCGACGATGCAAGGCGTTGAGCGAGCTTTCCACCATCGACACGCTGCCGAGGTGACGGTCCGGCGTGATTTTCTCGCCGTGAAAGTCGCTTCCGGCAGTGGGTACGAGATTCAACCGATGGGCCAGCTCCAAGTACTTGGTCCTCTGGCTCGGGCTGTGATCCGCACGAAAGACTTCAATCCCGGACAGACCCGCGTTCGCGAGTGCTTCTAACTCGGGATCGGTAACCCTGGAGGTGGAAGGATGAGCCAAGGTCGCCGCGCCCCCCGCATTCTGGATCAGCTCAATTGCTCTCTCACTCGGTAGACGGGGCCGATCCACGAATCCGGGCTTGCCGGTAGCGAGAAATCGGTCGAAAGCCTCCTTGATGGTCGCGCAGTAACGCAGTTCGACCAGGACTCCGGCGAGGTGGGGCCGTCCAAGTTGCGCATCCTGCGCGACGGCCAGAACTTGCTGCATCGTGATTGGAAATCCGAGATCGTTGAGCTTGCGGACCATTTTCTCCATCCGCTGGTAGCGTTCCTTCCGCGCGTTGGACTCGAAAGCCGCCATCTCGGTACCCTCGGTCGCGATGAAGTGCCCGAGGATGTGGACTTCCTTGTCGTCGATGAAAGCCGACACCTCGATCCCTAGAATCAGGGTCAGTCCGATGTTTCGGGCTGCCTCGCCCGCCTCCTTGAGCCCGGCAACCGTGTCGTGATCGGTAACCGCGAGGTGGGTAATCCCGGCCTGGGAAGCGAGCTGAATCAGCTTGGTGGGCGAGTGCTGCCCATCACTGGCAGTGGTGTGTGAATGGAGATCAATCATCATGCATCGTCATAACAGCGACGTTGCCCTCTTTTAGCATCTCCGGCATGAAGGGCAGCCAGGTCATTGGAGGTAGAATTGAAAAAGGTGAGAAGCAAAGCGGTTGGCGTGGTCGGCTCATACCGGAAGTCTCGGAAAGTCGATCCACGGCCGATCACCGGCCGGGAACGGCCGAGCGACCTGCTCAAGCACGCGTTCCCGGCATATGTCGGCCGGCAAGAGCGAACCGCGTTCGAGTTGATGCAGCGATCAGTCCGGGGAAACTGCTCGATCTTTCTCACCATGTCGGGAGCGATGACCCCTGCTGGCCTGCACCAAAGTTGCCTGATCCCAATGATTGAGCGTGGCCTTGTATCGGTGCTGACCACCACCGGCGCCAATCTCTACCACGACGCCCACCGGATCATCGGCCACGCAATTCGCGAAGTAAACCCCGACGCCGGAGACCTGGCCCTACGCTTGGCCCGGATCATCCGCATTTACGACTTGGGTTTCTGGGAGCAGGCGCTGTTGGACACCGATCGCCTGTTCTCTGCGATCATTCGGGGGCCCGAGTTCCAGCGGAAAATGACCACGGCCGAATTTCATCATCTGCTGGGAAAATCCATTCATCGGATCGAGCGCTCGCTCCGGGTGTCTCAGCCGTCGCTGCTGAGCACTTGCTATCAATACGGCGTGCCGGTCTTTGTCGGCGCCGTGCAGGATGGATCGATCTTTCTGAATGTCGTCAAGTTGAAGCGGGTGCTGGGCGAGGCCTTCAAATTCGAGCTGGACATCAATGACGATGTTTACGCGATGGCGGCGGTGCAGCATTACTGCCGCCACCATTTCTCCAAGAAACTGGCGATCTGGATCCTCGGCGGGGGCGTCCCCAAGAATTACACCCTTCAGGGCGAGCCGCTTCTGGACCAGATCCTCAACGTGCCGACCACCGGCTTCGACATCGACCTGCAGTTTTGCGTCGATCCGGTGGACAACGGAGCACTCTCGAGCTGTCCGGCCGGAGAAGGGCACACCTGGGGCAAGGTTTCGGTCGAGGCGGTTGAGACCGGCTCGGTTTACGTCCACTGCGATGTGACCGCAGTATTTCCATGGCTCACCCACGCCCTGCTTTCAGATCCGAAAATGAAGCGCAAGCCGCAGCACCTCATGGATCGGCTCGGGGAGGCCACTGCTTTTCTCGATCGGGATGTCAGCCGGCAGCGAGGGAAATTGATGCGCACGCTGGATTGGGAAATCCGCCAGCGTGACCGTCCGCGACATCGCGTGTTTGTTCGCTAAGCGTACCGTCCGGAATCCACGCACGGTAGGCCCTGTTTCACCGTTGAGCTGCGATTGACGCGGCGAAAGGTTATGGTCTGCTCCCCCAACAAAGGAGCGTTTTCTGTGCGCCGAAGTCAGACCCTCGCGGTCCTTCTCATCTGCCTGCCCGGTTTCGCGCTAGCGGGCAAACCTCGCCAAGTTGGCGCCACCCCTAAGCAGTACACAATCGAGCAGCTGGTCAAAAACGTGCGGGTGAGTGGGCCTCACTTTTCCGCGGACGAGAGCAAAGTGCTCTACAGCTCAAATGCGTCAGGCATCTTCAACGCCTGGACCGTGCTGAGCCACGGCGGCGCACCCAAACCCGTCAGCCGCTCGAGCACCGAGAGCATCTTTGCGGTTTCCTACTTCCCCGCCGACGATCGGATTCTCTACACCCACGACGTGGGCGGCAATGAGAATAGTCACCTCTACGTCCGGGCGGTCGACGGCAACGAGACAGACCTGACCCCGGGCGAGAAGACCAAGGCAGTTTTCGGTGGCTGGGCGCACGATCTGCGGGGGTTTTACCTGCTGACGAATGAGCGTGACAGCAAGTTCTTCGATCTCTATCGCGTCAACTCCGAGAATTATCAGCGAACGCTCGTCTACAAGGACGAGGTCGGCTACGAGTTCAGTGGAGTCTCCGACGATGGCAAATGGATCAGCTTTGCCAAGGTCAATACGACTTCGGATTCGGATATCTACCTGTACGACGTGTCGGCCAAGCAGATCCGCTCGGTGAGTGCTCACCAGGGAAACGCTCAGTATCTACCGGAAGCCTTCGACCCCGCGTCTCGTTCGCTCTATTACCTGACCAACGATGGGAGCGAATTCCTTCGAGTTGGCCGGTACGATCTGGCCTCCGGGAAGCACGAGGAGGTGGAGCGCGCCGACTGGGACTACACCTTCTACGCGTTCTCCTGGAACGGAAAGTACACCGTCAGCGGCCTAAACGAGGACGGCCACACCCGGATCAAAGTTCGGGAGACCCGCGGTGGCACCTCGGTGGCCCTTCCCGATTTTCCGGACGGAGAGATTCAAAACGTGACGATCTCTCGCAGCGAGAGGCTGATCGGCTACAAGTTCGGAAGCGATCGCGAGCCGGGGAACCTGTACGTCTACGACCTGGCCGACCAAAAGCTCAGCCAACTGACCGATACCTTGAACAAAGAGGTCAACCCCAAGGATCTGGTGAAGTCTCAGGTGGTGCGCTTCAAATCGTTCGACGGTTTGATGATTCCCAACCTTCTTTACCAGCCGCATCAAGCGACAACCCAGTATCCCGCGCCGGCGATGGTCCTGGTCCACGGCGGTCCGGGCGGGCAAACCCGTGCCGTGTACTCGCCGCTGGTGCAGTATCTCGTCAACCACGGGTACGTGGTGCTCGGCGTGAACAACCGAGGCAGCTCCGGATACGGCAAGAGCTTCTTCACCGCCGATGACCGAAAGCACGGCCGCGAGCCCCTGTGGGACTGCGTTGAAGCGAAGAAGTATTTGCAGACATTGTCCTTTGTCGATCCAAATCGGGTTGGAATCATTGGCGGAAGCTACGGCGGTTACATGGTTCTGGCGGCCCTTGCCTTCCAGCCCGATGCATTCGCCGTGGGCGTCGACCTGTTCGGCGTCTCGAACTGGGTGAGAACGCTCAAGAGCATCCCCCCATATTGGGAATCCGAGCGGAAGGCGCTCTATGCGGAGATCGGGGACCCAGAGAAGGACGAGCAGATGCTGCGCGACATCTCCCCGCTCTTTCACGCCGACAAAATCCGCCGGCCGCTGATGGTTCTTCAAGGCGCCAACGATCCGAGAGTGATCAAAGCCGAATCCGACGAGATCGTCGCCGCGGCGAGGAAGAACGGAGTCCCGGTGGAGTACGTTCTCTTTCCCGACGAGGGGCACGGGTTTCGAAAGATCAAGAACGAGATCGAGGGAGACCGAAAGATTCTCGGGTTTCTGGACAAGTATCTGAAGCGTTCAGGGGTTCGGCGTGCAGCGAGCGGCTGAATGAGGCGGGCCTCTGATCAAGGAGACGTGATGAATCCACCAGTTGCGGGAAGTGTTCAGATGCGCGCCGAATCGGCGCCAAAGTTCAAGGTCAAGCTCACCCATGGTCCCTCCGGAAGTGCGATCACCACCGAAGCTCCCAAGGACAACGGGGGCACGGGATCGTCATTTTCCCCGACCGACATGGTGGGAGCGGCGCTTGCATCTTGCGCTCTGACTACGATGGCCCTGGCGGCCACTCGTGAGGGGATTCCTTGGGGAGAGGCGTCGGCCCAGGTGGAAAAGCGGATGGAAACCAACCCGCGGCGTCGGATCGGTGAGTTGAACCTGGAAATCCAAATGCCCTCGGGGCTCACTCGCGAGCAGCGGGCCCGCCTCGAGGAGGTGGGTCGCAACTGCCCGGTGGCGCTGAGCCTTCATCCAAACTTGCGCATGCCGATCCGGTTCGGCTATCCCGATTAGGGCCGTCGAAGGAGGTTAGCGTGAGCGTCACGGTGGAGTCGGGTACCGTCTTGCAGCTCGAGCGCTTTTGGCGGTGGCTCAAGGGCCATCCGAACTGCATCGTGCGCGCCGGCTCTCAGGATTGCGCCTTCCACGATCAAGCCGACCTCCATTGGCACCTCGAGGACGGTCCGGAGCACAGCTTGTCGGTTCAATTGATCTGGGGCAAGCAGACGCTCGGCGAGATGGTGATCATCCCGGGCGATGTTCTCTTCGTACAGGCGGCGCCGGATACCGAAGGCGAGGAACCGGGTCGATTTCTCTTCGAGCTGGTTGGGGGCCCTCGCGACGAAGCCTATCCGCTCTACCATTTCTTGATGGCGCACGGCTTTGACGAGGCAACCACGCCTCACGGCCCGCTCAAGCACTGACGCTCTCTAGCGAAGGCCGAGGGGCAGAATGATCATTCTGCTTCGGCCGGCTTCTCGGAAGCAGGCGGGGGCGAGAGCATCCAGTCACTGGACTGATCAAGGACTCTTCCCAGTGGCCAAACCGGGACGGCCGGTATCGACCCAAGAAACGCCGCAGGAGCAGAATGATCATTCTGCCCTCCCTGCTTGTTGGCAGCCTCACGTACCGGTCTGAATTTTTGCGTCCTTGATTTCGTTTTGTGCCACCAGCCGCAGCTGGCTGGCCGCATGGAACTTCGCATCGACTTCGCGCTCGAGGTGTCCGTGGGGCGCGGGGCGCTCTAAAGGTCCGCGCCTACCCGGCCAGCCACAAGGCCCCCAGGCGACCCCGGTCGTCCCACCGAAGCGCCCTCGCTGCGGCCGTGGTGGCAATTCCCGAGTTTCGACGAAGAATTACCGCACCTGCCCGATGACTCGGTTCAAGCCCTCGCGATCAAGCTATCGCTTGGCCGTCGGCGCGCGAGATTCGACAGTGAAGAGCGGCGGAAAGAGGCGTTGGCTGTTGGGCAGAGGACTGCAGAAACAAAGATTGATCGACCCATCTAGAGTTATGTGTTCTGCACAAGCAGAGGAGGACTGCCCGATGCCTGACTACGAGTTTTTCTGCCGAGATTGCAACAAGAAGTTTACCGCCCACATGAGCGTCGAGGAGCATGATAGGCAAGTGGTGGAATGCCCACAATGCAAGAGCCGTAGGAATGTTCAGCGGGCAATCAGCCACTTCAATGTGCAAACGAGCAGAAAATCATCGGCATACAAGTAGAAGGTCAGGTGGTCTTCAGCCCAAACTTAGAGAAGTGGCGATAATCCTGATCGGCGGCGATTAAGACGACTTCCTCGTCGATATAGTTCTGCGCGATCAGACAATCCATCGAGCGCACCTTCAATCCTCTTTTCAAAAGAGCGCGTCTCATCCTACCGGCGCGTTCCCAAAAACCAATTTTGACTTCGAGTCTCGGAAGCTGACAGATGAGTTGCTCTGCCTGCGGCGTCAAGCCGGGACCCCGCTGAGAATTTCAAATAGGACGGGCGGGGAGATCGCTAAAGTTCCATTGAAAGGCACTGTTCGAGTTGCTCGGAGGAACAAGTGTTGAGCCCCCTCGAATAATCGATCCACGCGCTGGTATCTGCGGTGATCATTCCGTTCGGTCCGTACGCAATTCTTCTAGATCTAGCTTCAAGTCGAATTTTCCCTTCAACTTGAGAAGCCCCTTGTAAACATCCTTGGCGGCAACCAACTCGAGCCCCTTGCGCAGGGTGGGGGTTATCCCTTCTCCGCTCGCCTTTAAAGGCTCAAGCAGCTCTTCCGGCAGCATCACGGTAATCTTTTTCTCGGATCTCATACGGCAATGATGCTGGCGTCAGTACCGTATATCAACGGGACCGGTTTCGTGTTGCTCGCTGGCGAGCTGGGCGTGGACAATTCCTCGGAACAAACGTCATTATCCGCCATGAATCGGTTGTGAGACTCTCGATAGGAGGTCAGCACATGTGGCGATTGATTGCACTCTTCGCGCTTGGCAGCGTGGTCGGCTGCCTCCAAGCCACGAAATACTCGTATGCCAACGCGTCACAGACAAGCGAGTTCGCCCTTGTGAGCATCGGGGACCATGCTGGCTATCTCATCGATCCGCGCACGGAGACTTGTCTTGTGTGGAATGCGGTGCCACGCAGCCCTCCGGTCAGTGCGAGCGGTACGGTGGATTGCGCCAAACTGAAGGCATCTGTTCCGGAAGCGGCGCGCTACATCACGTGGGATGCTCGTGCAACCAAGCAGTTCGCCGCGTCACCGGCACTGATCAAGTGAGGACGCTCTCAAGCGAAGGCGGAGGGGCAGAATGATGCTTCTGCCCCTCCGCCTTCTTTTGGCAGCCTACGTACCGGTCTGAATTTTCGCGTCCTTGATTTCGTTTTGCGCCACCAGCCGCAGCTGGCTGGCCGCATGGAACTTCGCATCGACTTCGCGCTCGAGGTAGGTGTAGCCGGAGAGCCCTTCTTCATAGGCGCGAAGTAGTTTTCGCGAATCGTCCAGGGTGAGCCGACCGGCGCGCAGGGCGTTTTCGGTGAATTTTCGAACCCGCGCCACCAGATCGTCGCGGTTGTAGCTCACGTAGTTGAGGACCTCGGTGACGGTATCTCCGGCCACGACGTGGTCGATCAGATACCCCCCGTTGGGGGCGAGGGAAACCTGCACCGCGTGGGTGTCGCCGAACAGGTTGTGAAGGTCGCCGAGAATCTCTTGGTAGGCGCCGACCAGAAAAATGCCAAGGTAGTAATCGTCGTCGTTCAGAGGGTGCA
>Ga0209388_1000091_pt1 | contig 15989 bp, 12 predicted proteins | sample Rivendell_Oct201_7_FD_188348 | JGI IMG/M metagenome (GOLD analysis project Ga0209388, IMG submission 188348) | Vadose zone soil and rhizosphere microbial communities from the Eel River Critical Zone Observatory, Northern California to study diel... | ecosystem: Environmental > Terrestrial > Soil...
CGCCCGACTACCGGGCCTCCGGCGTGCTGTTGCACGTCACATCGCTGCCCTCCGCGTACGGCATCGGCGATGTAGGCGCCGCGGCGGCCGCCTGGATCGATCGCCTTCGCGGGGCGGGACAGAGCTGGTGGCAAGTGCTGCCGCTGGGGCCGACCGGCTACGGCGATTCTCCGTATCAGTCTCTGTCGTCGTTCGCGGGCAATGAGCTTCTCATGGGCCCGGACTGGCTGATCGAGGACGAGCTGCTGCGGGTGAGCGATTGCGAGGGTCGGTCGTTCTCGTCAGACGTAGTCGACTACGACGCGGTCGCGTCGTTCAAGCGCCGGCTGCTCGAGACGGCCTGGACCAACTTCCGTGCCGGCGCGCGCCCGGATCTGCGGCCCGCCTATGCGCGGTTCTGCCGAGACCATGCCCACTGGCTGGAGGACTACGCGCTGTTTCGCGCCCTCAAGTCGAGGCACGGCGGGGCCCACTACCTCGAATGGCCGGCCGAGCTGAGCCGGCGCGCGCCGGATGCGCTGGCCCAGGCCCGGCGAGAGCTCGGGGGCCAGATCGATCAGGTTTGCTTCACCCAGTTCCTGCTCTTCCGCCAGGGGGCGCGCCTGCAGCAGCACGCGCGAGCCCGGGGCGTCCGGCTGATCGGCGACCTGCCGTTCTTCGTGTCCCCGGACTCGAGCGACGTGTGGGCGAATCCTGAGCTGTTCCTGCTGGACGACCAACATCGGCCGCGGGTCGTGGCCGGAGTCCCGCCCGACTACTTCAGCGCCGCCGGCCAGCTCTGGGGCAACCCGATCTACGACTGGGACGCGCTGCGCCGGACCGGCTACCGCTGGTGGGTGGATCGCCTGCGCGCGTTGCTCGTCCACGTGGACGTCATTCGCCTCGACCATTTCCGCGGCTTCGCCGCCGCCTGGCACGTGCCGGCCGGCGCGCCGACGGCCCAACCGGGCCGCTGGGTGCCGGGGCCGGGGGCCGAGTTCTTTCATGCCGTCCAGAAGGAGCTGGGCGTGCTCCCGTTCATCGCGGAGGATCTGGGAATGATCACGCAGGACGTCTACGATCTCCGCGACGCCTTCCGGGTGCCCGGGACGCGAGTCCTCCAGTTCGCCTTCGACGGCCACGAGGACAATCCGTACCTGCCGGACAACTACGTGGCGAATACGGTGGCGTATACCGGCACCCACGACAACCCCACGACCTCCGAGTGGTACGAGGATCTTCCGGACGACCAGCGACGGAACTTCTGGAGCTGCTTGAAGCGTTCCGGGGGTGATAACCGCGAGGCAGCGGCCGCGCTGATCAGTCTGGCGTGGTCCTCCATCGCCGCGCTCACGCTCGCTCCCCTACAGGATGTGCTCAATCTCGGTCGAGGGGCCCGGATGAACGTGCCCGGCCGGGCCCAAGGCAACTGGCGCTGGCGCTGCACGGAGCAGGCGCTGGCGGGACCGGCCTTCGAATGGCTGCGAGAGCTGACGACGACCTCGGGCCGCTCGATCACATGCTCCGCGGAGGTGACACGATGAAAGCCACGCAGATGCTCCACGACCTGGGCCAGAGCCTCTGGCTCGACAACATCACGCGCGATCTGCTCGACCGCGGCACGCTGAAGAGCTACATCGACGAGCTGTCGGTCACCGGGCTCACCTCCAACCCCACGATCTTCGACCACGCCATCAAGAACAGCACCGCCTACGACGCCGCGATCCGCCAGAAGGTCAAGGCCGGCAAGGCGGGCGAACCGCTGTTCTTCGAGCTGGCGCTGGAAGACCTGACCCGAGCCGCCGACCTCTTTCGCCCGACCTGGGACAAGTCGAATGGCGTGGATGGTTGGGTGTCGCTGGAGGTGTCGCCGCTTCTGGCCTACGACACGGCGAGCACGCTGGCCGCCGCCCGGGATCTGCACGCGCGGGCCGGCCGTCCGAATCTCCTCATCAAGATTCCCGGCACCCGGGAAGGCCTGCCCGCCATCGAGGAGGCGATCTTCGCCGGCGTGCCCATCAACGTGACCCTGCTCTTCTCGCGTGAGCAATACCTGGCCGCCGCCGAGGCGTTCATGCGCGGGATCGAGCGGCGCATGGCCGCCGGCCTCAGGCCGGATGTCGGCTCGGTCGCCTCGGTGTTCATCAGCCGGTGGGATGCCGCGGTTGCGAACAAGGTGCCCGCCGCGCTCCGCAACCAGCTGGGCATCGCGATCGCCAAGCGCACCTACAAGGCGGCGCGTGACCTGCTCGGCTCGCCGCGCTGGCAGCGCGCCTACAACGCGGGCGCCCGCCCGCAGCGCCCGCTGTGGGCCAGCACGGGTACGAAGGATCCTCAGGCGTCCGACGTGCTCTACGTCAAGGCGCTCGCCGCGCCGCTCACCGTGAACACGATGCCGGAGGGGACCCTCAAGGCGCTCGCCGACCACGGTGACCTCGGCGCGATCCTGCCCGCCGACGGCGGTGACTGCGAGGAGGTGCTCGCGCAGTTCGCGAAGGCCGGGGTCGACGTCGAGGCGCTGGCCAGCCAGCTCCAGGACGAGGGGGCGAAGGCCTTCGTGAAATCCTGGCATGAGCTCATGGAGGTGATCGTCTCCAAGAGCGCCGACCTCGGGAAGGCGGGCTGAGCGCGATGAAGGTCCTCGTCATCGACATCGGCGGGACCCACGTGAAGCTCCTCGCCACCGGGCAGGACGAGCCCGTGAAGTTCGTCTCCGGGCCGAATCTGACGCCGGCTCAGATGGTGGCCGGGGTGAAGAAGGTCGGACGCGGGTGGAAGTATCAGGCGATCTCGATGGGGTACCCGGGGCTCGTGCTTCACGGGCGGGTGGTCGCGGAACCACACAACCTGGGCCGGGGATGGGTCGCCTTCGACTATCGCGCCGCGTTCGGGCGACCGGTCAAGATCATCAACGATGCGGCGATGCAGGCCCTGGGCAGCTACAAGGGCGGCAAGATGCTCTTCCTCGGCCTCGGCACCGGACTCGGCAGCGCCCTCGTCGTCGACGGGATCGTCGAACCGATGGAGCTCGGTCACCTGCCCTACCGGAAGGGCACCTACGAGACATACGTCGGGCAGCGCGGCTTGGAGCAGCGGGGAAAGAAGAAGTGGCGCCGCGACGTCGCGGAGGTGGTGGCCGGCCTGATCGCCGCGCTCGAGCCCGACGACGTGGTGCTCGGGGGTGGGAACGTCAGGAAGCTCAAGGAGCTGCCGGCCGGGTGCCGGGCCGGCGACAACGCCAACGCCTTCGTCGGAGGGGGTCGCTTGTGGGAGCAAGCGGCAGGCTCCAGGACTCCCGCCCGGCCGAGACTAGTCCGCAACGATCAGGAGAAGAGGAAAGGAATTGCGTCATGACCACCGGAACCGCGCCCCTGACCGCACGGCCGGCCTGGAGAGCCCTCCAGGCCCATCACGAGAAGGTCCGGGACCTCCATCTCCGGACCCTCTTCGAGCAGGACCCCAAGCGAGGCGAGCGCCTGACCGCCGAGGCGGAGGGCCTATACCTCGACTACTCGAAGAATCGGATCACCGACGAGACGCTCGATCTCCTGATGCAGCTGGCGGAGGAGTCCGGCCTGCGGGCCCGCATCGACGCCATGTTCGCCGGGGAGAAGATCAACGTCACGGAGAACCGAGCGGTCCTGCACGTGGCGCTCCGGGCGCCGCGGGGCACGTCGATCGTCGTCGACGGCGAAAACGTGGTGCCGCAGGTCCACGCGGTGCTCGACAAGATGTCCGCATTCGCCGAGCGGGTGCGCAGCGGCGCGTGGAAGGGCCACACTGGCCGGCGCATCCGCAACGTCATCAACATCGGGATCGGCGGCTCCGACCTCGGCCCGGTGATGGCCTACGAGGCGCTGCGGCACTACAGCGACCGGGCCATGACGTTCCGCTTCGTGTCCAACGTCGACGGCACCGACTTCGTGGAGGCGACCCGCGATCTCGATCCCGCGGAAACACTCTTCATCGTGTCCTCGAAGACCTTCACCACGCTCGAGACGATGACCAACGCGCAGAGCGCGCGCGCGTGGTCGCTCGGAGGGCTGGGCGGTGACGTGGCCGCGGTGGCCAAGCACTTCGTGGCGGTCTCGACGAACGCCCAGAAGGTGGCCGAGTTCGGCATCGACACCGCGAACATGTTCGGCTTCTGGGACTGGGTCGGCGGGCGGTACTCCATGGACTCGGCGATCGGGCTGTCGACGATGGTCGCCATCGGTCCCGACGGGTTCCGGGCCATGCTCGACGGCTTCCACCGGATGGACGAGCACTTCCGCACCGCACCGTTCGAGCGCAATGTGCCCGTGCTCATGGGCCTGCTGAGCCTCTGGTACAACGACTTCTTCGGCGCCCAGACCGTGGCGGTGCTGCCGTACGAGCAATACCTGAAGCGGTTCGCCGCGTATCTGCAGCAGCTGACGATGGAAAGCAACGGCAAGCACGTCACCTTCGAGGGGGTCGAGGTGACGTATCCGACGGGCCCCATCTACTGGGGGGAGCCGGGGACCAACGGCCAGCACTCCTTCTATCAGCTGATCCACCAGGGGACCCGGCTGATTCCTTGCGATTTCATCGCGTTCACGACGCCCCTCAACCCGCTCGGCCCGCACCACGACATCCTGGTGGCGAACGTCCTGGCCCAGACCGAAGCCCTCGCGTTCGGCAAAACCCGTGAGCAGGTCGAGGCCGAGGGTACCCCGGCCCGGCTCGTGCCCCCCCGGGTCTTCGAGGGCAACCGCCCGTCGAATACGATCTGGGCCGACCAGCTCACTCCGGAAAGCCTCGGTCAGCTCGTCGCGCTGTACGAGCACGCCGTGTTCACCCAGGGGGTCATCTGGGGTATCGACTCCTTCGACCAGTGGGGCGTGGAGCTGGGTAAGGTGCTGGCCCAGCGCATCATCCCGGAGCTCGTGAGCCAGTCGGAGCCCGCGCTCGGCCATGACAGCTCGACGAACAATCTCATCAGGCGCTACCGCATGCGCAAGGATGCCGTGCGATGACACCTGCGATGGGTGACTTCAAAGCCCAGCTGGAGCAGATGAGGACACATCCCGGGTTCATCGCGGCGCTGGATCAGAGCGGAGGGAGTACGCCCAGCGCCCTACGGGCCTACGGGATCAAGGAGGGCGCTTGGTCCACCGAAGAGCAGATGTTTGCGATCGTGCATCAAATGCGTACGCGCATCGTGACCAGCCCCGCCTTCACCGGGAAGCGGATTATCGGCGCCATCCTGTTCGAGAACACCCTCGACCGGGACATCGAGGGGACGCCCGCGGTGGACTATCTGTGGAATGTGAAGCGGGTCGTGCCGTTCTTGAAGGTGGACAAGGGCCTAGCCGGTGAGAGCCGCGGTGTCCAATTGATGAAGCCGATGCCCGAGCTTGCGGCGCTGCTCGACAAGGCCAAGGCGAAGCGGGTCTTCGGAACCAAGATGCGCTCGTTCGTCAAGCAGGCCAACGGAGCGGGCATCAAAGACATCGTGACCCAGCAGTTCGAAGCGGCCCGGCAGATCATCGCCGCCGGCCTCGTGCCGATCGTCGAGCCAGAGATAGATATCCATTGCCCCGCCAAAGGCGAGGCGGAAACGTTGCTCAAGGCGGCGATTCTCGAGGAGCTCCACGCACTGCCAGTGGGGCAGCTGGTCATGCTCAAGCTGACCTTGCCGGACAAGGACGACCTGTACGCGGAGTTCGTCAAGCATCCCAAGGTCGTGAGGGTGGTGGCACTGTCGGGCGGGTATACACGAGAGGAAGGCAACGAGCGCTTGCGGAGGAATCACGGCGTGGTGGCGAGCTTTTCCCGGGCCCTGGTCGAGGGGTTGTCGGCCCAGCAATCCGCTTCTGAGTTCAACGCGATGCTCGACGCATCCATTCGCAGCATCTTTGAGGCGTCCAACACGTGAGCGCCGTGAAACTCGCTCCTTCAATTCTCGCGGCTGACTTCGCACGTTTGGGTCAGCAGGTGACTGAGGTGGAGCACGCGGGGGCCGATCGGATCCACGTGGACGTGATGGATGGACGCTTCGTGCCAAATCTCTCGATGGGCCCGGCGATCGTTCAGTCCATTCGGCGGGTGACCCAGCTACCCCTCGAGATACATCTGATGATCTCGGATCCGGACTTCTTTCTCGAGGACTTTGCCGCGGCTGGTTCCGATTCGTTTCTCGTCCACTGGGAGGGCAACCACAATCTACACCGCACGGTGCAGCGGATCAGGGCACTGGGCAAGCGCGCCGGGGTCGCCATCAACCCGGCGACCGGTTCAGGAGTGCTGGAGGAGATCATCGGGGATCTGGACCAGGTGCTGGTCATGACGGTCAATCCAGGCTTCGGCCATCAACAATTCGTCCGGACGACCCTGCCGAAGATCGGCCAGGTGTGTGAACTGATCGAACGGCTCAAGCCGGGATGCGCGGTGGAAGTGGATGGAGGCATCGATGTGACGACCGCGCCGCTGGTCGTTCGAGCCGGCGCCACCGTACTGGTGGCCGGCTCGGCAATCTTCGGCGACCGCGACGGCGTGGGCACCGCGATGAAGCGATTGCGGATGGCCGTGAACCACAGAGAAGACGAAACCGAAGCGGCCGGGCGATCGGCGCTTCAAAGGAGTCAGTGATGCAGCTCGGAATGATCGGACTCGGGCGCATGGGCGCCAACATGGTGCGACGGCTGCTCAGGGGTGGCCACCAGTGCGTGGTCTTCGACAGGTCGCGGAAAACGGTGCAGGAGCTGACCCAGGAGAAAGCGATGGGCGCCTCCTCGCTCGCGGACTTCGTGAAGAAGCTGGAGCCGCCGCGGGCCGTGTGGCTGATGGTGCCGGCGGCCGCGGTGGACACGACCATCGCCGACCTCCTGCCGTTCCTCGAGAAGGGCGACATCCTCATCGACGGCGGCAACTCCTATTACATCGACGACATCCGGCGGGCGAAGGAGCTCGCGGCAAAGGGGATGCACTACGTCGACGTGGGGACCAGTGGCGGCGTCTGGGGGCTCGAGCGCGGTTACTGCCTGATGATTGGAGGGGAGCCTCAGGTGGTCAAGCGCCTCGATCCGATCTTCGCCAGGCTGGCGCCGGGCGCCGGCGACCTGGGCCGCACGCCGGGACGTGAGAAGACCAACGGCACGTCCGAGCAGGGGTATCTGCACTGCGGGCCGAATGGGGCGGGCCACTTCGTCAAGATGGTCCACAACGGGATCGAGTACGGGGTCATGGCCGCCTACGCCGAGGGGCTCGGCATCCTGCGCTCCGCTAATGTCGGCCGGCGGGACCATGCGGTCGACGCCGAGACCACGCCGCTGCGGGATCCCGAGCATTACCAGTACGACCTCAACCTGCCGGACATCACCGAGGTGTGGCGGCGCGGCAGCGTCATCGCCTCCTGGCTGCTCGACCTGTCGGCCGCCGCGCTCGTCAAGGACCCGAGCCTCAAGGGCTTCGAGGGGCGCGTGTCCGACTCTGGCGAAGGGCGCTGGACGATCAAGGCGGCCATCGACGAGGGTGTACCGGCCCACGTCCTCTCCTCCGCCCTCTACGAGCGCTTCAGCTCGCGCGGCGAAGCCGACTTCGCCGACAAGCTGCTCTCCGCCATGCGCTACGAGTTCGGCGGTCACCTCGAGAAGCCGGCCGGCCCATGAGCACCACACCGTCCGACGCGCTGGTGTTTTTTGGTGCCACCGGGGACCTGGCCCACAAGAAGATCTTCCCGGCGCTGCAGGCGATGCTCAAGCGCGGCCACCTGACCGTCCCGGTGATCGGCGTGGCCAAGGCCGGCTGGAATCTCGACCAGCTCAGGGCCCGGGCCAAGGACGGTCTGGAGAAGCACGGGGGGCTCGACCCCGCGGCGTTCGAGAAGCTGTGCGGCCTGCTGCGCTACGTGGATGGCGACTACAAGGATCCGGCGACCTTCCGGGCGATCCGCAAAGAGCTCGGCTCGGCGCAGCGGCCGGCGCACTACCTGGCCATCCCGCCCGTGCTGTTCGAAATGGTCGTGGAGCAGCTCGGCCAGGCGGGTTGCACCTCCGGCGCCCGCGTCGTCGTCGAGAAGCCGTTCGGCCGCGACCTCGCCTCGGCGCAGGAGCTGAACCGGGTCCTGCTCGGAGCCTTCGACGAGGGGTCGATCTTCCGGATCGACCACTACCTCGGGAAGCGGCCGGTGCACAGCATGCTCTTCTTCCGGTTCGCGAACGCGTTTCTCGAGCCGTTCTGGGACCGCAACCACGTCGAGAGCGTGCAGATCACCATGGCGGAAGACTTCGGGATCCAGGGCCGCGGGGCGTTCTACGACGAGACCGGCACCGTTCGCGACGTGGTCCAGAATCACCTGTTCCAGGTCTTGACGAACCTGGTGATGGAGCCCCCGGTGAGGACGGATAGCGAATCGATCCGGGACGAGAAGGTCAAGGTCCTCAAGGCGATCCCGCCACTGGAGGCGAAGAGCATCGTCCGTGGCCAGTTCCAAGGCTACCGGAACGAACCCGGGGTGGCACCGGGCTCCACGGTGGAGACCTTCGCCGCCTTGCGGCTCGAGATCGATTCCTGGCGCTGGCAGGGCGTGCCGTTTTACATCCGCGCCGGGAAGTGCCTGCCGGTGACGTGTGCGGAGGTCGTCGTCCGACTCCGCCGGCCGCCCGCGATGTTCCAGGGCTTCAACCTCGCCGCGAACTACTGCCGGTTCCGGATCAGCCCCGACGTCACGTTCGCCATCGGCGCGAACGTCATCGCGCCGGGGGAGGAGACGCGGAGCCAAACCGCGGAGATGCTGGGGACCCGGCACCCCCACGCGGAGGAGATGGACGCGTACGAGCGGGTGCTGGGGGATGCCATGCAGGGAGACGCCACCCTGTTCGCCCGGGAGGACTACGTCGAAGAGGCGTGGCGAATCGTTGATCCGGTGCTGAAGGCCGGCACACCCGTCTACGAGTACGAGCCGGGCACCTGGGGACCCAAAGAGGTCGAGGCGCGCGTTGCGCCCCCCGACGGCTGGCAGGACCCGAAGGTGGGGATGTCATGAGGATCGAGGCCCTGGCCGATGCCGATTCGGTCGCGCGAGCGGGCGCCGCATTTACTGCCGCGGAGGCGCGCGCGGCCGTGGCCGCGCGTGGTCGCTTCATCGTGGCCTTCAGCGGAGGGCATACCCCGTGGCAGATGCTCAGTGCGCTGGCCGATGAACAGATTCCATGGGCCGGCGTGCATGTCGTCCAGGTGGACGAGCGCGTGGCGCCGGCCGGAGACCCCGACCGAAACCTCACCCACCTGCGCGAGAGCCTGCTGGCAAAGTGTCCGCTACGCCCCGAGCAGATCCATCCCATGCCGGTGGAAGCGGCCGATCTGGAGGCCGCGAGCCGGCGATACGTCCTGACGCTCGAGGACATTGCCGGCGCTCCGGCCGTGCTCGATCTCGTCCATCTCGGTCTTGGGCCCGACGGCCACACCGCGTCGCTGGTGCCCGGGGATCCCGTGCTGGACGTCACCGGCGCAGACGTCGCGCTCACGGGGGTCTATCAAGGGCGGCGCCGGATGACCTTGACCTATCCCGTGCTCAACCGGGCCCGGCGCATCGTCTGGCTGATCACCGGGCGCGAGAAGGCGGAGATGCTGGCGCGCCTGTGTAGGGGTGATCGGTCGATTCCCGCCGGGCGGATTGATCAGCGCCAGGCCCTCGTGCTGGCCGACCACGAGGCGGCGGCACGGTCGGGACCTGAGCCATCACTACGCTGAAGCACCGCGGAGAAACCAGCATGCGTGTCGGAATCGCTACCGATCACGGCGGGTTTGGCTTGAAAGAGGATCTGGTCGCGCGGCTCCGCGCGGCCGGGTATGAGGTCGTCGATTTCGGGGCGGACGCGCTGAACCCGGACGACGACTATCCGGACTTCGTCATTCCGCTCGCCCAGGCCGTGGCGGCGGGGACGGTCGAGCGCGGGGTGGCCGTCTGCGGCAGCGGCGTGGGCGCCTCGATCTGCGCCAACAAGGTGCCGGCGATTCGGGCCGCGTTGATCCATGACCACTTTTCCGCTGGGCAGGGCGTCGAGGACGACCACATGAACATCATCTGCCTCGGTGGCCGCGCGGTGGGCCCGAGCGTGGCCTGGGATCTCGTGCAGACGTTCCTGGCCGCCGAGTTCAGCCACGCCCCGCGACACTTGCGCCGCCTGAGCAAGGTGGCCTCCCTGGAACTCCAACCGACGAGGACACCCCGATGAGTGTTACGACTGTCGCTGAACCGATGACCGACACAAAGCTCGACCAATTGTCGATCGACACCATCCGCACTCTCTCCATCGACGCGGTCCAGCAAGCCAAGTCGGGGCACCCCGGCACGCCGATGGCGCTCGCGCCCCTCGTTTACACGATCTGGAACCGCGTGATGCGCTTCGATCCGGCGGACCCCATCTGGCCCAACCGCGATCGGTTCGTCCTCTCCAACGGTCACGCCTCGATGCTGCTCTGGTCCGTGCTGCATCTGACCGGGACGCAGGCGGTGAATTCCGACTACGAGCGGCTGGGGCACCCTTCCGTGTCCCTGGAGGACATCCGCCGCTTTCGCCAGCTCGGCAGCAAGGCGCCCGGGCACCCCGAATATCACTGGGTGTCGGGTGTCGAGACCACCACGGGCCCGCTCGGGCAGGGCGTGGCCACGAGCGTGGGGATGGCCATCGCTCGGAAGTGGCTCGCCGACCGGTACAACCGACCGGGCTTCCCGATCTTCGACTACAGCATCTACGCGGTGTGTGGGGATGGTTGCCTGATGGAGGGCGTCGCATCGGAAGCGGCCTCCCTGGCCGGGCACCTGGGTCTGGACAACCTCTGCTGGGTCTACGACAACAACCACATCACGATCGAAGGGCAGACGAGCCTGGCCTTCACGGAGGACGTCGCTGGCCGCTTCCTGGCGTACGGGTGGAACGTCTTGCGAGTGGGTGACGCCAACGACCTCGATCGCATCCAGCACGCGCTCTCGGTCTTCCACACGACGAAGGGCCGCCCCACGTTCATCATCCTGGACAGCCACATCGGCTACGGCTCTCCGCACAAGCAGGACACCGCCGCGGCCCACGGCGAGCCCCTCGGTGACGAGGAGGTTCGCCTCACCAAGCGCAGCTACGGATGGCCGGAGGGGGCGCAATTCCTGGTTCCCGACGGCGTCCGCGAGCACTTCGCCGCCGGCGTCGGCGCGCGCGGTGCGGCCGCTCGCAGCGGGTGGACGGGGCTCTTTGCGTCCTACCGGGCCGAGTACCCCGACCTTGCGAACGAGATCGACCGGATGCAACGGCGAGACTTGCCGGCGGGATGGGATCGCAATCTTCCGGTCTTCCCGGCGGATGCCAAGGGTATCGCGGGGCGGGACGCCTCGAGCAAAGTTCTCAACGTGCTCGCCCAGACCATCCCGTGGTTCCTCGGGGGCTCGGCGGATCTCGGGCCGTCGAACAAGACCACCCTGACCTACGAGGGCGCGGGAAGCTTCCAGGCCGAGAGCCCCGGCGGCAAGAACCTGCATTTCGGCATCCGCGAGCACTCGATGGCGGCCATCGTCAACGGTCTCTCGCTGTCGAAGATGCGGGCTTTCGGCGCCACGTTCTTCATCTTCAGCGACTACGCGCGGCCGGCCATCCGGCTCTCCGCGCTGATGGAGCTGCCGAGCATCTTCGTGTTCACCCACGACGCCATGGGCGACGGCGAGGACGGCCCGACCCACCAGCCGGTGGAGCACCTGGCGTCGCTGCGCGCCATCCCCGGGCTCGTCACCCTGCGCCCCGGCGACGCCAACGAGGTCGTGGAGGCGTACCGCTGCGTGATGCAGCTCCGCCACCAGCCGGCCGTGCTCGTGCTGTCACGGCAGCCGTTGCCGACTCTGGACCGGCGCGCCTACGGCCCGGCCGCGGGCGTCGCGCGCGGGGCCTACGTGCTCGCGGACCCGCCGGGCGGAGATCCCGAGGTGATCCTCATTGCCACGGGCAGCGAGGTGAGTCTTGCCGTGGAGGCCCACGAGAAGCTGCTCGCCGAGGGCATCCGCTCGCGAGTGGTGTCGATGCCGTCCTGGGACATCTTCGACCACCAGCCCCAGGAGTACCGGGACAGCGTGCTGCCCCCCACGGTGAAGGCACGGGTCGCGGTGGAGCAGGCCTCGACGTTCGGATGGGAGCGCTACGTCGGGCGCTCCGGCCACGTCATCGGCATGAAGACCTTCGGGGCCTCCGCGCCCCTGAAGGCGCTTCAGGAGAAGTTCGGCTTCGAGCCCGCCCGGGTCGTAGCGGCGGCCAAGGAGCTGCTGGGCAGGCAGTGAGCGACAGCCTCGAGGAAGGCAGCAGCTCGCCTCTGGGAGCGACGCCCTCGCCGAACGGCGTCAACTTCAGCCTCTTCTCGAGATACGCAACGGGCGTGCATCTGCTGCTGTTCGATCGTGTCGACGACGCCAAGGCCGCGCGCGTCGTTCGGCTCGATCCATCGGCCAATCGCACGTACCACTACTGGCACGTGTTCGTGCCGAACGTCCAACCCGGCCAGCTGTACGGCTATCAGGTCGAGGGCCCGTCCGATCCCTCGATCGGGATGCGCTTCGATCCGGCGAAGGTTCTCCTCGACCCCTACGGCCGCGGAGTCATGGTTCCAGGGACGTACAGCCGCGACGCCGCGTGCGGATCGGGCGACAACACCGCGACGGCGATGAAGAGCGTGGTGGTCGACGTTTCCGCGTACGACTGGGAGGGCGACGTCCCCCTGCGGCGGCCGTCCTCGCGGACCATCATTTACGAGATGCACGTGAGAGGTTTTACGCGTCACCCCAGCTCGGGCGTGCCGGAGGACACGCGCGGTACGTATGCCGGTTTGATCGAGAAGATTCCATATCTTCAGCGGCTCGGCATCACGGCCGTCGAACTGCTGCCCGTCTTCCAGTTCGACGCCCAGGATGCCCCGCCTGGACGGGTCAACTACTGGGGATATGCGCCGGTCTCGTTCTTTGCCCCGCACCAGGGCTACAGCTCGCGTCGGGATTCGCTCGGCCCCGTCCATGAGTTTCGCGACATGGTGAAGGCGCTTCACCGGGCGGGCATCGAGGTCATTCTCGACGTTGTCTTCAATCACACCGCCGAAGGCGACCACCGCGGACCTACGTTGAGCTTCCGCGGGCTGGACAACACGACGTACTACATCCTTGAAGAGGATCGCTCGCGCTACGCCAACTACAGCGGGACGGGGAACACGCTCAACGCCAATCAGCCCATCGTTCGGCGGATGATCGTGGACAGTCTCCGCTATTGGGTCGAAGCGATGCACGTGGATGGCTTCCGGTTCGATCTGGCGTCGATCCTCGCGCGCGACGAGTCGGGTAGTGTGATGCGGAGCCCGCCCGTGCTGTGGGACATCGAGTCGGACCCGGCGCTCGCGGGCGTGAAGCTCATCGCCGAGGCGTGGGACGCGGCAGGCCTGTACCAGGTGGGGAGCTTCATCGGAGATAGCTGGAGGGAGTGGAACGGGCGGTTCCGCGATGATGCGCGCAGCTTTTTCCGCGGCGAGGAGGGCGCGATCGAGCGCTTTGCCGACCGCTTGATCGGCAGCCCGTCGCTCTACGCCCACAAGCAGCGCGAGGCCGAGGAGAGCGTCAACTTCGTGACGTGTCATGACGGCTTCACCCTCAACGATCTCGTGTCCTACGACGCCAAACACAACGAGGCGAACGGCGAGGACAATCGCGACGGCGCGGACGACAATCGGAGCTGGAACTGTGGAGTGGAGGGGCCGACGGAGGATCCCTCCGTCGAGAAGCTGCGAACCCGACAGGTGAAGAACTTCTTCACGGTGACGATGCTGTCCGGCGGAATGCCCATGATGCTCATGGGCGACGAGGTGCGGCGCACCCAGGGCGGAAACAACAACGCCTATTGTCAGGATAACGAGACGAGCTGGTTCGACTGGACACTGCTGGCGAAGCGGGTCGACGTACACCGGTTTGCGACCTTGCTCAATGCCCGGCGGGTGCAGCGAGACGTGGAGCCGGAGCGGCAAGGGGTGACCCTGGACCAGCTGATCCGGCAGGCCGACATCACCTGGCACGGCGTCAGACTCGACGAACCGGACTGGCGCGACTCTTCGCACAGCGTGGCCTTCACGGCGAGATTCACGAAGTACGGGATGTTCTTTCACGTGATCCTCAACGCGTACTGGGAGCCGCTCCAGTTCGAGCTTCCTTCGCTCTCCAATGGGGCTCGAAATCCATGGCGGCGATGGATCGACACCTTCCTCGATTCTCCGCACGATATCGTCGACTGGGAGCAGGCTCCCTCGGTCCCCGGCTCGACGTATCGAACTGAGCCGCGCTCCGTGGTCGTGCTTTTCGCGAGTCCCGATCCCTTGGTGCTGTCTTTGCGATGAGCCCCGCGGTGACCCTGCAGGTCCTCGACCGATACAGCCTGGCTATTCTCCCCGCGCTTGTCGTCGCCGAGCAGTTCGGGATCCCTCTCCCGGCGGTGCCGGCGCTGCTGGGATTCGGCGCCCTGGTGGCGCACGGGCGGGGCAGCATTCCACTCATGCTGGGCACGCTGGCGGTCGTCGCCCTGACCGTCGATTTCGCATGGTACGAATTCGGGCGGCGCCGCGGCGCCCGGGTCCTGACCGGGCTCTGCCGTCTATCAGTCGAGCCTGATTTCTGTGTGCGACGGGCTCAGAACGTATTCACCCGCTTTGGCGCCAGCGCGATGCTGGTCGCCAAGTTCGTCCCGGGCTTGACGACGATCGTCCCGCCGCTGGCCGGCGTTGTCGCGGTTGGACGCATCCGGTTCGCTCTCTATGACCTGGCCGGCGTGCTGCTCTGGGCGGGACTGTGGATCGGGGTCGGATACGTGTTCAGCGACGCGGTTGCCGTGATTGCCGGCCGGGTGGCCGCCTTGGGCCTCCACCTCGGGATCGTCCTTGGAGCTTTGCTCGGCAGCTACATCCTCGTCAAGTACCTGCGTCGCCGGCTGTACCTCCGGGGCCTGCGAACGGCGAGCATCTCACCGGAAGCTCTCAAGCTGCGCCTCGACGCCGGAGAGAACATGACCATTGTGGACCTGCGCACGCCGCTCGAGGTGGCGGCGGTGCCGCACGCGATTCCCGGCAGTCTTTGGGTGGAGGCCGACCATATCGATCAACACGAAGCGGAGATCCTTCGGGCTCGCGATCTGATCCTCTACTGCTCGTGACCGAACGAAGCGACGAGCGCCCGGGTGGCGCTTCAGCTCAAGCGTCGAGGCATCACCCGAGTTCATCCGCTGAAGGGCGGCCTGGCCCGGTGGATGGCGCTCAGCTTTCCCGTCGCTGACTTACGATCCCGCGAACCAACCGCGCCGCCGCCGAGACTCATCCGACGGGATCAGGCGGAGCGCTGCTGAGCGACTGAGTCGGCCTCGGCTCAGATCAATGGCGTTCAGGTCTCCCGTCAAGGGTCTACGATCCGGCGAACCGCCGGCGCCGAAAGGAACCTGGCACGCAGCGGTTCGTCGTGGGGCAGGGAATCCGCAAGCGTGAGAATCGTCGCGCGGCTCAAGGCGCGGTGCGGTTCGGCCGCGGCGTTATTTCCCAGACCGGCGTATAGCTCCGCCGCGGTGTCGTGCACGCGCCAGGCAGCGAGTGGGACCTCGAATCCCTCCATCGTGGAGAGGGCATGATCGATACAATTCTGAGCGCGATTGAGATCGCGCTCGGCGGTGGCGACTCTTGCGTTCGTGTCCCAGGCGAGCGCCTGCCAGGTGCGCTCTGCGGTCGCCCGCGTGAGCTCGAGGAAACGCTCGGCCTCTAGCCGTGCCTGGGCGAGATCCCGCTTGGCCAGCCACAGCTCGCTGAGCGCGCCTTGAAGGATCATGCGACTGTACCAGTCATGGATCACCGGCAGGCGATCCATCTCCCCGCGCGCGGCCAACAGGTGTTGCTCGGCCGCTTCGTACCTTCCCGAGGCCGCTTCTGCCGAACCGGCCAAGGCAAGGCACCAACGGCGCCACGGAGCCCTCGCCGGGTCGTCGAAGGAGGGGAGCACGGAG
>Ga0209388_1000098_pt1 | contig 15677 bp, 26 predicted proteins | sample Rivendell_Oct201_7_FD_188348 | JGI IMG/M metagenome (GOLD analysis project Ga0209388, IMG submission 188348) | Vadose zone soil and rhizosphere microbial communities from the Eel River Critical Zone Observatory, Northern California to study diel... | ecosystem: Environmental > Terrestrial > Soil...
GTTTCTATCAATTCAATGAGAGTCATGGCCAAAGATTCTTTCCCAACCGTCGAGAGTCATGGCCAAAGATTCTTTCCCAACCGTCTCTATATGCGTCCGTCGTTCCTTTAGGACCGTCTGAGAGAAACTGTCGCATCAGCTTTTCTTTCTTTCGCAGTTCCGTATTCGTGAACCGGTCATGAATCTCATTGCCTTTATCACTGGGGCGCATTGAGAATCTCTTTTTTGGCCTGAGCCGGCGTGATTGCTTTGTTATAGAGACTGCTAGAAAGCCTACCGGCGATATGTCGAAGAGCTTGAAACCGTACTTCGCGGTCTTGCGTCAATTCACAAATCTTTTGATACTCCGCACGATGTCCAATGATTTCCTCGAAGAGGTAGAAATCAGGGCCGTTCATATATTTCTTCCACCAACCTGCAGCATCTTCTCCTTGTCTTTGGCTGTGGGCCTCTTCATGCGCTAAAAGCGGTTTTGAAACTACGCCTCCCGACGGATTGTAGAGAGTCTTTCCGTAAGTAAACACGACCCCTTTGGCGGTCGCATTTGGGAAGACCTTAACAATGTCGTCGAAGTTAGGCGGCAAGCCTTGTACAATCTTCAGGAAGTTAGGCGGCAAGCCTTGTACAATCTTCAGGGCCCTAGGCCCGCTGTCCTTTAGACTCATTCGAATTCACCATACAATGCTTCGACTTCCCGTTTCTCTTGTCGCCGTTGTTCATATTGCTGAGTCGCAACCTCAACCATTTCGTCTTCGCTGCGCTTCAGCCAATCCGGTGTTCCTATCTCCGGAAGACGTGGCGTAGGCGGCGAATGCAACCAATGTAAAGCCTTGCGATACGCATAGAGGGCCGCGTCACAAATGTCAGAGTGGAAGCGGTCGGATATCTTAGGTCGTTCGGGTTTACTGTGGTCCCATTCGACCAAGCGCGAATCGTGCGCAAAGGTACCGGTGGGCCGGGCATAAAATCGGCCGGTTCGAAGCGAGTCATTGAGAAGTTCAATATGTTCCAGCTTTCGGACCTTGTCGGCTGCTTCGAGGAAGATTCCGGTACGCTTTGAGATTTCTTCTGCAATTTTCTTCCCCAATCCGCCGGTGTCGACAACGATGCTTAGAGGCTTGTACTTGTCTCTAAGGACGCGTAGGCGTTCGCCTAATTCAGTGACGGTTTGCTTTCTTCCGGTCCACTCTTCGACCAAATAAACCGAGGGAGCATCTTCTGACCAACCCAAGACAGCGATAGCATCCGCGTCGTCCCAGCCCAAATCCACACCAAAGATATATTCATATGGCCGCTTTGTTGGAGGAACATCAGTGAAAGCATTCTTCTGAGCGTCGTAACGGAACACAAGACTATTCGGGTCATAGACCCACTTGGCGAACCATTCGCGTTGAATGACCGGGTCCGCGTCTGTGACGCCTCTACGTCTAAGTTCATTGTTGAGATGCTCTCTCGGCGTCTTATGAGACTTTATTTCAATCCAGGGGTTTGAAAAAACAGTCCACTCATGATGGGACCATTCGGTGGAGGTCACGCAGGAATGAAAGTAGCCATTCGGGACCGGGCTTGGAGTACCTACGAGAGCAAGACATCCGTCGAAGTCCATGAGTCCGGGTACAAGCACGGCATCCACGAGTTCTTCAAGGTAGGCGGGGACAGTCTGTGCTTCATCGACGATGACGATTCCAAGAGGTAATCCACGGTATTTATCTATTTCGGTCTTATCCGATAATCCTGCTAAATAGATGTTAGAACCGTTTGGTAGACGTATAGCCAGTTCTGATTCGTTTACAACTCCCCCGATTTTGTAGTCTCGATGCATTTCTCTAAGAGTGCGCCATACAATGCGCTTCGCGTTGATTCGACTGAGTGTAAGGTAGAGGGAGACCGACCCGGGACGTCGTAAGGCACTATCCAAGAGGGATGCGGAGCAACCCACTGTTTTGCCAGCTCTCCGGCTACAAACCGCTGTTTTATGACGTGCACTATCGAGCGCGAATTGGGCTTGTTGGTCAAAGAGCAGCTTTCCCAGGTTCATCTGGATTGGAGGCGCTGACCGAGCAGCAGCTTCTACTACTAATTGATTGACTTGTTTTTCTAAAGAGGTTAACGACCTCGCATCGACTCTCATGCAATTTTAAGCTTTTCTCCTGCATCAAGCTGTTTCTGCATCTTGTCCAAACGTTCTGTTGTCGTTACATCGTTGATTAATTGTCCAAGGGTTTTCGCTAGTTGATTCAGAATCACAGCTTTCTTTTCTAAGGCTATGGTACTGTTCTCGACATCTCGAATCGTCTTAGCGACTAATGTTCGAACGTGGCGAATGTGGCTTAGTTTCCGCCCCTTCGGTTTGAATGGTAGTGTCTCGCCCATGGCTTTGCCCCTTCCCTTGTGTGAAAAGGATGTTTGCCCAAGGAACGAACATCTCATGTCGTGTCTTGGTGTTGTTGTTTGGGTTAGTCATGACGTATTCAATCGTGACGCCACAGTCACTAGTCTCAAAGACAGCCTGGTTCTTGCCACGAATTAATGTCTGAACAACCTCACCGCCAAACTGTACAGCGTGCTTCAACCTGACGCTGTCAACTTCCATTGGGGTGTCGCGCCTGACGCTGTCAACTTCCATGCAGCGCTCCATATGGATTGTAGACAACGTTTGGGAACTTCTTCATCAACCCAGCACAGTCATCGGTCCAATGCGTGAACTCTTTCCACGGCAGGGCCGTCAATAACGCCTTACCAATGCCCATACGTCGGAACGACTGCTTGACATAGCAATACTGTATGACAGACGCGTTGGTGTGGACGAGATAGCCTACGATTAAATCATCGCCCAATGGTGAAGCTATCAGTGTCTCGCCTTGCTTCAGAGCATGGTCAATGACCTTACGCTGACCAGCGTAATAGACGTCCGGTCTAACCCGACGGCCTAAACTGCTAGAATGTTTATAGTTCTCTAACCACGTCGCCCATATAAGGTTGTGGTCATCTGGGATGGCTGGACGGATATGGACTTCTACAGCCATTGGCTCTGCTTGCAGTTCATCGGCACAAGGATATGACGCACGCGCTCATACTTTAGTCGCGACCATTCCCAGCCGGCGATAAAGCCAAACAACCAGAATAACCCTACGGCGAGGTAGATTCGCATTGGTCTGCGACAGGCGGCTCTTTCTTCTGGGCCGCCTGCTGATTCAACCGCTTCATCTGGCCATATGCCTTCTGTATCTCGGCCTGGAAGACATGGATACGATAGGACGCCTCGCCGACTTGGGCGCACAGCTGCATGTATTCCTGTTGAATAGCTTCAAGGGTCATAGGCGGGCTTCAAGGGTCATAGGCGGGCTTCAAGGGTCATAGGCGGGCTTCAAAGGTCATAGGCGTCCGTATTCCGCTGGTCTTACATTATATGTAGTGTAGGGCTTGCCTCACGTAGATAGCCATTGGCGCCGACGGGAAAGAAGCTTTTGCTTCTCGGCCTTTCTTGGCCCGGAACCGCCCGCGCTTATAGTATAAGCAGGACTGATTAGATTGTCAAGTATTATGCAACCGGAGCAACAGTAGGCCGCCGGGTCCCACTTAGTTCTTGCAAAGGACCATTGTGTAGGGAACATCCTACATGCATAGGCCGCTACGCTGCGTATTACGCAAGAATCGTGCCTGGTTTTGGGGTGTCGCGGGAAACGCCGATTCCATTACCTAAAATCAACCACTTAGCCAAATAGGCCTTAAAACCGCCAAGGATTCAATATGAGCCTTGATGGCCCCTTGAAGCCACTCCACCATTTCCCCACCCCTTTTAACGCGTCCTGAACCTACCATGGCCAGATTTAACGCGTCCTGAACCTACCATGGCCAGAATTGGCGTCATAATCGCCGCCAACGCCGCCCCAATCACCATCCCTATCACTGAAAACGCCATTCTGGCCTCGTATGGTTCTGGTCCACAATACCTAAAGCACATTTCTGGAGCCAATGAATAGTCTCATGTTTGAACGTAGACCCGCGAGGGCCGTCTCCGCCATACGCATTATAAGGCATAGCACCGATATGGATATCCTCATTTACTGCCCAGCCGAAGCAATCATGACCAACGCCATTGCAATTCCGTATAGGCCAATCCTCAATCGTATACAATGCCTCGAATAAACAATACGTTGCTTGGCCGAGGTGTGGGTCCACAAAGCCTAAATCAACGCCGGTCGGATGGACCAGGTCATACATCAAAGCACTCTGCAGTTCTGACAATTGTATAACATTTGTCCAATCGCTGTGCCCCGTCCAATCGCTGTGCCCATTCAGATACACATAACTGCCTGCATCTGTCACAAAACTCGGCGTCAGACGAGGCATTCTCCCGCCACACGCCAATGCCGGTAAAATAAGAAGCCAGAACCATTTCATAACCGCCTCCAAAATGGATAAACGTGCGCTCCTTTATCCGGCTCCCATTTAGGGCCGATTTGGCCTTCTCGGACGCGAGGACCAAAGTACATACTCATCGCATGGATAGCATCCGCCTGCGAACAAGCCGCTAATTCCATGATTTCCTTAATGGTCCAATTACCATTAGGGATTTTATCAATGATTTCTTGAGGGTTCATCTTTCTTTCGAACGATTCCGTAGAGGTTGGTCTTATCCCATTCCTGAATGATATCGCGGCTATACTGTGCGTCTTTGAGCTCAACAAAGTGTCGAATCACGGGGCAGAAGGTTAAAGTTTCTAAGTTCAGTTTCCAAAGAGCCCACATGTAATCTCCCTGTCTGTTCATATTGTTGAATGATGAACTCTCCGACTTCATCGCCATATTCATACTGCAATCGCGTACGTAATGCAAGCAGCTTAATTGACCGAAATTTGCGCATGGCGTTTCTCCTCATATCGTTTCCAAGCCTCTTCTTGTTCTGGTGTCCTCCTCATATCGTTTCCAAGCCTCTTCTTGTTCTGGTGTCCTGCTACCCGCATTGAAAATACCAACCGAAATTGGCCAAGCAGCCAGACCGAGTAAGAAACCAATCCCTGGGTGAACAAAAAACATCAGAATCGCGAAACTCCACATCGCAATGATTCTAAGCATTTGCTGCTCCTTTCAAATCCATAGCTATTGCAATCTGAGTACCATTGTATAAACACTGATTATTCCTTACTGAATGGTTCTATATACGTAGTATTAGTCGACTCATCTGACGTCTTTTGCGACCCCGTTGTATCATATCTCAAAACTCAGCTTTCTCTTTAAAGGGACCATAAGTATAGAGGGGAGTGTATCAAAACCCTACCTATTTTTAAATGAGTTTTGTTACAACCCCGTTAATCCTGATTTCTCTGCCATTGCCGCCATTGAGTCATCCTAGACCCCTCTCCGTCAGGAAGACGAGGACGCCCCGTTCTGTTTCGATGGCGACCTTCCCGGATATGTTCCTCAAGCATATCTCGAGTCCAATTAGACGGCATCGAGCTAAACCGTACCAAAGGTGCGCCATCTTTATCAACCAAGCTGAATGCTTGTTCAATAGGTGCTCTTTTACCTATGCTGTGTTTAAGACTGAAGAGAATCTTGATATCGCGGTCGTCGGGGTCAGCCACAATGGCTCTAATACATCTAACTACATTGCTCTGCTCTTGAGAGCCACCAGCACGATAGATGAACTCTTGGTCGGTCTTCTTGTTCCAATGTCGAATGATTAGGAAAGCGCAACCAGTCTTATGTGCTAAGTTCTTGAGACTATTGACTACTTCCCGAGCATGTTGATTTGTATTGATATCCCGACCGAGTTCGATATGGTCCATGAGGGGGTCAATAACTATCAGCTTGAAACCATATTCAGTAATACGTTCTTCTAATAGTCTAATATCTTTAGGAAACTTTAATGATTCTGATTCAAGAGCTATGCGGTCGGCGGCATTGACAGCATCAGCCTTTGGTTTCCAGACACTGGCGGCATCTTCTTCCTCGGATACAAAAAGGGTACGACCAGGATGAGCCGCCGCCCAGTAGAAAGCTAATGTACTTTTTCCGGTTTCCATATCGCCGTCTAAATAGGTAAGTTCTCCGGCTGGGACCCAATCGTCGATTAGCCATTTGACCTCCTCGCGCTTGATAGTCTGGGCAAAGCGAGGCCTGGAAGTTGGCATTCGTAACGTTAGTGTATTTGTACGATGCTTCTCAGCTTGGGATACTTTTTGAAATACTGTAGCTGCTGGTAGAGGTGGTCGATAGGTTTCATTTTGCGCAATAGCGTGTTGTGAAACCTCAGCGGTGGACCATCCCTTGCTAACAGCCCAACAGCAATACCGATAGAGTGCATTATCTCTTCCACCTTCTTCGACCCCTGGCCCGAACTGACCTTGGATGACATTTGTTGACCTTAGACTTTCTGGCCATGGCGCTAGTGGTCTATCTGGTCCAGCAACATATCCCGGACTAGGAGGGGCGATAATATACCCGCCCTTAGCGCGGACATCAATCCCCGGCTGAATTCCAACCATAGAACTTTGTCCAGTTGTTTGGAAATAGTAATGTCGACCGCGAGGAGTTTCCACTTGATAGGTGTTGAAGGAAGGCGCATCAATTCGGTCGACGTCAAGAACGTCCAACCCTGATACTTCGCCTGTAGAAATTGCCACGTTAGCATTTGGCCACTTAGTCCACCACATTACAATGGTTCTAGAATCAATGCAAGCATCCTTGAAACCATGTGGAGTTAAAGGGGTTTTACCGCCTGGGACACAAGGAAAGATGTACCAACCGCGCGCAGCATATGTGAGCGCAGCTTCTAAGAGTTTGTTGGACAACCGCGCCTCCAGGTTGACAAGATAACCCATAGTCGTTATAGTTGCCACATGAAAGCTGGGTTGATGGAACTCGGTGTGGCATTGCTCGCATGTGTTGTGGCCTATGGCTTTGGTCGCTATGCGCAGCCGGCCAAGATTGTAATAAAGACTGAAACAGTCATGGTTGAGAAGGAAATCATTAAATGGCGAACCAAAATCGTTCGTGACCAACATGAATACAAAACCGTCGTTGAACATAAATTTCCAGACGGCACTTTAGTGCGAAAGAGCACCGATGAAAAAGACTCTACGACAAAGATAGACCAAACAGAAAACAAGACAGACAACAAGCGAGATAGTTCAACCTCATCGAAAGTTACTGAATGGCGGCGCAGCAATTGGCGTATTGGAGCATTGCTTGGCGCAGATATACGACGCTTGGGAAGCGGGTTTGATTACGGAGGAAGAGTGGAACGTCGCTTACTTGGGCCTATATGGTTCGGCGCGGAAGGCAATTCTACGGGCCGGGTTGGGGCTTCAGTCTCGGTTGAGTTCTAGTCGATGAGCATTCACCAATTTGAGGAATCTCTTGCCCGTGCGAGACCAGCAGAAAAACGGTTAGACCAATACCTTGTCGACCTTGGTTATTCTGATATCACCTCTGTTTCAATGGACGATGAACGACGTGGAATTGACCGCATTGCAGTTAAGGCCGGAGACCGAATAACGTTTGAGTACAAAGCAGACTTTAGAGCAGCGAAGACTGGTAACGCTTACATAGAAACGGTAAGCAACAATGTTAGTAATAAACCTGGATGGCTTTTCACTTGTCAAGCTGATTGGATTCTGTATTATATCGTGGCTCCTGAGCCTTATGTCATGTGGCTGAAACCAAAAGTACTCCAACAAGCGTTGGATGGTTGGCGTGAGTTGTATAAGACGAGCTCCGCTATCAATCCTGGTTATGCTTCATATGGAGTTCTAGTACCGTTGGATGTTGTGAAGCAGATTGCCGACCGAGTGGAATTCCTAGGACAAAGCCCGCGGAAACAGAGTTTCCTATGAATATCTACGTCGCTGGTAAATGGGAAGAGACCGAAGCGGTTCGAGCGGTACAGGAATTAGTGCGCCAAGCTGGCCATATCGTTTCTTATGATTGGACGCGGTACTTGAAAGACTTGCCGCTCCGTCTTCAAGCTATCGCAGACTTGGAAGGCGTTCTACAAGCTGATGCTGTTATCTTCTTGAACCACCCACGATGCGCTGGTGCTTTTACCGAAATTGGAATTGCTATTGGTCAGCAGATTCCGGTTGTGGTAGTGAAGCCAGAACTTAAAGACAATATCTTCTTTAACCTTGACCGTGTGTATTCTTGTCAGACGGCGTCTGAGGCTGTTCAGTTGTTAGGGCACTTATGATTCTGTTTCTAGTTTTTCTGTTAGCATTTACTGTGTCATTCTTTACGACAGTTCTTCTTCTGAGGCTATTGAACAAATGAGAATGTTTGACACCGGGGCTACTAGAGATGATGACACCACGAAAATCGATTATGAAGGTTTTCTTAGCCCATTGGTTCTTAAGCGTTATGCCGAGTACATGGAATCATGCCGAAAGCAAGCTGACGGTACTGTGCGCGCTAGCGACAATTGGCAGAAAGGGATTCCGTTGGACGTCTACATGAAGTCTATGTTTCGACATTTCATGGAAGTCTGGACGTTGCATCGTGGGCGCATTGCGAATGAGCCGATTCTCGTTCGAGAGGCGCTCTGTGCTCTGATGTTCAATGTGCAGGGCTATCTCCACGAATCCTTGAAGGGTCGATAATAATGAGTGAGCAGGAATGTTTGGCTACTTCAGGACCAATACAACAAATTACGTTACGCATCCTGCTTTCAGTGTCTCGCCTTGCTTCAAACCCGGGTCCATGGACCCATACCCATACCCATACCCATACCCATACCCATACCCATACCCTTGCTGAAGATATAGCACAAACCCGCGCCGAGGAACGTGAGCGATGCGCGAAGATTGCGGATGAAGTAGAACGAGTCTTACTCCTAGCCGGAAGCTATCCGGGCTCGACAGCGGCACTTATCCGCGCTCTAAAATGAAAGGCCAATCAACACCAGCGGTAGTTGCTGGCGTGTTGCAGCACGTCTCAGCATCCCAAATCAAACTCTTTCGAGAGTGTGCTCGACTTTGGTACGAAGACAAAGTTTTAGGCAAGACAGAATTCATTTCTAGAGCCATGCAAGATGGTTCTAAGATACATGACTACATTGAAGCCGAGATTCGGGAAGAGCGTGGAGAGCCAAAGTTAGCTGCCAAAGAACTTTCCGAGACTGTTTTGAAAAGCATTCACGCCGCGCGTAATCAAGTGCCAACGGGTGGACATCCTGAATTTGCTATTTATGGAACATTGAAGTTGGCGGAAGTTCCGGTACGGGGCTTCATCGATTATTACCTGCCAGAAATGGCTCTAGCGGTTGATTGGAAGTCGACCTCAGACTTCGCGAATGTGAAGTCCTTAGCGGCTGCAACGCGGGACGAACAGACAGTAATCTATCTAATGTTCACGTTGTTGTCATGTAGAACAGCTTCTGCGGAGATGCGTTACGTTTATATAAACACTAAGAAGCCTGCCGCTTTAGCATTACCAGTCGTCCACACCCGCGCTAGTTTAGAGCCGTTGTGGCAGAGTCTAGAAGACACTGTTAAACTGATGAAGGCCGCGGCTGCGGCGAAGACCATCAACGACGTTCAATGTGGTTGTCGGAGGTGCGTGATGCCGATGAAAGCAGAGAAACTGAAGGACCTGGAGTTGCTTATTGATGCTGTTGATTTGAATGGTTCTGGATATCAATTGGAGACTGTCATTGAAGACATGGCAAAGGTTATCTGCAAAACAGAAGGGGTGGACGATTTACGTTTGGTCCCGTACGGGAAAGGACCTGGCATGCTGGCGGCAGCTATTCGCGCTGCTCCACCATCCGGAACGATTGTCTGTCGGCGCGGACCACTTGCGAATGCAGCCATCGAGGCGTTGATTCCGTTCGCGACCAGAATCATTCAGGGAATTGGGTCGTGAAGTCGAAGTATCTTAGAACGCTGTTCAAAGACTATCCGACGCTTTTGGATAAGTATTCTGATGCGGTTGTATTGTCAGCAATGTTAAGAGCCACGGCATTGGTTGTAGAAGTTGAGGATTTTAGAGCCAGCATCAAATTGCTGACTTATATTACAGATGGTTTAACGGACGTATTGGATTTAGAGACTCCAAAGGCTAGAGCATAAGCAGGACAAATCCATTTCATCAGATATTGGTCGTAGACGTGGTGAGTGGCCTCACCGATTAAGGAAGATTTGAAATGAGCAAAGAAGAACAAGAATTGTGGAAGGCGAGTCAAGAGCTTCTCTCATACGTTATTGAGACGGCTCCGGAGAAGTACAACAAAGTGTTGCAGGCGATGGCTAAACTAGACAGAAGCAAACAGGTGAGAGCATGAATACAAATACAAACGGAATGGATATTTTTGCAGGTGCGGATACGGTAGAAGTTAGGGCTAACACAATCGACCGAGAGAATCGGCAGTATCTCAATCAGTTTGAAGGAACCCATCGGTTGCGGATTGACCGCGTGGAGATTTCAAAGACTGGTAAGTTTTGGGTTCGAGAGTATATGGTGCTCGACTCTCCAAATCTGACTGGCCTGGTGGCTGATATGCTTGACATGACGCCACAGCAGGCTTGGCAGCGTGAACGAGCTTTAAGTGACGCAAAGAAGTTCGTTGGTGCGGCGTTGGGCAAGAATCCGCGGTTGGTTAAGAAGACGGACCTAGACGCAGCAACGGGACCAGAGTCTACCATTCTCGGTCGTGAGGTCATTGCGACTGTGGCGCCGAGTAAGAACCCTGAGTTTAACGATATTACTTATAGCGCAGCGAGCCGTGGCGCCTAATCCTCGCGAGCCGTGGCGCCTAATCCTCCAATGAGGCGCTAGTTCTGTAGGGGCCGCCAGCTACGCTCACTCTGGCGGTATTTTTATGCTCAACTATGTAGCGATTGATACGGAAACGGCTTTGATAACTGCTGGGAACTTAACACCCGCGTTGACGTGCGTATCATTTGATAAAGGGGATGGGCCGTGGCTGTTGAACCAGTCTTTGGGCGCGTTGCAGGTCAAGCAATATTTGTTAAGCGATTGGCATATTATTGGTCACAATATCGCTTATGACTTGGCGGTTATAAAAAACGAGTATCCAAAGCTAGAACCATTGATTTGGAAAGCATACGACGAAGGGCGTATACACGACACGAAAATCAGAGAACAACTCAATGACATTGAGTCCGGATTGCTCGGGAGTCATGGGTATAGTCTGTCCGACCTGTCAGAGCGGTATCTTGGTGTTCATCTCAACAAAAGCGGAGAAGGGCCGCGTCTCAAATATGGACCACTCCGAGAAATCCCCATTGATAAATGGCCTCCAGACGCAATTGACTACGCGAAAGACGACGCGAAAGCAACTTTAGCTGTCTTCAACAAACAAGTTGGCCCAAATCTCGCGGACGAAGCGGCGCAATGCCGAGCAGCGTGGGCTCTCCATTTGATGTCAGTGCGTGGTGTTATCACCAATGAAAAAGCAGTTTTGGCATTGGCTAATCAACTGCAGGAGAAATACGATGCGTTGCAATCGGAACTTAAAACTGTTGGCTTCTTCCAACTCGGTGGTACCAAGAAAGCGCCGAAATGGACTAAGAACCTTACGGCGGTTCGTAACCGGGTTCGTAGCATCTTTGGTACATCTTCGCCTCAGACGGGCACTGGTCGAGTGGCTACGGACGCGGACACGCTGACACAAACACAAGACCCTCTACTCAAGAAGCTAGTCGAGTTTTCAGGAACGGAGAAGTTGTTAAAGACATATGTCCCAGTATTGGTATTTGGAACTCGGACCGCTATTAATGCAAGATTTAACGTCCTCGTTGCTTCAGGTCGTACAAGTTGTAGCCGACCCAATTTACAAAACCTCCCTCGAACAGGCGGGCTTCGTGAGTGTTTCGTGCCGCGGCCTGGGTTCGTTTTTATATCCGCGGATTACGATACGATTGAAATGCGTTGTTTAGCGCAGATTCATCTTTGGATGTTTGGAAAGTCAGCGATGGCTGAAGTGCTTAGGTCTGGAAAGGATTTGCATCTAGAAGTCGCTAGTCGTCTACTCCAATGGTCCTATGAAGAGACATTCGAAAAGCGGGGGACGGCGGAAGTAAAGAATGCACGACAGGCGGCTAAGGTTGCGAACTACGGCTTTTCTGGAGATATGCAAGCTTCGACATTGGTGGATTTTGCTAGGGCACAATATCATATAAATTTATCTAGTCGTCTAGCCTTTGAATTGTATGAGGCTTTCTTTTCTGCCTGGCCTGAAATGGTACCGTATTTAAGACATGCGGAATTGACCGCTCGGCGGGATAAACAATTAACACAATTTGTTTCAAAACGGATTCGTGGTCGTATCGGAAAACGAGATTGTGCGAATAGCTGGTTCCAAGGCCTAGCCGCTGATGGGGCCAAAGCAGCATGCTATGTCGTAACGACGGAGTGTGCTCTTGACGAAACATCGCCGTTGTATCAGTCCTATCCGGTGGTCTTCCTTCATGACCAAATCATTTGTGAGACGCCCATCGACTGTGCCTCAGCCGCAGCGAAAAGGTTGGGCGATATTATGTGCAGAGAGATGGCGAGGTTTGTGCCTGAGGTGCCGATTACAGCAGAAGGGGTAGTCTTCGGAGATAGGTGGGTCAAATGATTTGTAAGCGACCAAATTGTGGACGTTCTGCTGTGTATAGTACATTAGTTTTATGTACGCGGTGTTATCAGCGTCAGTATAAACGGAAGGTGCGTCGCAGGCCGGGCGGAATGAAACGACATTATGAAAACAACCGTCGGTCTTATTTATTTACAACTTATGGATTAACTGAACAGGATTATCAACAATTATTAGACCAACAAGGGGGTAGGTGTGCGATATGTGGGAGTAAACCCAAAACACGAAGATTATCGACGGACCACGAACACCGTAAGAATTATAAACATTTCAGTCCAGTAATTAAAAAACAGTATATACGTGGACTGTTATGCATGCAATGTAATTATTTTGAGTTGTGGCGCGGGACGTCTATTGCAAAAAAGAAGGCGGCCATATTATACTTACAAAAGTACGAGGCGCGGCGTGAAAAACTACAGCATCAAACGATGGCTCTTGATTGAATCGTCCAATACCGCGACGATGCACCTCCTCGACAAGATGACCGTATGGGCACCCGATAAGCTAACGGCATTGAATGAGGGCCGGATGAAGCTACAGCCACTGTCTAACGAGGTCTTGACATGTTCTCCCATCTAAGCGTATACGAGGATATCGTTATTTCTGCGATGTTTACCTTCTGGTTGTTGGAGGCAGTATGGACCTTTGCACAGAGTGTAACAAGGAAATTAAAGAACCGGATACGTGGGTGATTCAGCGTGTGTATCCTGGTCGCGGTCGCGAATTAAAGTCGTTCTGTTCTGCGCAGTGTCGTGAGCAGTACTCTTCACAATGGCCTCAGAAATAACAGTGCCAACAACCTTACGAATCGGTGGCCGTATTGTTAGGGTCGTAGAAAAGCCTCTGAAGAATCTTTCAGGCCAGTGGGACCCAAAAACATGGACGATAACATTGCAGACGGGACAAGGCAAGTTGGAACGAAGGGTAACGTTTATACACGAGCTATTACATTGTCTAGAAGATACATTCAAATCTCAAGGCAAGTTGAAACGAGCGATTTCTCACGGCTTTATAGAGGAGTCAGCGAAATATCTTTATCAATCTTTAATGCAATTTGGCTGGGTACCAAGAATATCGAAGCGTCGGTTTAAGTACGAGACAAGATTGATGGTATCGTTATGGCCAAAGAAAAAGTAAAGAACAGCGTGGTGGGCAGCGTGAGGGACAGCGCGGAGAACAGCGTGTGGAACAGCGTGTGGAACAGTGTGGAGAACAGCGTGTGGAACAGCGTGGGGAACAGCGTAGGGAACAGCGTAGGGAACAGCGTAGGGAACAGCGTAGGGAACAGCGTGGAGGACAGCGTGGGGACCAGCGTGGGGACCAGCGTGGGGACCAGCGTGGGAACCAGCGTGGGGACCAGCGTGTGGAACAGCGTGTGGAACAGCGTGTGGAACAGCGTGGGGAACAGCGTGGGGAACAGCGTGGGGAACAGCGTGGGGAACAGCGTGTGGAACAGCGTGGAGAACAGTGTGTGGAACAGCGTGTGGAACAGCGTGTGGAACAGCGTAGGGAACAGCGTGGAGGACAGCGTGTGGAATAGCGTGTGGAACAGCGTGGGGACCAGCGTGTGGAACAGCGTGGAGAACAGCGTGGGGACCAGCGTGGTGGGCAGCGTGAGGGACAGCGTGTGTAACAGCATGTGGAACAGCGTGGGGAACAGCGTGGGGAACAGCGTGGGGAACAGCGTGGAGAACAGCGTGGTGAGCAGCGTGAGGGACAGCAGGATGGACAGCATGGGGAACAGCGTGTGGAACAGCGTAATGAACAGCGTGGGGAACAGCGTAGGAAACAGCGTGAGGGACAGCGTAGTGAACAGCGTGTGGACCAGAGTAAGGGACAGCGTGTGGAACAGCGTGTGGAACAGCGTGTGGACCCGCGTGGTGAACAGCGTGTGGAACAGCGTGGTGAACAGCGTGTGGACCAGAGTAGGGGACAGCGTGTGGAACAGCATGTGGAACAGCGTGTGGACCCGCGTAGTGAACAGCGTGGAGAACAGCGTGGTGAACAGCGTGGGGAACAGCGTAGGAAACAGCGTGAGGGACAGCGTGGTGAACAGCGTGTGGACCAGCATGGAGAACAACGTGGAGAACAACGTGGAGAACAACGTGGGGAACAACGTAGGAAACAGCGTGAGGAACAGCGTGGGGACCAGAGTGTGGAGCCGCGTGAGGAAAAGCGTGTGGACCAGCGTGGGAAACAGCATGGTGGACAGCGTGATGACCAGCGTGTGGAACAGCGTGATGACCAGCGTGGGAAACAGCGTATGGACCAGCGTGTGGACCAGCGTGGGGAACAGCGTGAGGAGCAGCGTGTATGAACTACGGTAAGCTTTATAGCTTTTTGCTATTTCTACGTCTTATTGACAAAGACCACGGCGAACTGTCGTTGACAGATATTGGTACCTACATAGTACTTATTAAACTAGTTCTGATTAGGCAGCCTACTATGGTCGACTTGACAGCATTGCTGGCTATGCTACTATCCAGGGGATATAGGCGATATGTGACTTCACAACCCGCGTCGGAAGACGTATACTAGGAGCAACATGAAAAAGCAAGCAAGGCAGTATAGACAAGGCGATGTCTTCATTGTAGAAGTTCTCTCTATCCCAAAGCAGGTCAAGAATATTCCTCTGGAGAATGGCAAGATTGTTTTGGCGCACGGCGAAGCGACTGGCCATACGCATGCCATCGATGCTTCCAAGCTGGCCGTGTTCGTGGTGAACGAGCAGACGCAGGAGCGGTTCCTTCAGCTGAAAGGAATGGCGACGCTTCGTCATGAAGAGCATTCTGAGATTCAGCTGCCAGCAGGCAATTGGCAAGTGATTAGGCAGCAGGAATATACGCCGCGGGCATGGCGAACGGTGGCGGATTGAGCAGCATAAAGACCGGCGTGAATAACAGCGTGGTGAACCGCGTGAGGGCCAGCGTGTAGGAACAGCGTGTAGGAACAGCGTGTAGGAACAGCGTGTAGGAACAGCGTGTAGGAACAGCGTGTAGGAACAGCGTGGAGGACAGCGTGGAGGACAGCGTGGAGGACAGCGTGGAGGACAGCGTGGGGACCAGCGTGGGGACCA
>Ga0209388_1000108_pt1 | contig 15108 bp, 17 predicted proteins | sample Rivendell_Oct201_7_FD_188348 | JGI IMG/M metagenome (GOLD analysis project Ga0209388, IMG submission 188348) | Vadose zone soil and rhizosphere microbial communities from the Eel River Critical Zone Observatory, Northern California to study diel... | ecosystem: Environmental > Terrestrial > Soil...
CGACAGCGCCGCGCCGGTGGCGAGGCCGGCGGAGCCGCCCACGATGGCGTTGGCGCCCAGGTTGCCGGTCTCCGGATCCGCGATGTGCATGGAGCCGCCCTTGCCGCGGCAGTAGCCGGCCTCCTTGCCGAGCAGCTCCGCGAACATCCGGCTGACCGAGGCGCCCTTGGCCAGGCAGTGGCCGTGGCCACGATGGGTGCTGGTGATGAAGTCGTCGCGCTTGAGGGCCTCGCAGACGCCAACCGCCACCGCCTCCTCGCCGACGTAGAGATGCGCGAGGCCCGGCATCTTGGCGCCCTTGTAGAGCTCGTTCACCTGCTCCTCGAAGGCGCGGATCTTCGCCATCTGCCGGTACATGTGCAGGTCCTGCTCCAGCTGCATCCGGGGCTCGGTCGTCTGGGTCGTCACGGGAGGTCTCCCTTGGGGCTGCGGTCGTCTTCGCCCGGCACGATGCTGCCCCCTCGGCGGCGCATAGTCAAGGCGCGGCCGATCACCACCGGAACCCGAAGTCGATCGGGATCGACTGCACGAGCATCCGGTTGCCCAGGTAGACCAGCGCGATGAAGGTCAGGTCGTAGTGGCGCTGATAGCCGGTCGGCTGGAAGTTCAGCGCGTAGTACGGAATGACGATACATTGGGGGGCCATGGGGAGCCCATGACGCCATCGATCGACGTCCACACGCACATCTTCGCGAGCGGCTGGCCCGACTTCGCGTCCCGCTACGGCGGCGACCGGTGGCCCCGTCTCGAGGGCGATCCGGCCACCGGCTGCCGGCTCTACCTCGGCAGCACGCTCAATCGCAACCTCACCCCGCACGCCTTCGACCCGGCCCGGCGCATCGAGGACATGGACCGCACCGGCGTCGGCCGACAGCTCCTCTCCCCCGCGCCGCCGACCTTCTGCTACTGGGCGCCGGGGCCGGCGGCGGCCGAGTGGTGCCGGATGCAGAACGACGCCATCGCGGAGCTGGTGAGCCGCCATCCGGCGCGGCTGATGGGCGCGGGTGGGCTCCCCCTGCAGGCGCCCGACCTCGCGGTGAAGGAGCTAGAGCGCGTGGTGTCCGTGCTCCGCTTCCCGGCGGTGGAGATCGGGGCCAACGTGGCCGGGCTCGATCTGGACGACGCGGCCCTCGCCCCGGTGTGGGACGCGGCGGCCGCCCTCGGCGTGGCGGTGTTCGTTCACCCGCAGGCGCCGATCCTGGGCGATCCGCGCTTCCGCAAGGACAACCTCACCCAGGTCGCCGGCTTCCCGCTCGAGACCGCGCTCGCGATGACCCGGGTGATCTTCGGCCGCGTGCTCGACCGGTGGCCGACGCTTCGCTGGTGCTTCGCCCACGGCGGCGGCGCCTTCGCCTACATCCTGCCGCGCCTCGATCAAGGCTGGACCGCGATCGCCGACGCGCACGCCGCGATCAGTCAGCCGCCGAGCGCGTACGCCCGGCGCGTCTGGGTGGACTCGCTCACGCTCTCGCCCCGCGTGCTCGCCTTCGCGCTCGAGACCTTCGGGCCCGCGCGCATCGTGCTGGGCAGCGACTACCCGTTCAAGATGGGGGTGGCCGATCCGGTCGCGGCTCTCGACGGCGTCGCCCTGGACGCGGCCACGCGGCAGCGGCTCCTGGCCGACAACGCGCGGGAGTTCCTGGCCCTGGGCCCGGCTTGACCGCGGCCGCGGCCCAGCGCAATATCCCGCCCATGAACTTCGGGACCTTCCTCCTGATGCAGTCGCCATCGGCCCGGTCGTCCCGGGAGATCTACACGCGCGCGGTCGAGATGGCCCAGTCCGCCGAGACTCTCGGGTTCCACAACATCTGGCTCGCCGAGCACCACTTCTCGACCTACGGCTATCTCTCGCGTCCGGTCCAGCTCGCCACCTACATCGCGGCCCGCACCTCCCGCATCCGGGTGGGCACCGCGGTCATCGTGGTGCCGCTCCACCACCCGCTGGTGGTGGCCGAGGAGATCGCGACGCTGGCGATCCTCTCCGGGGACCGGCTCGACATCGGGCTCGGCCGCGGCTACCAGCACTACGAGTTCGAGCGCTTCGGGCTCGAGCTGGAGAGCGGGCGCGCGCGGTGGGAGGAGTCGGTCGACGTCATCCTGAAGGCGCTCGCGGGCGGGCCGTTCAGCTACGAGGGCAAGATCTACAAGATCCCGGAGACTACGATCTTCCCGCAGATGGAGCAGCCCCGGCCGCCGATCTGGATCACCGCCCAGAGCCCGGACTCGGTGGAGGGCGCGGTGCGCCGCGGCTTCAACGTGCTCACCGGCGGCTTCGGGGTCCCGGTCGAGCGCATGGCCGAGTTCCGCCGGCTCTTCGACCGGGTGGTGGCCGAGGTCAAGCCGCCGACCCCGCTCGCGGTGGGCGTGCAGCGCGCGGTCTACGTGACCCCGAGCGAGGCGGACGCGCGAGCCGCCGCGGAGGAGGCCCGCTGGAACATGCGGGTGACCCTGAGCCTCCGCAACCACTACGAGCGGGTGGTGAACGGCCGGGCCATCGCGGTGCCCGCGCCCAAGGAGCCCGACGTCGACGACCTGCTCGACCGCTTCCTGGTCATCGGCACGCCGGAGACCTGCATCCGCCAGATCCAGCGCCTGCAGCGCGACGTGGGCATCACCCACTTCAACTGCAGCTTCTGGTTCGGCGATCTCGAGCAGGCCCGGGTGCTGCGCTCGATGGAGCTGTTCGCCCGCGAGGTGATGCCCGCTTTCGGGTAGCGGGCACACGCGCATGCCGACCCCGGGTCCGCGTCACGAATGGCCGGGCGCGTCGCTCGCGCGGGTGCCGTACTGGGTCTACCAGGACGAGGACAACTACCGGGCCGAGCTGCGCCGCATCTTCGAAGGGCCCACCTGGAGCTACGCGTGCCTCGAGTCGGACCTCGAGAAGCCGGGCGACTACCGCACCACGTTCGTGGGCGAGATGCCGGTCATCGTGGCGCGGGGCGCGGCGGGTGAGATCCACGCCTTCGAGAATCGCTGCGCCCACCGGGGGGCGCTGATCGCGCTCGACGACGGCGGCTCGGCGGGCGGTCACTTCCAGTGCGTCTATCACGCCTGGACCTACGATCTGCGGGGCAACCTGGTCGGCGTCGCGTTCGAGAAGGGCAGCAACGGCCGCGGCGGGATGCCGGAGTCGTTCTGCAAGGCGGACCACGGGCCGCGCAAGCTGCGGACCGCTACGCTCCACGGCCTCGTGTTCACGAGCCTCTCGGCCGAGACGCCGCCGATCGAGGAGTACCTGGGCGCGGAGGTGCTCGGGCGCATCCGGCGCGTGCTGCGCGGCCCGGTGCGGGTCATGGGCCGCTTCACCCAGGCCCTGCCGAACAACTGGAAGCTCTACGTGGAGAACGTGAAGGACACCTACCACGCGAGCCTGCTCCACGCCTTCTTCGGGACGTTCCGCATCACGCGCCTCACCCAGGGGGGTGGGGTCCTGGTGAGCCCGGACGGCGGCCACCACGCGAGCTACACCATCGACCGGGCCGACGACCGCACCAGCACCGCCTACCGCGAGCAGGGCATCCGCTCCGAGAAGGACCGCTATCGCCTGGCCGACCCGAGCCTGCTCGACGCGGTGGACGAGTGGGGCGACGGGATCCAGCTCCAGATCCTCACCGTGTTTCCCGGCTTCGTGCTCCAGCAGATCAACAACTGCCTGGCGGTGCGGCAGGTGGTACCGAAGGGCGCGGGGGCCATGGAGCTGCACTGGACCTACTTCGGCTTCGCCGACGACTCCGACGACATGCGCCGCCGCCGCCTCAAGCAGGCCAACCTGGTCGGCCCCGCGGGCTACGTCTCCATGGAGGACGGCTGCGTCGGGGGGTTTGTCCAGCGAGGCGTCGCCGCGGCGGGCGACGAGGTGTCGGTGGTCAACATGGGGGGCGAAGGCGCGGAGTCACAGGAGACGCGGGCCACCGAGGCCTCGGTGCGCGGGTTCTGGAAGGCGTATCGCCGCTACATGGGGGAGTGACGTGCTGGGCGAGCGCGTCACGCAGCTCAACGCGGAGTACGCGCGGGCCATCGACGACGATCGCCTCGAGCAGTGGCCCGCCTTCTTCACCGACCCATGCCTCTACAAGATCACCTCGGCGGACAACTACCGCCGCGGGCTCGAGGCGGGGCTGATCTACGCCGACTCCCGCGGCATGCTGCAGGACCGCGTCGCCGCCCTGCGCGAGGCCAACATCTACGAGCGCCAGGCCTACCGGCACCTGGTCGGCCTCCCCGCCATCCGCCCCGGGGACAACGGCGCGGTGCACGCCGAGACGCCGTTCCTAGTGGTGCGGGTGATGCGCGACGGGACCATGGATCTCTTCGCCACCGGGCGCTACGTCGACGTCATGGTGGACGAGAACGGCACCCTGCGCTTCCGCGAGCGGGTCGTCGTGTGCGACAGCAGCCGCGTCGACACGCTGCTGGCGATTCCGCTCTGACGCGCGCTATGCATGCCGGACAGCGCGTGAGCCGGACGGGGCCTGCCACCCGTCCGATCTCGGTCGAGCCCGGCATGCATAGCTCGGGTTAGCGTGGCGCCTCCCATCATTCCCGCGCGCCTCCCCGGCCTCTCCAAGTCTCGGGTGATGGCGGGGATTCAGTGCGCGAAGCAGCTCTGGTGGCGGGTGCATGAGCCGGGGGCGCCGGAGCTGGCTCCCGACCCGATGGCGGAGGCGGTATTCGCGCGTGGGCGACGGGTCGGCGAGGTGGCGCGGGCTCACGTACCGGGGGGCGTGCTGATCGATTTGCCCCACGATGCCTACGAGGAGCGGGTCCGGGCCACGCGAGCGGCGCTGGCCTCGGGGGCGCCGGTGGTGTACGAGGCGAGCTTTCGTGCGGATTCGGTGTACGTGGCGGTCGATATCCTGGAGCGCGGGGCCGATGGGAGCTTCTGCGTCACCGAGGTGAAGTCGACCACGAGCGTGAAGGAGCCGCATCTGACCGACGTGGCGATCCAGGCCCACGTGGTCCGGCGCGGCGGGCTCGCGGTGGGGCGGATGGAGATCATGCATCTGAACCGGGCGTGCACCTACCCGGACCTCCGAGACCTCTTCGTGCGCGCGGACGTGACCGCGGCGGCCGAGGCGCGCCTCGCGACGCTGCCCGCCGAGGTCGGCGCGCTCCAGGCTATGCTGGCCGGCCCGCGACCGGAGGTGGCGACCGGGCCGCACTGCACGAGGCCCTACGAGTGCCCGTTCCTCGAGCGCTGCTGGGCGCCGCCGCCCCCGCATCACGTGAGCACGCTCTACCGGCAGCAGGCGCGCGCGCTGGCCGCGCTCTACGAGCAGGGCTACCAGTCCATCTTCGACCTGCCCGAGGACACCGCGCTCGCGGCCACCGCCGACCGGCAGCGGCGCGCGGTGCAGGCGGGCCGGATGATCGTGGAGCCGGGCCTCGGGCGCGCGCTGCGCGCGTGCGCCTCGCCGGTGGCGTTTCTCGACTTCGAGACCGCGGGGCTCCCCATCCCGGTGTGGAACGGCTGCCATCCGTGGGACGCGCTGCCGGTGCAGTGGAGCTGCCACCTGGAGGAGGGCGCGGGCGGGCTCGCGCATCGTGCCTGGCTCGCGGAGGGACCCGACGACGTGCGCCCCGCGCTGGCGGAGCAACTCCTCGCCGCGTGCGAGCCCGCGCGGACCATCGTGGCCTATTCCGCGCGATTCGAGCGCGAGTGCATCCAGCGAATCGCGGCGGGCGCGCCCGCGCTGGCCCCGCGCCTCGCGCGCATCGCGGAGCGGCTGGTGGATCTGCTGCCGATCGTGCGCGAGCACGTCTACCATCCGGCGTTCGGGGGCAGCTTCTCACTCAAGCGCGTGCTGCCCGCGCTCGTCCCCGGCCTCGGGTACGACGACCTCGTGATCGGCGACGGCGCGCTCGCCAGCGTGGCCCTGGAGCGCCTGCTCTGGGGCGGTGACGCGGTGGGCCATGCCGAGAGCATCCGGCTGCGGGCGGACCTGATGGGCTACTGTGCGCGGGATACCCTGGGCCTCGCCAGGCTGCTCGAGCGGCTCCGGAGCCTGGCGCAAGGCTGATACAGGAAGGCCAATTAGGTCAACCAGTTGCGTTGTTTGCCGGGTGCCTATGCACAGGTCTATCCACATCTGTGGATAGACCTTTCCCTGGAATCTCGGGGGCGGGTGCCCCCTCCCGGCGGTTGCTCGGCCTAGCCCTTCGCCAGCTTCTCCACGCCGCGCCGGGAGAGCCCCGACACGCGCGCGAGCAGGGCTTTCACCTTCCGCTCCGACACTTGATCCGCGAGGATCAGCTTCTTCGACTTCGTCTTCGTCACGATGTACGCGACCCAGTCATCGAGATCCGGCGTGCCGCGCCACGCGATGGTGAGCTTGCTCTGCCGCAACGACCGGCGTCCTTCGACCTTCGCCAACGGCTTTCGACTCCCCTGCATGACTCGTGAAGCCTAGTGAACGTGCGGGGGATGTGTCAAGCCGATGACGAAGAAAGTTTTGTGAATAAGTGTGGATAACCATGTTATGACCTGCCTCATCATGCACATCGAGAAGAAGCTCGACGCGCTCGGGCTCACGCTGATGGATCTGGATCGGGCGTATCGGGCGAACACGGCGGGCGCCCGCTTCGTCTCTCATCTCGCGGTCAACAACGTGCTCTACCTCTCCGGCACGACGCCGGTGCGCGACGGCAAGTCGCACCTCGTCGGCGTGGTGGGCGCCGATCTCTCGGTCGAGCAGGGCTACGAGGCCGCGCGCTACGCCCTGCTCTCGAGCCTGGCCGCGATCAAGTACGCGCTCGGCGACCTGGACCGCGTGCAGCAGGCGGTGCAGCTCATCGGGTTCGTGAACTCGGCGCCCGGGTTCAGCGAGCAGCCGCGCGTGATCAACGGCGCCACCGATCTGCTCGTCGAGCTGTACGGCGACCGCGGCAAGCCCACCCGCGCCGCCATCGGCTGCCAGGGCCTGGCCCTCGGCCACTCGGTCGAGGTCGTGCTCACCGTGCTCTTCACCGGCGAAGGGACCACGCCGCCCCTGGCGCGCGATCACTACGTGAAGTAGGCTCTCGTCCATCATGACGCGCTGGCCCTGGCTGGCCGCCCTGCTCCTGCTGCACGCCGGCTGCACGAGCCTCACCGTCGGGCAGCAGGCCCACCTCGACGACTGGCAGCGCTTCGCGGACCGGGTCACCGCCCACTACGGGGTCGCCGACGTTACGTTCCTGGTCGGCGAGCACCCCGGCGCGGGCGGCGGCGCGATGCGGCCGGGCGGCCTCATGACCTTCCAGGCCCGGATGCTCGAGCCGCTGCCGGCCGGCCAGACCCGCGACTTCCTGCTCGCGCACGAGCTGGCCCACTGGGTGCTGGGCCACGCCTATCGCCGGGCGCCCGACGAGGCGGCCACCTCGCTGTGGGACGCCCAGCAGGAGCGCCGCGAGCTGGACGCGAACGCGGAGGCGGTGAAGATCCTCATGATCGGCCGCCACTGGTCCGAGCGCCGGGCCTTCTTCCACGCGCACGCCTATCTCTGGAGCTATCGGCGCGGGGTGGAGGCGCGCCGCGTGGGCGTGCCGGCGGGGCACCCGGTCGATACCTGCGTCGAGATCAACGACCTGATCCGGCGCTATCCCGCCTACCGCGACATCAGCGAGTCCTGTCCCTCGTGGCCGGAGCCCCGGTGGGCCGACCACGCGGCGCAGCGCGACGCGATGTCGAGCGAGCCGCTCGACCCCCGCTGAGCGGCCCCCGATCCGCGTGCTCCGTCCCGCGAGCCACACCCTTCCCGCGCTGCTCGACGAGCTGGCCACGCGCCAGCCGGAGCACGAGCTGATCGTCGACGCCACCGGCCGCGTGCGTCTCGGCTACGCCGAGACGCGGGCGCACGCGCGGCGGCTCGCCCGCGGGCTCGTGCGCCTCGGGGTGCGCCGCGGCGATCGGGTCGCGCTGCTCATGACCAACCGGCCGGAATGGCTCCTGATCGACTTCGCGGCGACGCTCCTCGGCGCGGTCCTGGTGCCGATCAGCACGTGGTCGCGGCCCCGCGAGCTCGAGTACGTACTCGGCCACTGCGCGACGTCAGTCTTGCTGCTCGCGCCGCGCTTCGGGAGCCAGGACTACCTGGCCGCGCTCGCCGAGATGGGCGGCGCGGGCTCCGCACGGCTGCCGCATCTCCGGCGCCTGGTGGTGTGTGGCGACGAGGCGGCCAGCGGGCCGGCCGGGGCGCTTCCGTCGCTGGACGCCCTCGCCGAGCTGGGCCGGGACGTGAGCGACGCCGAGCTCGACGCCGCCCAGCGGGCGGTCACCCCGGACGACGTGGCGTACATCCTCTACACTTCGGGAACCACGTCGACTCCCAAGGGAGTGCAGCTGGCCCACGGGGGGCTGATCGAGAACGGCTGGCAGATCGGCGAGCGCCAGCATCTGAGCCCGGCCGACCGCATGTGGATGGGCATCTCGCTCTTCTGGAGCTTCGGCTGCGCCAACGCGCTGCCCGCGGTGATGACCCACGGGGGCACCATCGTGCTCCAGGAGCAGATCGAGCCGGCCGCGACGCTGACCCTGATCGAGCGGGAGCGCTGCACCGTCTACTACGGCACGCCCAACATCGCCCAGGCCTTGATCGAGCACCCGGACCGCGCGCGGCGCGACCTGTCATCGCTCCGCACCGGCGCGGCCATCGGCGCCCCCGCCGCGATGCAGATGGTGATGGACCTCGGGGCGCGCGAGATCTGCAACGTCTACGGGCTGACCGAGTGCTACGGCAACAGCTCGGTCACCGACGCGCACGACCCGCCGGAGGTGCGGCGGACCACGGTGGGCTATCCCCTGCCCGGGATGGAGATCCGCGTCGTGGATCGCGAGAGCCGGCGGCCGCTGCCGGACGGCGAGGTCGGCGAGATCCTGATCCGCGGCCGCTTGACGCCGGGCTACTACCAGGACCCGGAGCGCAACGCCGCGTCCTTCAACGCGGAGGGCTTCCTGCTGTCCGGCGATCTCGGCTTCGTGGGGGCCGACGGGCGCCTGCGCTTCCGCGGCCGCATCAAGGAGATGGTCAAGACCGGCGGGATCAACGTGGCCCCGGTGGAGGTCGAGGAGATCCTCCTGGGCCACCCCGATGTCGAGCAGGCCTACGTGGTCGGCATCCCCGACCCGCGCAAGGAGGAGATCCTGGTCGCGGTGGTGGTGGCGAAGGCGGGCCACCGCGTCGAGCCCGACGCGCTCCACGCCCTCTGCAAGGACGCGCTCGCCGCCTACAAGGTGCCGCAGGCGATCCACGTGATGGCGCGCGATGCTCTACCGGTCACCTCCACCGGCAAGGTCCAGAAATTCCGCCTCGCGGAGCAGCTCGCCGCCGCCCGCGGCTAGCGGAGGCCGGCGCGGGCGAGGGTCGGGAAGACGGTGTCGCGGAAGGCGGCGATCTCTCGCTCGGGCGGCGCGAAGGTCAGGAGCGGCATCAGGTAGAGGTTGCGCACGCCGAGCTTGGTGAGCTCCTCGATGCGGACCGCGCAGTCCGCGGGCGTGCCGACCAGCCCCATCGCCTCGCAGAGCTGGGCGACCACCTCGTCGGGGACGAACGAGGTGGCGGCGATGGCCGCCTCCCAGTCGTGGGCGTGCGAGAGATCGGGGTAGACCTTCCACACCGCGTCCGGCACCGTCAGGGGCGGCAGGCGCAGGCCGGCCGGCTCGAGCCAGTAGCCACCCCAGCGCAGGATGCCCCAGTGCACCGCGGTCGGGCGCGCCTCGCGGAGCGCGGCCGCGGTGGTGGGCCGCGTCGCGGTACGCACCGCCCACATCACCTCGAGGTCCTCCACTCGGCGCCCGGCCCGCTTCGCGCCGCGCTCGAGGTGCTCGAGCGCGCGCGTGACGATGCCGCGGTTCGCGCCGACCAGCAGCAGCGCGCCGTCGGCCACCTCGCCGGCCAGCTCGATGGCATTGGGCCCGGAGGCGGCCATCAGCACCGGGATGCGCCGGCCGGACGCGTAGCCGAGACGCCCCGCGGTCTCTCCGAAGCGCGCGCTCTCGCCGGCCAGCAGCGTCCGCACCGTGGCGATGCACTCGCGCATCTCGCCGAGGGTGGCCGCCTTGCGCCCGATGGTGCTGGCCGAGGTGTAGCCGGTGCCGATCACGAACTTCACGCGCCCGGGCGCCAGCTCCTCCACCGTCTGGATCGCGGAGGCGAGCACCGAAGGGTGGCGGGTGAACGGGTTGGTCACCGCCGGGAAGAGCGCGAGGCGCTTGGTGTGGGTGGCCGCCTGGCCGAGCGTGACGAAGACGTCGCGCGAGAGGAGCTGGCTGTCCAGGATGCCCGCGCCGTCGAAGCCGGCCGCCTCGATCCCCTGGACCAGGCCCATCAAGTCGGGCATGGGGGCGGTGGCGGGCACGCGGAGGTGGACGCGGACGGGCGCGGTCATGGGCGCCTCACTCGTAGCGCGGCCGGCGCTTCTCGCGGAACGCGGCCACGCCTTCCTTGAAGTGCGCGCTCGCCCGCACCCCGTCGCCCAGTTCCTGATCGAGGGCCTCGCGAGCCCGCGCGTGCTCGGCGATGGTCGCGCTGATCTGCCGCTTCACCGCTTGCACCGCGGACGGGCTATTGGCCGCGATCGCCTCCGCGGTCTCGAGGGCCCAGGCCATCAGGCCGTCGGCGGAGACGACGCGATTGATCAGGCCGATCCGCGCCGCCTCCGCCGCGTCGATCAGGCGCCCGGTCAGCAGCAGATCCATCGCGTGCACGTAGCCGATCTGCGGGATGAGCTTCACGGTGGCGCCGCCGAACGGATAGATCGACCACTTGACCTCCGGCAGCCCGAAGCGCGCGGTGGGCACCGCGGCGCGGATGTCGGTGGCGAGCAGCAACTCCAGGCCCCCGCCCACGCAATCGCCGTTGACCGCGGCCACGATCGGCTTGGTGTACGAGTCGTACTTCAGCAGGGCGTGGCTGATCACCCGCGCGGCCTCCGCGGACGCGCTGAGATCGCCGCTGATGTCGGCGCCCGCGCAGAAGGCCCGCGTGCCCGCGCCGGTGAGCACGATGGCGCGACACGGCCCCCGCTCGAGCTCGTCCCACCGGCGGGCGAGGTCGGCCATCATCGCCCGCGTCATCGCGTTGAGCCGCGGCAGGTTGTCGACGGTGACCACGACCACGTGCGGACCGTGCGCCTCGGTGCGGATCTCCATGGCCTCAGGCTCCCGCGGGCACGACCACGACCTTGCCGAGCGCCTTGCGGTCGGTGAGGAGCTTGATCGCCTCCACCGTCCGCTCGAGGGGCAGGCGGTGGCTGACCAGCGGCTTGAGCCGCCCCTCGCGGTACCAGCCGAGCAGCGCCTCGACCGAGCGGTGCAGCTTGTCCGGGGCCTGGTTGCGGTAGTAGCGCAGCGAGCAGCCGAGCGCGGAGCGGTTCTTGACGAGCAGGCGATTGGCCGGGATCTGCTGGACGCCGCCCACGAAGCCCACCAGCAGCATGCGGCCGCCCCAGCCGAGCGCGGAGAGCGCGGCGTCGGCCAGCTCGCCGCCGATCGGGTCGAAGCAGACGTCCGCGCCCTTCTCCCCGGTCAGCGCCATCACCCGCTCGGTGAGGTTCTCGGCGGCGTAGTTCACGAGGTCGTCGGCGCCGTGCGCCCGGGCCACCGCGAGCTTCTCCGCGGTGCTGGCCCCCGCGATCACCCGCGCGCCCATCGCGTGACCGATCTCCACCGCGGTGAGACCGACGCCCCCGGCCGCGCCCAGCACCAGCAGGGTCTCGCCCGCCTCCAGGCGGCCCTGCCAGCGGATCGCCACGTCGCTCGAGATGTAGGCGATGGGGAACGCGCCGGCCTCCTCGAAGGACATGCCCTCGGGAATCGCGAAGGTCTCGCTCTCCTTGGCCACCGCCTGCTCGGCGAGCCCGCCCCAGCCGAGCGTGGCCATCACCCGGTCACCGGGCCGGAAGCGCGTCACCCGCGCGCCGCCGGCCGCGACCACGCCCGCGGTCTCGAGCCCCGGGCTGAACGGAAAAGGCGGGCGCGTCTGATACTTGCCGGCCACCATGATCGAGTCGGCGTAGTTCACCGACGTGGCCCGCACGTCGATCAGCACCTCGTCCGCGGCGGGAACCGGCGCGGGCACCTCCTCGACCTTCAGGCTCTCGACCGCTCCCCAGGCGTGACAGATCACCGCGCGCATGACGTCCTCCTCACGGCGCAGGAGTATACCGTGCTGCGGGAGGGCGGGCGCGCGGCTTTGCCGGGCTAGGCCCCCGGGGCCTCGGGCGCGGTGGAGTCGGCCGGGGCGAAGTCGGCGCGGGAGCCGATGCGGTCGGCGAGCGGGCGATTGCCCAGGACGCGCGCCAGCGCGGCCGCGTCCGTGATCGGTCCGTGCTCGGATCGGAACCGGACGATGGCCGCGGCCTCGGGCGCGCCGATGCCGGGCAGCTCCCGCAGCTCCTGCTCGTTGGCCAGATTGATCCGGATCTTGGTCGGCATGCCCATGAACCGGAGCAAGGCCCGTGCCCGCGGCCGCGCCTCACCGTGTCGACCGCATCGCGGCTTGCGCGCGGCAAATTGCGCGCGGCCGCGACGCGCCGGGAAGGAATCACCCGGGAGGAGTTACCGGCCTCGACCTCGATTGCCCGTGTCGCCGCGGCGGGCTATAGTAGGCGCCCCTCAGGAGGATCCATCATGAGACTCGCAGGAAAAGTCGCGATCATCACCGGCGGGGCGCACGGCATGGGAGAGAGCGAGGCGCTCATCTTCGCCCGCGAGGGAGCCACCGTGGTGGTGGCCGACGTGGACCAGGCGGCGGGCGCGCAGGTGGCCGGCAAGATCACCGGCGGCGGGGGCAAGGCGCGCTTCGCCAAGCTCGACGTCACCAGCGAGGCGGAGTGGCAGGACGTGATCCGATCCACCGCCGGCGCCTACGGCCGGCTCGACATCCTGGTGAACAACGCGGGAATCAGCGGCTCCTCGGACCCCGACACCACGAGCACCCAGTCGTGGGACAACATCATGGGGGTCAACGCCAAGGGCGTCTTCCTCGGCATGAAGCACGCGGTGCCCGCGATGCGCCAGTCGGGGGGCGGGGCCATCGTCAACATCTCGTCGATCTCGGGCTTCGTGGGCCAGGACCGGCTGCACATGGCCTACAACGCCTCCAAGGGCGCGGTGCGCATCATGACCAAGTCCGGCGCGGTCCAGTACGCCCGAGACGGCATCCGGGTGAACTCGGTGCACCCGGGCTTCATGCCCCCGATGCGGACCTCGAAGGTCTCGGCGGACCCGGCGTGGCGCCAGCCGTTCCTGGACACGGTGCCGATGAAGCGCGAGGGCCGGGTGGAGGAGGTCGCCCACGCGGTGCTGTTCCTCGCCTCCGACGAGGCCTCCTACATCACCGGCACCGAGCTGGTGGTCGACGGCGGCTTCCTCGCGGTGTGAGGCAGCGGCCATGAGCCCGTCCATCCGCGCGCTGCTGCGGGGGCCGCTGCCGGTCACCGCCCCCCTCGTCCTCAACCCGCTGATGGCCCGGATGGTGGAGGCGGCCGGCTTTCCGGCCGGCTACCTGGGCGGCGGCTCCACCGGCTACCAGAAGGTGGCGCTCGAGGCCAACCTCAACCTGACCGAGATGTGCCAGGCCGCGCTCGACATCGGGGCGGTGTCGTCCCTCCCGCTCATCCTCGACGGAGCGTGCGGCTACGGCGACCCGATGCACATGCGCCGCACCATCGGCATGAGCGAGGCGGCCGGCTTCGCGGGCATCGAGATCGAGGATCAGCTCGTGCCGAAGCGGGCGCACCACCACGTGGGGATCGAGCACATGATCCCGGCCGAGCTGATGGCGGCCAAGGTGGAGGCCGCGGTGGGGGCGCGCCGCAGCCCGGACTTCCTCATCATCGCGCGCACCAACGCCATGCGGGCGAGCACCCTGGACGACGCCCTGCGACGCGGGGAGATCTACCGGAAGGCGGGCGCCGACGTGCTGCTGCTCTCGATGGCCCACATCCCGGAGCAGCTTCGGGCGATCGCGGAGCGCCTCGGCGGACCGCTCATGTACCTCACCCGCCGCGGCGGGCTGGCCGGGCTCGGCATGACCCTCGCCGACCTAGGCGGGCTCGGCTACCGGATCGTGGCCGATCCCTCCACCCCGCTGCTCGCCGCGTACGAGGCGTGGAGGACGATCTACGCGGACCTGGGCGACGGCTTCGGGGCGGGCCGCCCGCGGCGCGACTGGGACCCGCTGGAGAAGAAGATGCTCGGCGTGATCGAGCTGGAAAAGCTCCTCGCCATCGAGCGCACCACGGTGGAAAAATAACGTATACTGGTTCCCTCGGTCGCAACGGCCGGGAGAAAAGGAACACCGTGCCCCGGACTCCCACGAAGTCGTACCAGTGCAGCGTCGTCTCCGAGACCGTCTCCATCTCGCTCCGCCGCCGTCAGTCACTGGGCGGCAACGGCAAGCTGTTCGTCCGCTGCAGCGAGCTCGAGTGCCAGCACATCGACACCAACGAGCCGCCCTGCCCGCTGACCCTGGCCCTCTTCGAGGCCGAGATCGCGGAGCGGATGGCCCAGCGCGCCGAGTAAGCCGGGCCCGGCCCCGCGGAAAGTTTTCCGTTTCCGCGGGGAGGGCGTGTATGCTGTAACCAACTTACCTGCATCTGCAGACCGCGTTTCCCGTCCGCTTCCGCATCGTGGGGCGCGTCAAGATCATCCGCGGAAGACTGGCCACGGGCCCAATTCCCTGCCCGCAAGAGGTTACCTGCTCCATGTCGTTTTCTGATTTCGGACTTCACCCCGACCTGCTCCGCGCCATCACGGCGCTGGGCTTCCAGGCGCCCACTCCCATCCAGCGCGACGCGATTCCGCCCGGGCTGGCCGGCCGCGACGTGCTCGCGTGCGCCATGACCGGCAGCGGCAAGACCGCCGCGTTCCTGCTGCCGATTCTGCAGCGCCTGTCCGCCCTGCCCCGCGGCACCACGCGCGCCCTCATCGTGGCGCCGACCCGCGAGCTGGCCGCGCAGATCGACGAGCACCGTCGCGAGCTCAGCCGCTTCACCCGGATCGACGGCGCGGCGGTGTTCGGCGGCGTCGGCATGGGCCCGCAGGAGCACGCCTTCCGGAAGAAGGTCGACATCCTGGTGGCGACCCCCGGGCGCCTGCTCGATCACATGCGGATGCCCTACGCG
>Ga0209388_1000109_pt1 | contig 15081 bp, 15 predicted proteins | sample Rivendell_Oct201_7_FD_188348 | JGI IMG/M metagenome (GOLD analysis project Ga0209388, IMG submission 188348) | Vadose zone soil and rhizosphere microbial communities from the Eel River Critical Zone Observatory, Northern California to study diel... | ecosystem: Environmental > Terrestrial > Soil...
GGAGCTGGACTCGAGAGGATACAACCAGGTGAAAATCTTCGTCTCGGGAGGACTGAACGACGAATCAATCGCGGACCTGTCTATTGCCGGAGCGGACGGGTTTGGGGTTGGAACCTCGGTCAGCAACGCGCCCAGCATCGACTTCGCCTTGGACATTGTAGAGGCAGACGGGAAACCGGTGGCGAAGAGGGGCAAGCTGGGCGGTAGGAAAATGGTCTGGAGATGCGACGACTGTCTCATAGAGAAAGTAACGGTTGCAACCGCAACTGCACCCAAATGTCCGAGCTGCGGAGGAAAAATGAGGAAGTTGCTTGCACCACTGCTCTCGAAAGGGCGATTATCAAAGACGCTTTCGTCGGCAGATCATATTCGCGAGAGGGTGCTTGGCCAGCTCAAGCGACTACGTGCTACCACGGAAGAATCCGGAACTCCCACTCATGCGACGCAAAATGCTTGAACAATACCCCACTTTTTTTCACGAGGTCGTTCGCCGTCCGGCATTAATTATGGGCGAATCTGGCCAAACAGGGCACGATATCGGCTTAGATCCTCAGGCGAAACTTGCCCCTTTTCCGCCGATTCCTGAACGATTCGTGGCGAACGACTGGATGGCATCCCAGATCGCAGAACAGGCATCATTCTGGGCTAATCTGGACACGGCATGAATCCTCAAACACCAAACGTGTGACGCGAAGGTCGGTCGCTAAGACCCCCTATTTCCAAAAACCATTTCCTGTCTGGCAACGAAAACGAGCGAGTCCAGTTGATCAGGGCGCAGTCCAAGCATAATTGAAAAGGCGAAAAGACGGGAAATCTATGACCGATCGCGAACGAATCCAGGGCACATTCGAGACCATCCATCCAGATTCAAGATCAGGGCTGAAAACAGGCGATTCCCCTTTTGTCAGCGCACCTTTAACCTCAAGATGGATAGACCGAATTTGACCGATTCATGAAGCAAGGACCTTTGCCAACGCTCGACGATATCGTCGCCGCCAGCAAGCGTATCGAAGGAGTAGCGACCAAGACCCCGCTCGTAGAGTCGCCCTCGCTCTCGAAAAGATTTGGTCGCAGGATCTACTTGAAACTCGAATGCTTCCAGCCCATTCGGGTTTTCAAGATCCGTGGAGCCTACAACAAGATCTCCCAACTATCAGCCAAAAACATCGTCGCGGTCTCCTCAGGCAATCACGGCATGGCTGTAGCGTATAGTTCTAGATTGCTCGGAAAGAAATGCACGGTAATACTACCGGAGACGGCCGTCCAAGAGAAAGTCAACACGATCATCGAGTATGGCGCCGAAGCCATCAAGTACGGCAAATACACAGTCGATCGTGACGCGAAGGCCAAAGAAATAGTCAGCAAGACTGGAGCGACACTCGTACATCCATTCAACGACCCTGACATTATTGCCGGCCAGGGAACATGCGGGCTGGAGATAGCGAATCAGCTTGAGGACTTCGACTCCGTAGTTGTTCCAGTTGGTGGAGGAGGCCTCATCTCAGGCATATCCACTGCTATCAAAGCACTGAAACCGGGCGCGAAGGTCTACGGGGTCGAACCGCAAGGCGCACCAAAACTCCAAGCAGCAATGAAAGCCGGAAAGATCGTCACATTCGACTCGCCGAAATCGATCGCGGACGGGCTGATTCCATCGGCTGTTGGAGATCTGACGCTCGAAGCCTGCAGAAAGCACGTCGATGGCGTCTACACTGTTTCAGATGACGAGATCCTCTCCGCGATGAAACTCCTTGTTCGTGAGGCCCACATTTTCCCGGAGCCCTCAGGAGCGGCGCCAGCCGCCGTCCTACTCTCTAGCCGGGGTGTGGAGAAGCTTGGCGAGAATGTCGTCCTGGTCATTTCCGGCGGCAACGTATCATTGGATCTTCTTGCCGAGACGATCAATGGATGAGGAATCGAATCTAGTATTCTTGCCTGTCCGTTACGAGGTATTCTGCGGGGTTGACGATGTTTCTTGGCTTGAGACCTCGTAGGTAGCGTGTCACATTCTCTACTGCAAACCTTGCCGGTTTCCCGGTGGCTAATCCTGATGGGCCTGATACGTGAGGGGTCCCGATGAAGTTGGGCAGTTCGAAGAATGGATGTGTGGTCTTGAGAGATTCCTTGCCCTCTCGATACCACCACACATCAGTGGCGTATCGAAAATTCGGATTAGCCTTCAAGTGCTCGTAGAGCGCTGTCTCGTCAACTAGCTCTCCACGGGCTATGTTCACAAGTATCGCATCCTTCTTCATCGTTGCAAGTTTCTCCGCGCCGATGATCTTGTTGGTGAGCTCTGTCAGGGGGAGCGAGACTATGACGGCATCGCTCTCCGCCAAGACTGTCAAGAGTCCTTTGTCTCCTTGAAACGATCTTACACCCTTCTCTCGAACCGGTTTTCTCGAGAACGCGTAGATCTTCATGCTGAACCCCTTGCCGATTTGGGCAACGGCGGATCCTATCCCGCCGTATCCGAGAATGCCGAGCGTTCTTTCTTCCAGAATGCTAACTTCCTTTCCGCCTAATGTCCGCTTCAAAGTCCATTGTTCCGTCTTGACCGCGTTGTGAAAGTCAACTATTCTCTTAGCAGCCGAGAGCAAGAGAGCCCAGGCGTACTCCGCAACCTCGTCAGAATAGGCACCCGCGTTGCTACAAACTAGTACCTTCTTGTCGAGCTGGGCGAAAGGAATGTGATTGACGCCCGCGAGGATGCTCTGAACAAGCCTCAGATTGCTCATCCTCGACAAGTTCTCAGCAGTTAGGAAGCTGGGCCAGAAAAACACGAGAAGGATGTCGATGGATGGAAGCAGTTGGATCAGCGATGCCTCGTCGAGCCCGCTCGAGCTGAAAACTCTCGCATACTTGGAAAGAGTCTCAATACTACGCTTGTCAACGACATCTGTTGTGATCAATAAATTGGGCTTTGGCAAGGCTTCACTCAGTCTTCTTTGTCATTACTCGGCTCACGCCCTGTGGGCGATTAAGCCAGCTCTAGTTCAGCTTTAACCATAAGTGTTAGAGAAAACAGAACGCCAATAGAGAGTGAAACCCGGACCATGGAACAGACCCCGGCGTTAGCAATCCTCGAGGATCTCGTTCCCAATGGAATCAGATTCGGAGCAAGTTATCTGGTTGAGTTCGGTCCAGACTCCCCGTGGTATGAAACATCGCTTACAATAGCTGCGAGCGCTTTGAGAAACGGAGCACGCACGGAGTACCATACCTACATGCATCCACCCCACGAAGTCAGAGACTCCCTGACCAAACTCGGATTGAACGTGAGAGAACTGGAGCAGAAAGACTATCTCAGAATACTGGACACGTACGACGTGATGACCGGACTAGCTCACCCTGAGACACCTGAGGGGATGCGATCCAAGGGAAGGGAAGCTTACGAACATCAGTCCTTTGACCTCAATCACTGGAGCAGCAGGGTAGTCAATATCATCCGAGAGGGAGTTTCTGAGGACGAGAAAAGGTGGTTGCATATTGACGACAACACCTCCGTAATGTGCCATTACACGGATGAGAAGTTAATGATTGATATTTGGAGGACGAGGATCATTCCTTATGCAAAGATGCGTGGCCTCGCGATGTTCCATTCGGTGATGATGGGAATCGCGTCTGATTCCTTCTATAAACAGTTCGAATCGCTTTGCGACGGCATTATCGAATTCCGGACCGGCGACGAAGGAGGACAGGTCCAGCACTTTGCAAGAGTCAGAACTCTACGGGGGACTTCTAGTGACAACAGATGGAGACGGCTTCAACTTCGGAACGACGGCTCTGTTACAATCGACGCGGATAGTAAACCTAGGGAGCTTGGAATTGGGGGCTGGCTCAAAGGCCCCAAGAAATCGCGATAGACGAGTCAGACTTTCGCCCTAGACGCCCAGAGAAACTTTCGCTGAAGCGTCTTGGGATAGATCCCCTTCCAGTCATATTCGGCTTTGTTCGCCCATTTCTTGTAGACCCTTGGGTCAATGTAGTTTCTAAGGGATGTTCCCAGATTGTAATCGCGAGTTCGCTTCTGAAGATCTACGTCGAGCTTCAGTTTCCGAATACGTTCTTCCAGTCTCATCTTCTGTTTGTCCGTGTCGACCTTCTTCGTCTTCAGTTCGTCCAATCGCTGTTGCTTCTTGAGGAGGCTTCCCTCCCAGGTCTTCGGCGGGGTCCGTTTATGGTTGCACCTGATCGCCGCTTCGAGATTCGCGACGCGGGCGTGATGCAATTTCACGTACGGTGATTCCTCGGGCTTGAAGCTGTTGTGTCTTCGTAGGTAGGTTTGAACTGTGTCTGTAGCGTGGTGAGTTCTGAACACTTTTGCTGTTAGATCTCTCATCGCTTTGTTGAGGAAACGGTTCACGTGCTGAGATGTTATTCCGTCAAAGACGAGGTCCTCCGGCTTCTTTCCCTGTGTGAATTCTTGGAGGTTCTTGCGAATTGGCGTGTTCGTTCCGTCGACCTTCAAGATCTTCTGCCAACGAACGCTGTCTTTTCCGAGGAAATCGAACTCTACGGCGTGGGGAAGGAATTTGATGTGTTCAACTCTGAGGGTTGACGCGCCCACGGTGTCCGCTTCATCCTCGTCCTTCTCGTCGCCTACCCTCATAGCGAGATTGTCGATGAGATAGGAGACTGTCGCGAGCTTGCGCATCCTCAAGTCTGGGGAGAGAAGATTCTTGTCGATGAACTGTTGAACGTCTGGAAGACGGCGTTGCAGTTTCCGAGCGGCATCGTACTTCAGCTTGTCGCGTTCTTGACGAAGATCGGAGACGTCACTTGGCCAGACGTATTTGCGGACGTTGCTTAGCTTGTCCACCCAGTGAGCGATCCAGATTGACTCGTGATCGTGAACAATCTCCTTCCAGTTTCCCGGAGGAATTTCGACGCTCTCGGACAGGTTTAGAACAACATCTTGGGGATGGATTCTCGGCTTCCAACGCCCCCTCATCGGGTGGTTGCCTCTCCCCATGAAAAGGCTGGGAGGCTCTACCATCCAGTTGGCGATTTCGGTCTTGATCCCATCAATCTCCGCGAAACCATACTTTTCCTTGAGCGATAGTCGAAGCTGTTTTCTTTGAGCCGCCGTTTTCTTCTTGAGCTCAAGATCCAGCCTTTGCAATTCCTCCTTTCCCTGATACTCATAGACGGAGGTGAAGTCGATCTCGGAATACTTTGTATTTGCAAAGTTTGCGGGCAAAAGCTTGAGAAAATCTGAGAGAAAGTTTGTCTGGAAAACTGGGTCTTGGATGTAGGGCGTGGTTCGCTTCTTTCCCCACGCGTACGCTAGCTCTTCGGCCTCAGGAGACAGCTGAACAAAGGTGCCACGAATTCGGATAGGGAGTTTCTTGGGCTCGTAGGAGGGCGGAAACGCCACACCGTTGTGCCTCAACTCTTTCCATGCCATGACAAGTTCCTCTGTACTGTTCACTCGTTACCAGTATGAATAACTCGGGGCCAGTCTTCCATCCTCACTAACCGTGCAAAGTTGTAAATGAGGATTTTTCTTAAAAGCCCTGTTCGAAATCACAAAAGACCGGGATAGACTAAAGAAGGCGGACTAGTGAGGTCTAGTTCAGGTTGAGCCGGCCAAAGGGCACGCCACTACTCGGGCCAGTAGGATTTCTCTTTGCTGCTGTAGGGTTCACCATGGCCGTTATCGTGGCGAGACTATTCGTCGCGGTCGAGGCAAGGTGCACTCAATCCTGTCCCGTTATCAGGGTTCAGGGATTTCACATCCATCATCTTTACTATGGAGTCTTATTGTTGCTAGCGTCGTCAACCATAATGGTCTTTGCGACCGATATCCGGACTAGATGGGACACCGCCTTGGTTTTTGGGGCAGGGATTGGGCTTATCGCAGATGAAGTTGGCCTCCTGATCCTCAGAGTGCCTTACTGGGCCATCGCGTCCCTCCTAACGATAGCTATCGTCGGACTTTCATTGTATCTCGGAACCATTTACAAGCTCTGGACCGCCGGACGAAGAGATTTTGGATTTTTGGATCGGTATCAGACTCTCAGTATCTTTGCGGTGGTTCTCGGCATGCTGGGTTTTCTCTACTTCGGCAGGCCATTGCGAGCAATGTTCGTGAACGCTGCCCTCGTTGCATGGGTTTCAGCCTCGCTACTCCTGCTTACGTTTGGCAGGAAACACATCCAGGAAATCAGGCGCACACCCTTAAACCCCCTTCCGCCTTCTCCCTAGAAAAGCAGGCGCAAGGGCAAACTGCAGGTCACTGAACCACTCGGCCTAGAGGCACGGGAGTATCAAAGAACCATTGCCGAGTCCGCGGCCAAAGCCAACACGCTAGTCGTTCTGCCGACTGGTCTTGGCAAGACTATAGTCGCCTTGCTGGTGGCTGTCAAACGTCTTTCAGAGCATCAGAAGGGCAAGATAGTCGTGCTCGCGCCGACAAAGCCGTTGGTCCTCCAACACGCGGAGTTTTTCAAAGAACACTTTCCCGACAAGAACGTCATGTCATCAGTGTTAACGGGAGAATCCCCGCCCTCTTTGAGGGTCGCTGATTTCGAAGGATCCCAGCTAATCTTTGCGACTCCTGAAGTGATAAGGAACGATGTCCTAAGCGAACGGTATTCACTGAGCGAGGTCTGTCTGATAGTCTTTGACGAAGCCCATCGGTGTGTCCGAGACTATGCCTACTCCGAGGTAGCTGAGAATTACAAGCGCCAGGCATTGAACCCGTTGATACTCGGGCTAACGGCCTCCCCGAGCGCGCGAAAAGAGCGGGTCCAAGAGATCTGCGACAAGCTTGCGATCACAAACGTAGAGATGAGAACCGAAGAAGATGAAGATGTAGTTCAGTACGTCAATGACGTGACGATAAACTGGGAACGCGTCCCGCTTCCACCAGCGTACAAGGACATCAGCAAGATTCTTCGAGGCGCGATGGAAGAGAGGACGGACAAGCTAAGGGCTATGCACCAGTTGCCAACTGGTGTCCGAGCGAACAAGCGGATGCTATTGGAGCTCGGAGAGAAGCTTCGAAAGAGTTTGAGAAGAGGCGGCTCTGGGGCTCTGTACGGAGCGGTGATTCTCCAGGCCCAAGCGATGTCGTTGAGTCACGCAGTCGATGTGTTGGAGACCCAGGGTTTGCACAATCTCACAAGATATCTTGCAAAGCTCGAAACCGCGAGCAGCAAGTCGGGCAAGAGCCTCTCAAGGGACTCGAAGATTCTCGAAGCTAGACGGCTCGCATTCTCGATGGAGGAGAGAGAGCATCCAAAGCAGAAGAGACTTCGAGAGCTTGTCGAAGGGGAGATGAAGTTGAACAAGGATTCGAAAATCATAGTCTTCACTCAGTACAGAGATACTGTCGAAACTCTCGTCGAGAAACTGAACAAGCTTGATGGTGTCTCTGCCGTCCGCTTTGTCGGTCAGGCAACTCGGGACACTGATGACGTCGGTCTAAGCCAGAGCGAGCAGATGAGTATACTGGAGGATTTTAGGCAGGGACGTCACAACCTGCTCGTGACAACTAGCATAGGCGAGGAGGGACTCCACGTTCCAGACGTGGATCACGTCATATTCTACGAAGCTGTCCCCTCCGAAATCCGCCTGATACAACGTAGAGGCCGTACCGGCAGAACACGGCAGGGAAAGATGACAGTACTTATGTCGGAAGGAACGATCGACGAGGCCTACTACTGGACGAGCAAGAAGAGAGAGCAACAGATGCACCGCTTCCTACAAACGGTCAAGAAGAAGGGAGTGAAATCTCCGTCGAAGACCAAACGGACCTTGGACGACTGGTCTAGCTCTCAAAATAACTAGGGCGACGCAACGCAGAATGACTTCAACGCTGGATGATTCATCCAAGCTCTGGTTTGAACGTCTCTACGCCCGTATCGGTCTGCCATTTTGGGCGGGAGTACTTGCGACCAAAGTCTAAACTCATTCCGAAATATGTAGAGGCTGCGCTAGGGTTCCTATTCCAAGATTCGAATCCGCGATCTGCAGTTAAGCATGCGGAATTCGGATCTTAGAGATTCTTGCTCCTGCCAAGGTCAGGAGAAATCCCAAGAGGATTAGGAAAAGCCCCGAGATCATGTACGCATTCGCGGAGATCGTTGCCCCATTGTAAGCGACCTTCTCGCTAGCGATGTACAAGCTCTCAGCCACGATTCCAAGCAGGACGAATACTGCCCCGATGAGGACCATTAGTCTCCTCATTTTTCGCCGACCACAATTCAGGATTGGGCGAAATCCCTCTTAAGCCCTGTTTAACCGAAGATCGCTTTCCTGGGATATACTTCGACCGGCCGTGGGTATCATGCTACTCGAGGTTCTCATTTTCCGGTTTCAGACTGGAAGGCGTTCAAGTAGTCGGTTCGGAGTAGGAGGCCTAGTTCTCTTTCAGCCCTAGTCCCGATTCGCTTATTAATTGAATCATCAATATTCATCTTGAAAGCGACAAGGCATTTGGCCCTCTCGCTCTCCCTGGGCGTTGCTTGCCCAGGTCATCGTCAAGGTGAATTCTCGTCCAAAACTTCTGGCTTTCTAGAGAGCACTACGCATCTCACAACGCCGAATTGCGACAACTTCTCTTCGTTGCAAAAGTCCTGAAATGCCGAGACTAAACGAGCCAAGGAACGCCTATCTCCGTTCCCACTTGTTTCATGGCTTCCACAACCTTAGGCCCTAGTGGAATCCCTTCTCTCCGGAACTTTTCCATCCTTGCATAGCTCTTCTCGCCGTGAACGTAGATTCGTGATTGGCCTTCCGCCTTTGGCGAATCTTTCAACTCTCGGGCTAACCGGTCCATGTCTTTCTTGAAATCGTCCAATGGACGAAACGCTGCTGGATCCAGGGCCATGAAGAAGTGGCCAACGTTCGGTTTCTCCTTGTTAACATCGACACCGAGGCCCGTAGCCGCGCCGCTCAAGACCCCGCTCAGAACGTCCACCATCAAGGCCAGACCATACCCTTTGTGTCCAGAGTGCTCTTCGCCTTCACCGCCCAATGGTAAAATCCCACCGCCAAGTCTCTTGGACAAAGCGTCGAGAACGGCATGAGCGTCTTCCGTCCCTCTTCCCGTCTTGTCTACCGCCCATCCCAGAGGCATCTTCTTCCCCTGACGATCATAAACCTCAAGCTTCCCACGCGGAACCACAGACGTTGCCATGTCAAGCACGAACGCTCTCTCCTTCCCTGCCGGCGCGGTCAAACTAATCGGGTTCGTACCGAGGATCGCGTTCCTACCGAAAGTGGGAACCACAAGCGGAGCGGCATTAGTCATGCTCACCCCAATCAAATCATGCTCCAAGGCCATCAGACTATAGTAACCAGCAATCCCGTAGTGGTGAGAATTGCTCACAGAAACGATTCCTACCGCGGTCTCCTTGGCCTTCCTTATCGCCAATTCCATTCCCTTGCGCCCGACAACCTGGCCTAAGCTCTGCCCACCATCAATCATCGCTGTGGCCTTGGTCTCTCTCACGATCTTGCTTTGGTCCGTAGGCGTTGTCCAGCCGTTCTTGAGATCCGTATAGTATCGAGGAAGGCGAGCGACCCCGTGAGACTCGATCCCCCGAAGATCAGCAAGGACCAACACGTCAGTAGTTGTCCTAGCATCCCGTGCTGGGACGCCCAGCTTCATCCACACATTGTTACAGAAGTCTTTCAGTCTTGCTTCTGGCACAATGACTTGCTTCTGAACCGTGACCTGATCAACCATGACTGTATCCTCGGAAACCTCTGTTCAATCTGAGCGCTCAAAGGGACATTTTTTAACTTAGGCCTATTCTCGGATACAAGCTGAGAGATATGGATACTCATCAAGCGATTCTGACTAAGCTGGATCTTAGACAGTTCAGCTCGAAGAAGGTCCCGGCCGACGTTAAACTGAAAGTGCTCGAGGCGGCACGGGCGGTTCAGACAGGAATGAACAAACAACACTTGAGATTCGTACTGGTCCAGAACAAGGAATCGATCAAGAAGCTAGCCGAGGATAGTACAAGTGGTCCTTGGGTGGCCGGCGCAGACTTTGCAGTCATCGTCCTAACAGACCCCAAGCTAGGGTTCCACCTCATCGACACCGGACGCGCAGTACAACAGATGCAACTTTCCGCCTGGAACACTGGAGTAATCTCCGGAGTCTATACTGGAATCAAGGAAGAGGCAATGCGGAAAGACTTTGGTTTCCCAGCCGACATCAAGCCCACTATGGTCGTGGGTTTTGGCTACCCCGTCAAGAAGATAGCTGGGAAGAAAAATCGTATGCCCATTTCAGAACTAGCTTTCATCGACAAGTTCGGTAACAAGTTCGATCCAAAGAAACTCAGCTAGAACAGTTGTCGACTAGCGAGGCTCTGCGAGGAGCCTAGGATTGGCCTTCATCGACCGCTAATCACGAAGTGGCTAGAGACTGGATGGACTTCACAGAGATCCTCGCGAACCAATTGTGGGTAGGTGCCGCCCCTACTCTGGCAGACCTGGAAGAGATCAAGAAACAAGGCGGAGGTAAGGCCGTGATTGTCGACCTTACGAGAAATCCACGGGAGGAGGAGTGGTCCAAGAAACTAGGCTTGCAATACGAGGATCGGACTCCTAGGGTCGAAGAGACTTTTTCCGCGGTTCCGGTAAGCCAGCTCCGACTCGTCTCTCGAATCATTGAGCAACACATCCGTGGAGGGCGAAGAGTCTACCTTCATTGCAAGATGGGACTGGGCAGGAGCCCGACATGCGCAGCCGCTTACCTCGTTTATTGCGGGATTCCCCTCCGGGACGCTAAAGAACTCATTCTGAGCAAACGTTCGGTTTGGAATGGTGAAGACGGCAATTATGCGAGTGGCTTGGAAGACTTCGCTAAGATGTTGGAAATAGCGAGACTCTCTGAATAGCCTTCGACCCTGACATGGTATGCGGCGTTGGCGCGTTCTGTCTATTTCTTGAGAATAGAACTCTTGAGAACCGTCTTTACTATCTCAGGCTCCTTCAGAAGGTAGTAAGTTGCCCGTCTGGTTCTCAAGCTGATCTTGGCGATTCCCTCGATTACCAGCTTCAGGACCCTTGTAGGGTGCATTTCCAAATCGCTCCATTGCCATCCTTGATATGACGGGTTCCCTAGTCCTTCTTCCTCGTTCCTGGCGGCCAACCACAAAGCTTTCCTGTAGTCTGGATACTTCGCTAGAAACTCCTCCACGTAATTCTCCTGTGGAGTTCTTGAGTGGCCTGACTCTTCGACAGTAGGCTGGGAAAGTATCGTGATTCGGGAGGAGTGTTGTGACGGGGATGTTCTTGACATGAGGCTCGCCGCCTTCAGAAGGACCCTCGAAACAAGTAATGGTGACTCCGGCAATTTATTCAGCTCGTTTTCCTCGAAACACCGAGTAGGTTACAGAAGGCTGCGTGATTACAAAATTCGAGAATATCGAGATTCGATACCTGAATTCGCTTGGACCCATGCTCCGAGATATTCTTGAACCTAGTGAAGATGACTGTGCCAATACCTGGGGACTTTTCTTGAATAGACTATTTCTTTCGCTCCGAGAAATTCTGAGAGCTGTTCGACGCTGTCTCGTATCTCCCTTGAGACATCCTTGTTCTTGGGCGCGTCTGGCTCAGCGTATACTGCTTTGATGAGTAGTTTTTCGTTCTTCCTGTCCATGAGTGGATCTATGCGCCCGATGAACTTGTCCCCGTACAGTATGGGGAGGACGTAGTACCCGTACTTGCGTTTGTTTTGGGGCGTGTAGATTTCGATAGTGTAGTCGAAATTGAACAGGAGCTTCGTTCTGGCCCTATCACAAAACAAATTGTCGAAGGGGGAGAGCAACGAGACCCTAGGTTCCCAATTGCCTGAATCTAGCTCGTCGAGTATTTGGAGGTCTTGCGAGTGAATGTATCGTGCGCCCTTTCCGAGGGGTCCGTCTGCAATGTCGACCGTTTGGATCTTCGATTCCGCTTCTAGCTGTTTGAGAGTATCTTTCAGATTTCTGTATCGGCCGCGAAGGAAATGCCAGCTTATCTCGGATTCATTCGCAGTGCCGAGTGCTCTAAGCGATCGCTGGACTGCTTCATATTGGACTTCTTGTTCGGAGAGCTCTTTCCTTGGGACCCAGCTTGGGAGGAACCGTTCGGATATGTCCCAGAGTTTCTGTTTACCTTGGCGCCCCACAACCATTACTTCTCCTTTGAAGTAGAGATGGGAGAGCATTCGGGAGACGTCGCTCCAGGAGGACCAGCCGAACCCGCGGGGCTTGGCTCGGGTCTTGTCTTCGAACTGGCGGGACAAGAGGGGGCCTTTCTGTTTGAGTTCTGTCAGAACGTAGTCTCTAAGGTTCGAATTCTTGCCAAGCCATTTCTTGACTCTCGCGCGCCAAACTGGTCCAAGGGACCTCAGGACAACGTCGGGGTATCCTCTCATCATGTAATAGTAGAGGGGATAGTCCTCCATCAGAACAATAGAAGCTTGATGTGCCCAGTACTCGAATAGCTTCTTCTCGCTCCAAAGCAATCTATCCAGCTCGGACGGGTCAAAGATACCAAGTCTACTCCACAGAACAATGAGATGACTCGGCGCCACCGCACTAATCGGATCGAGCTGAAGGCAGCCTAAGCTTCGAGCTGCTTCTAGAATATCGTCGGAGTCTGGTTTGTCGGGCCTTTTTCCCGCAAGATGCTGCTTGGCAACAGCGAGACGTCTGGCATTCTGCAGAGTCGTTGTAACTTTCTTAGGCACAGAAGAGAACTTGCCGTCCGCTGTTTCATAAGGGATTCGAAATCGAGCTTGCTACAATTCAAGCCAAAGGCGCGGCTGGAGCCTCGGCCAAGATTACGACGATGCCTCGCTCCGCCTAAGCTGGTAAATAGAAAGGGCTAAGATTCCATCCTTGAGGATGATTGGTTGTTCATGACCAAGGAAGGCATCGCTCGAATTGTTTGGCATCCTCTGTCTCCATTCAAGAGGAGAGCACTCTTCTCAATTGTGATTCTGGCCGTCGTGATGGCTATTGGAACCATCGGTATGATGTTCTTAGAAGGATGGGACCCTGTGACCTCGTTTTATTTCATGGCGCTTCTAGCAACAGCAGAAGGCCCGGCACTATCCCCTTTGACTGTCGCTGGGAAACTCTTCGCCTCTCTAATGGCCTTCGTCTCAATAGGGGCGGCAATATCGGCTATAACTTTCACATTCGGACCACTATTCGGCTATGCACTGAGAGAGGGCTTTGCATACATCGAGAAAGAAGATGACAAACTGAAGACTAGAATTGAGCGCAAGGACCAAGCCCTCTCCTCTGCGGACAAAGAGGACTAGACCTTGCCCAAACTTGTTACCGATCTTGGTCACATCATCCTTCAAGTCGGGGACATGGACAAAGCAGTCAAGCTGTACTGCGATACACTGGGATTCGAACTCAAAGAACACTCATCTGAATGGAGCGTGATCTCTACAAAACTGGGCGAGTTGACGCTCTATAAGACTCCTAAGATCACCCCGCTGATTCTCCGGGGCGCGGACGTAACTCCGATCAGTCTTCACGTCGGCAGCTTCGAAGAAGCGGCTGAACAACTGGAGAAGAAAGGATACTCTGTCAAACGCAAGGGCAAGAGCTGGGGTACACTAACGGACCCTTGGGGAAACCTGCTCGAACTTCACGATCACCGCAAAGCCTGAAGTGTTTCGTTTTCTCTGGCTTGTCTTTTCAAAAAGAATCTTTCGGTTCGAATTACTTCTTCATGAAAGGCATGCCTTTCATCATTGGACCGCGTCGTTTCATCTGTTTCATCATCTTCCGCATGGTAAAATACTGGTTGACCAGTTCGCGCACCTCGCGCTCTGGCCGCCCGGCACCCCGCGCGATCCTCTTTGACCTAGAGCTGTCCACTAACCGAGGTTCTTCCAGCTCCTTTTTCGTCATTGATTGAATGATAACTCTCCAGGCTTTCATCTTCTCCTCCGCCACTCCCAGCTGTTCCTCGGGAAGGTTCACTCCTCCTGGAATCATTTGGAGAACTTTTCGCAGGGGCCCCATTTTTCGAAGGTTCTCCATCTGATCAAACATGTCCTTCAAGGTGAACCGTCCCTCCATGAACTGCTTGACCTTCGCCTCGGGAACTTGCACCTCGGCCTCCTTCACTTTCTCCAGAAGTGCATTCAGATCGCCCATTCCCAAGAGTCGTCCAACAAAATCTGTTGGGACGAATTGCTCCAGGTCTTCGACTCGTTCTCCGGTTCCGATGAATTTTACCTTCGAACCTGTTCCTGCGACGGCCGAGAGCGCTCCTCCTCCCTTGGCCGACCCGTCCATCTTTGTCAAGAGCACGGACCCTACAGGTGTTGCTTCGTGAAACGCACGGGCCTGGGTAATCGCTTGCTGTCCTATCGTCGCATCGATTGCCAACACGATCTCGTCTGGCTTTACTGCAGAAGCAATCCTCTTCATTTCGTCCATCAGGTCCCGCTCATTCCTGTGCCGTCCCGCAGTGTCGATGATCACCAGGTCAGTTTTCTCCTTCCGGTAGTGGTCGAGACCATGCTTCGCGATGTCCTCGGGCTTCTTGTTGCCGGGCTCGCCGTAAACTGGAATCTCTACTGTACGCGCTAGCTGCTTCAGTTGTTCAAGTGCGCCGGGCCGGTATGTGTCGGCTCCGACAATGCCCACTTTCAATCCTCTCTTCTGGAAGAACCGTGCCAGTTTCACAGAGCTGGTCGTCTTTCCTGTGCCCTGAATCCCGACAAGCATGAGCTTGCGGAACACCCCGGGCTGAACCTCGACCTTGGCGGGGTCCTGGCCTACAAACTTGGTCATTTCCTCGTAGAGAACCTTGACAACATGTTCCCTGCGGGTTATTCCCGGGGGAAGCTTCTCCTTGAGAGAACGATCCTCGACAGCCTTCGACAGTTGGAGAACGAGCTCGACGTTCACGTCCGCCTGCAGTAACGTCCTCTGTAGGTCTTTCACGAGCTCCTTGATCGCCTTCTCATCCACGTTCGGCATCCGCAACATCTTGCGGACAGCGTCCGTTAGAGAACGGCCAACCGTTTCCAAGACTACTCTCTGAACGTTCTCAGGCGCTTCTTAACCTTCCCCAGAACAGCCGCCATTATCA
>Ga0209388_1000127_pt1 | contig 14433 bp, 16 predicted proteins | sample Rivendell_Oct201_7_FD_188348 | JGI IMG/M metagenome (GOLD analysis project Ga0209388, IMG submission 188348) | Vadose zone soil and rhizosphere microbial communities from the Eel River Critical Zone Observatory, Northern California to study diel... | ecosystem: Environmental > Terrestrial > Soil...
AGTTCCATGGAGGGAAGCCGGCGAACTTCCTCGACATCGGCGGCTCCAGCAACCCCGAGAAGGTGGAATTCGCCATGAAGATCCTCACGCGCGACGCCCGCGTGCGCGCGGTGCTCTTCAACATCTTCGGCGGGATCACGCGCTGTGACGACGTCGCGCGCGGGCTCCTCACCGCCCTGGACCGCCTGAGCGTCCGCGTCCCGATCGTGATCCGACTTACTGGGACGAACGAGAAGGAAGCCCGGGAGCTCCTCTCGAAGCGGGGGATGATCGCGCTCAGCGACATGGACGAAGCGGTGCGCGCGGCCATCGCGCGGGCGGCGGAGGCGGCATGAGCGTTCTCATCGGGCGCGCGACCCGGGTCCTGGTGCAGGGGATCACGGGGCGCGACGGAGCCTTCCATACGCGCGGGATGCTCGACTACGGGACGAAGGTCGTCGCGGGCGTGACGCCGGGCAAGGCCGGAGAGAAGGTGCATTCGGTGCCGGTCTTCGATTCGGTCGAGGAGGCGGTCCTAGAGACCGGGGCGAACTGCTCGGTCATCTACGTGCCCGCGGCGCTGGCGCAGGACGCGATCTACGAGGCCGTGGACTCCGGCATTCCGCTCGTCGTGTGCATCAGCGAGGGGATTCCGGTGCGCGACATGGTCGAAGTCGCCTCGTACATGCGAGGCCGCCACGCGCGCCTCATCGGTCCCAATTGCCCGGGGCTCATCTCGCCGGGACAATCCAAGGTGGGCATCATGCCCGGCAGCATCGTGAAGCCGGGGAAGGTCGGCGTCGTGAGCCGCAGCGGCACCCTCACGTACGAGGTGGTGTGGCAGCTCACGCGAGCCGGCCTAGGACAATCCACCTGCATCGGCATCGGCGGGGATCCCATCGTGGGCACGCGCTTCGCGGACATGCTCGCCCTCTACCAGCAGGATCCGGGCACGGAGGCGATCGTCTTGATCGGGGAGATCGGCGGGAGTGACGAGGAGGACGCGGCCCTCCTCATCAAGCGCTCGATCACGAAGCCCGTCGTCGCGTTCGTCGCGGGGCAGACCGCTCCGCCCGGGAAGCGCATGGGGCACGCGGGCGCGATCGTCTCCGGAGGATCCGGCACGGCCCAGGAGAAGATGCAGCGATTTCTGGAATTCGGGATTCCCGTGGCCAGGACGCCTTCCGAGATTCCGGCTCTGATCCAGGCCGCGCTGCGCCCGAGGAGGAAATCGGGGCTCAAGCTGCTTTCGAAGCCAGCCAAGGGTCGCATCGCCAAACCATCCAGGCGCGCCAAGAAGCCTTCCCGGCGTCGCGGCCGCTGAGGAGAATCCTGCGTGGACGAGACCCTCTTCATGATCAAGCCGGACGCGGTGGAGAAGCACCGGATCGGAGCCATCCTGGCCGAGGTCGAGAAGGCGGGATTCGAGATCCTGGACATGCGTCTGGTCCGGCTCACGCCGCGCGACGCCCGGCTCTTCTACGCGGTGCACGAGGGGAAGCCGTTCCTCGAGGAGCTGGTCTTGTTCATGTCCTCGGGTCCCGTGGTCCCGACCCGGCTCCGGCGCGACAAGGCGGTCCCATCCCTCCGCGATCTCATCGGAGCGACCGACCCCAAGGAGGCCCGGCCCGGCACGATCCGGGCCCTCTACGCGGAGAGCAAGGGACGAAACGCGGTCCACGCCTCCGACTCCCCTGAATCCGCGCACGCCGAGATCGAATTCTTCTTCGGAGACGCCGCGGCCCGACGCTAATCTAAAGAACAGTCATGGAACTGAAGCTCCACGAAATCGAGGAAGGCACCAGCCGGGTCGATGCGGAGGTCCCGGGGGAATCCGTCGGCATCCACGCCAAGGATGTCGAATTGGAAGGCCCTGTCCGCATTGGACTTAGCCTGGATCGCCGCGGGGATGAGATCTGGATCCGCGGCACGGTGCATACCATTGCGCTGCAACAGTGTAGCCGCTGCCTCGTGGACTTCTCCCAGATTCTGGAATTGGAGTTCGAGGTTTTCTGTGCTAAGTTGCCTGCTGCCCGCACGATGAGCCCCAAGGACCTGGATGAAGAGGACGGGGGGGTCCATTTTCACGACGGCCACGTGCTCTCAATCGACAGCGAGATCAGAGAATCAGTGCTGCTAGGGCTGCCCATGCGCCCGCTCTGCCGCGAGTCGTGCGCCGGGCTCTGTCCGCGCTGCGGCGAAGATCGGAATCTCGGGGCATGCCGATGCGTCGGCGTCGCCGCGGGCTGAGCCGGGCGGGTCCTATCCCCGGAATCCGGTCCAGGACTTCAACGAAGGGAATGTGGATCCATGGCGGTACCCAAGAGACGACACTCGAGCACCCGCGGCAAGAAGCGCCGCACGAACTGGAAACTCGCGATGCCATCCCGGTCGCTCTGCCCGCACTGCAGCCAGACGAAGCTTCCGCACCGCGTGTGCGGCCACTGCGGCTACTACGCGGGCGAAGAGGTGATCTCGCAGGAGGGGCCGAAGAGCTCGTAGGGGCGGAGGCGGGGGCGCGGTGAGCGATCGAGCCGGACCGCCGGTCATCGGCGTGGATGCCATGGGCGGCGACCTCGCCCCGGGCGTGGTGATCCAGGGAGCCATCGAGGCGATGCGCGAGTCGGCGGGCGCCTTCGAGGTGGTGCTCATCGGGGATGAAGCGCTCGTGCGCGAGGAGGCCAGGCGCCTCCACGTGGACGCGGCGCTTCCTCCCGTGATCCACGCGTCGGAACGCGTGGAGATGGGTGAATCCGCCGCGACCTCGGTGCGAAAGAAGAAGGACTCCTCGATCAACATCGCCGCGCGGCTCCAGAAGGAGCGCCGCGCGGACGCCATGGTCTCGGCAGGGAATACGGGCGCCGTCGTGGCCGCGGCTCTCTTCGGCCTCGGGCGCATCGAATCCGTGCAGCGTCCCGCCATCGCCACGGTGCTTCCCACGCCCCAGGGCAACGTCGTCATCCTGGACGTCGGCGCCACCTCCGATTGCAAGCCGTTCCATCTCCACCAATTCGCGATGATGGGCAGCATCTACGCGAGGCTCGTGCTGCACGTGGAGCGTCCGCGGGTGGGGCTTCTGAACATCGGCGAGGAGGCGGAGAAGGGGAGCGAGCTCTACTACGAGGCGCATCAGCTGCTGAAGCAGAGTCCGGTGCATTTCGTCGGCAACGTGGAAGGGCGGGACATCATCCTCGGCACGGCCGACGTCGTGGTGTGCGACGGGTTCGTCGGAAACGTGCTTCTCAAGTTCGCGGAGAGTGTCATTCCAAGCGTGGGCAACATGATTCGAGACGAGATCCGGAGCGACCCCCTGAGCATGCTCGCGGGGCTCCTCCTCAAACCCGCTTTCCGGAGGCTGAGGCGCCGGATGGATTACGCCGAGGTGGGCGGGGCGCCGCTCCTGGGCGTGGATGGCACGTGCATCATCGCGCACGGGCGCAGCAACGCGCGCGCGATGAAGAACGCCATCCGCGCGGCCGCGCGCTGCGCGGAGGCTCGCGTGGCCGACTTCATCCGCGAGGATCTGCAGCGTCTCGCCCCGGAGGCCGCGTGATCGCCCCCGCCCGCGACGTGCACATCCTCGGCATCGGCTCCTGCACGCCCGACCGGGTGCTCACGAACAAGGATCTGGAGCAGATCGTGGACACCTCGGACGAGTGGATCACCACGCGCACCGGGATCAAGGAGCGCCGGATCGCGGACCCGAACACGCCCGCCTCCGCCCTCGCCACGGAAGCGGCCCGCCGGGCGCTGAAGGATGCGGGCATCGAGGGGAAGGACGTGGACCAGATCATCGTCGGGACCGTGACGGGGGATCGCCCCTTCCCCTCGACGGCGTGCCTCATCCAGGACAGGCTGGGTGCCGTGAGCGCGCATGCCTTCGACATCTCGGCGGCGTGCTCCGGATTTCTCTTTGCGCTCTCCCTCGCGCGCACGCAGATCGCGGCGGGGGCCGCCGACACGGTGGTGGTCGTCGGCGTGGAAACGCTCTCCAAGATCGTGGACTGGACCGACCGGAACACCTGCGTGCTGTTCGGCGACGCGGCCGGGGCGGTGGTGCTTCGCTCCACGGGGCAGCCCGGCGGAATCCTCGCGACCAAGCTCCACTCGGACGGGGCGCTCACCAATTTGCTCGAGATGCCGGGCGGCGGCTCGCTCCACCCGGCCTCGCACGAGACCGTGGACAAGCGGCTCCACTACATCCGCATGAGCGGTAACGACGTATTCAAGTACGCGGTGCGCGCCATGGAATCGGTGGCCTGCGAGGCGCTGGAGCTGGCGGGACACAAGCCCGAAGAGCTCGACCTCCTCGTGCCGCACCAGGCGAACTATCGGATCATCGACGCCACGGCGAGACGGCTGGGGCTCCCGATGGAGAAGGTGTTCGTGAATCTGGATCGCTACGGCAACACTTCCTCCGCCTCGATCCCGCTCGCGCTGGACGAGGCGAAGAAGCAGGGGCGCCTCCGGCCGGGCAGCCTCGTCGAGCTGGTCACCTTCGGCGGCGGCTTCACGTGGGCGGCGGCGGTCATCCGCTGGTGAGCCGGATCGCGTTTCTCTTTCCCGGGCAGGGATCGCAGGCGGTGGGCATGGGACGCTCCCTCGCCGAGCGGTATCCCGAGGCGCGCGAGGTGTTCGAGCGCGGAGACCAGGTGCTGGGCTTCAAGCTCTCCACGCTCTGCTTCGAGGGTCCGATCGAGGAGCTGACCCGGACGGAGAACACGCAGCCCGCGCTCCTCGTGACGAGCGTGGCGGCCGCGCGCGTGCTGGAGCGCCGCCAGATTCACGCATCGGTCGGAGCGGGGCACAGCGCCGGGGAATTCGCGGCGCACGTGGCCGCGGGCTCGCTCTCCTTCGAGGACGGGCTCCTCCTGATCCGCCGCCGCGGCGAGCTGATGGCCCAGGCGGGGACGGAGCGCCCGGGATCCATGGTGGCGGTGCTGGGGCTCGGAGCCGAGGAGATCGAGCGGGTGCTGAAGGCGGTCCAATTGCCCCGGGATCTCGCGGCCGCGAACTACAACTCGCCGGGCCAGGTGGTGCTCTCGGGAACCCGGGAGGCGCTGGAGCGGGCGTCGGAAGAGGCGCGCAAGGCGGGAGCCAAGAAGATCGTGCCCCTCAACGTGAGCGCCGCGTTCCATTCGCCGCTCATGGAGCGCGCCGCGCAGGGGCTGAACGAGGCGCTCGGCAAGGTGGAGATCCGGCCCGCGCGCTTCCCCGTCTACGCCAACGCCACGGCGAAGCCGGTGCAGTCGCCGGACGAGATCCGCGTCACGCTGGAGGAGCAGCTCCTGCGTCCCGTGCTCTGGGAGCAGACGGTGCGGGCGATGATCCAGGATGGATCGCGGCGCTTCGTCGAGGTGGGGCCGGGGCGCGTGCTGCGTGGACTCGTGAAGGGCGTGGACCGGGAGGTCGTGCTCCTCGGGAGCGAGGACGCGGAGTCCGCCGAGGCCACCGTGCAGGCGTTGCAAGAGGTCGCCGCGTGACGGCGGGCGCGGGCAAGGCCCAGCGATTTCAAGATAGGGTCGCGGTCGTGACCGGCGGCGGAAAGGGCATCGGCCACGCGGTCGCGTCCCGGCTCGCGTGCGGGGGCGCCAAGGTCGTGATCTCCGGCCGCGACGAGAAGGCGCTTCAGGCCGCCTGCCAGGAAATCCGCTCCTCGGGAGGCGAGGCGATCGCGGTCGTCGCGGACGTCGCGAAGCCCGACGACGCGGACGCGCTCTGTGCCCGCACGCTCGAGGCGTTCGGCCGGGCCGACATCCTGGTCAATAACGCGGGCATCACGCGGGACAACCTGATCGTGCGGATGAGCGAGGAGGACTGGGACCAGGTGGTGGACACCAATTTGAAGGGCACCTTTCTCTGCATCCGCGCCTTCACCCGGCCTATGATGAAGCAACGCTACGGACGCATCGTGAACGTGAGCTCCGTGGTGGGATTGATGGGCAACGCGGGTCAGGCGAACTACGTGGCCGCGAAAGCGGGCATCGTGGGGCTCACGAAGGCCGTTGCGAAGGAGCTTGCCTCACGCCATATTACGGTGAATGCGGTGGCTCCGGGCTTCATCGAGACCGCGATGACGTCGGCGTTATCGGAGAAGGTCCGGCTCGCGCTGCAAGAGCAGATTCCGCTGGGCCGCCTGGGGGCGCCGGAGGACGTGGCCCATGCGGTGGCGTTCCTGTGCTCCGAAGAAGCGAGTTACGTCACCGGTCAGGTGCTGACGGTCGACGGCGGCATGAGGATGTGAACCAGAGCGATTCCCGACGGGAATCCGCAAGGGAGGTGAAGCAGGGAATGGCATCATTCAGTGAAGACCGGGTCAAGCAGATCATCGTGGATCAGCTGGGCGTGGCGCCGGAGCAGGTGACGCCGGAGGCGTCGTTCATCGACGATCTGGGAGCCGACTCGCTGGACACCGTGGAGCTGGTGATGGCCCTCGAGGAGGAATTCGACATCGAAATTCCGGACGAGGACGCCGAGAAGATGACCACGGTGGCGGACGCCATCAAGTATCTGGAATCCCACGTGCCGAAGAACGCCTGATTCGGCGACGCGCCGGACGAGCATCGTCCCGCGCTCTTGCGCACAGGCGAAGAAATCGAGAAAACGTTCGTGACGTATCGGAGAAATGGAGCTCCTCGCCGGGTGGTCGTGACCGGGCAGGGCGTCATCTGCCCGCTCGGGAACTCCGTCGAGGAATTCTGGAAGCGGTTGATCGCGGGCGAATCCGGGATCGGCCCGGTGACGCGCTTCGACACCGCGGCCTACGACACGAGGTTCGCCGGCGAGGTGCGCGATTTCAAGCCGGAGAGCGTCATGGACCGGAAGGATATCCGGCGCTCCGACCTCTTCGTGCAGTACGCGGTCGCCGCGACGGCCCAGGCACTGGAGCAATCCAGGATCCAGGGCGCGGTCGATCCGACCCGCTTCGGCGTGATCGTCGGATCGGGCATCGGCGGGATCTCGACGTTCGAGGACCAGCACCGCACGCTCCTCGAGAAGGGCCCGGGCCGCGTCAGCCCGTTCTTCATTCCCATGATGATCTCGGACATGGCTTCGGGCCAGGTGTCGATCCAGTTCGGCGCCAAGGGCCCCAACTACTGCACCGTGTCGGCCTGCTCCTCGGGTGCCCACGCGGTCGGGGAAGCCTTCCGGCTCATCCAGAACTCCGAAGCGGACGTGATGATCGCGGGAGGCGCGGAAGCGCCGATAACGCCCGTTTCCTTCGCGGGCTTCTGTTCCATGAAGGCGATGTCCACTCGTAACGACGACCCGGCCCGGGCGTCCCGGCCCTTCGACTCCCAGCGCGACGGCTTCGTGATGGGCGAGGGCGCGGGGATCGTGATCCTGGAGGAACTGGAGCACGCGAAGAAACGCGGCGCCACGATTCTCGCGGAGGTCGTCGGATACGGAGCCACAGGAGATGCCCATCATATGACCGCGCCTGCCCCCGAGGGTGAGGGTGCTGCGCGGGCCATGCGGGCGGCGATAGACGATTCCGGCTTGCCTCTGAGCGAGTTCGGATACGTGAACGCCCACGGCACCTCCACACCCCTCAACGACAAGTTCGAAACCCAAGCCATCAAGTCGGTATTCGGGGACCACGCAAAGCGCGTGGCCATCAGCTCGACCAAATCGATGACCGGGCACCTGCTCGGAGCGGCAGGAGGACTGGAGACGATCATCTGTGTCCTCGCGCTCGAGCGGAAGATCCTTCCGCCCACCATCAACTACGAGAACCCCGATCCCGACTGCGATCTCGATTACGTCCCCAACACCGCGCGACCGGTCGAAGCGCGGGCGGCCCTTTCCAACTCATTGGGCTTTGGCGGGCACAACGTCACCCTGGCGTTATCGAGATCCGTGGCACAGGAGGGTCCGTAGGGATCCCGACAAACGTGAAATTATTGAGAAAGCTGTTCGGATGGGACCGCCCACCGGCGATGCCGAAGGCTCCGAAGGAGCCCAAGGTTCCACAGGCACCACACGTACCACGCGTCACCGCGCGCGATTTCGATCTACGCGGGTTCGAAGCCATCGTGCACTACAAGTTCCGCGATTCCGAACTGGCGCGCCAGGCGCTCACCCACCGCTCGTACCTCCACTCGCTTCCCGACAAGGACAAGGGCGGAGAATCCAACGAGCGGATGGAATTCCTGGGCGACTCGGTCGTCGGCCTCGTGGTGAACGAGTTCCTCTACCGCAAGTTCACATCGCTTCGCGAGGGGGAGCTGACCAAGATGAAGTCGCTCCTCGTGAGCCGCGTCATCCTCTCGCGCACAGCGAAGGACATGGGCCTGGGGGATTACATCCTCCTGAGCGAAGCGGAGACCGGATCGGGAGGGCGCGACCGCGCGTCCATCCTCGCCGACACGCTGGAAGGCGTGATCGGCGCGGTGTACCTGGACGGAGGGCTGGAGCCCGCACGGCGCTTGACCGAGCGATTATTGCTTCGGCAGGTGCACGAGATCCTGAGCGACGCGAATCTCGCGAACTACAAGAGCATGCTCCAGGAGTACGTGCAGGGCGAGTTCAAGACGCACCCGCAGTACCGCATCTCGAGCGAGCTCGGCCCCGACCACGAGAAGGTGTTCACCGTCGAAGTGGTCGTGAACCAGAAGGTGCTCGGCCGCGGACACGGGAACAACAAGAAGGAAGCGGAGCAGGAGGCGGCGCGCGACGCGCTCCTCCACTTCGAGAAAATCGTTCGGAACGACCGGCAGGATCACCGGCGGCGGAGACGCCGTGGCGGACGGGGCCGGCGCTCGCGAGGAGGAGGCGGAGGCCGCGGCCAGGGACAGGGAGGCCCGGGGCAGCAGGGGGGCCGTGGGCCGGAGCGCGAGCCACGCGAGCGGAGAGAGCCTGAGGGATGGGCGGCTTCCCAATTGCAGTCCGATACGTAAGTTGCTACAATCATAGGGTCGTCTCGGCAAGGGGGAGGAGGGTCCACACGGATCCTCCTCCATTCCTTTTTCCGTCGGGAGACACCGTGACAGAACCCATGAAGCGTGAACGCAGGATCCTGGGGCCGGCTATCGTCTTGACACTGCTCTTGGTCGGGATCGGGGCCCGATCCTCCGCCGCCACCGAGCCTCCCATCGTTCCCAGGAACATCGAATACCTCCTTCGATCCGCTCTGGCCCGCGAGTCGGGCGAGCTGGAGGCGGCGGGACTCTGGGCCCAAGCCCTCTCCACGGCGGACTCCCTCTCGAGCTACGCCGCGTCGCGCTACGCGCAGATCCTCGAGTCGACGGGAGATGACGCGGGCGCCCTCACCTGGGGGAACCGCGCGCTCTCGTGCGACAGCCTGAACCAGGACGCGGCGATGCTGGTGGGCCGTATGCGTCTTCGCGCAGGCGAGCCCTCGGTGGCGGTGAAGGCGCTCACGCCTCCTCTCCGGCTTCTGGGCGCGCGTCCGGAGCTCTACGCGCTGCGCGCGCTCGCCCACGAGCTGGCCAAGAATTACGAGGCGTCGCTTGCCGACCTCAAGCGCACGGGAGAGCTCCTTCCGGACTTCGGGTGGATCGCCACGGGCGTGCTGAGCATGGCGCTCGAGGACGATCGATTACAGGAAGCCGCGGACGCGCTCCGTCTCGCGCTCGAGATCAATCCCGAGGATCCGCGCACCCTGGGGCTGGGTGTCGGGCTGGCCAGGCGCGTGGGGGACACGAGCCTCGAGGAAAGGTTGCTTCGCCAGAGGACCGAGGCCCAGGACGCGCTTCCCGAACAGCTGGCCGCGTACGTCGCCTTTCTGGTTCGCGAGGGGGACCGCCGGGGCACCGAAGCGTTCCTGGACCGGATCCGGAAGCGGGGGTTCGACCCGCTCGACGCGCGGGTCGAGGCCGGCCGCTCGCTCCTGCGCGACGGCGAGTTCCAGGCGGCGATCGTGGCCGTGAAGCCGCTCGAGAATCCGCGGGCCGCGCTGCCCATCCGGGCGCGCGCCCTCGTGGGCATCGGGAGCGAGAAGCAGGCGCTCCGCTGCTACCGCACCCTCCTCGGGCTCCGCTCGCTCACCCAGGAGGAGTCGCTCATGGTTGCCTGGCTCGAGATCCGGGTGGGGGACCGCCGGCGGGGGATCCAGACCCTGGAGGGAATCCGCGAGTCTCTTTTGCAGAGCCCGCGCCGGGTGTTGGCAGGCGCGCTTTGCTACGTCGCGCTGAGGCACCCCGAGGAAGCGGTATCCTTCATGCGAGAAGGGGTTTCCCGGGGGACGGAGAGCCCGATGATCTACGCAGAGCTGGGCCAGACCGCGGTCTCGATCGGAGATACCCTGGTCGCGGAATGGGCCTTCCAGAAACTGGTTAGCCTGGGCCGGGAGAATTCCGAGTGCCTTTACTTTCTGGCGGCATCAGACCTGAATCGGGGGCTCATGGACCGGGCGGTTCAGCGGCTCGAGAAGGCCGTGGAGCTGAACCCCAGGAATGGGCGAGCCCTGTCCCTTCTGGGCAGCATTCGTTACAATTTGGGACAACTTGAACTAGCGAGAGACCTGCTGGCAAGGGCCGTACGGTGCCGCGACGCGGGTCCCGAAGCCGAGCTGTGGCTCGGCCGGGTCTGCCGGGCGCTGCGCCTGGACAGCGAGGCGAGGGAGGCGGAGTCCCGGTGGCGAGGAAAGCGCCTCCGGCCCGGTGCTACGGGCCTGACCCTCTTCTCCAAGCCGTAACCATCCAACCCTTTCCGGAACCGGCGTCCTCAGGTGGTGTAGTAGGAACCACGGAGAGTGATGCCTAGCGAGCTACGCTTAGTGAAGAAGCTCGAACTTGCCGAGCTGACGGACGAAGACGTCATGGAGCGCTGTGCCCTGGGCTCCGAGACGGCATTCCGGGCGCTCGTCCAAAGGTATCGCTCGCGGATCATGAATCTCGTGTGCCGGTTCATCAATGACCGGGACCGGGCCGAGGAGATCAGCCAGGAGGTGTTCCTCCGGGTCTATCGGAATCGCGAGCGCTATCGAAAGAGCGGCAAATTCTCCACGTGGATCTTCACGATCGCGGTCAACCTGACCAAGAACGAGATCCGCAGCCGCGTCCGGCACAAGGGCACGTTCAGCCTGGACGCGATGGAAGAGGATTCAGGCGGGCAGGGGCTCGCGTTCCCCGACATGAAACCCCTGCCCGATGAAGATCTGAACGCGAGCGAGATCCGCCGGCGCGTGGCGGAGGCGCTCGACAAGATCCCAGCCCGCTATCGCGAAGCCGTGGTGCTCCGCGATATCGAGGGACTGAGCTACGAGGAAGTGGGAGAGATCCTTCGCATTCCGGGCGGAACGGTGCGGTCACGCATCAATCGCGCGCGGCTGATGTTGAAGGAGCGGCTCAAGCCGCACTTGAACCTGGAGGACGCATGAACTGCCGGTCGGCGGAATCGCTCTTCTCGTCGTACATCGAGGACGAGATCAGCCAGGAGGAACGCCGCAACGTCGAATCCCATCTGATGGGATGCCGCCGCTGCTCGCTCGCGATGCGTGAGGTCCGGGCCACGATGACGATGCTCACCCGGATCCCCGAAGTCGAATTCCAGCCCAGCGCTCATTTCGACGAGGACGTCTACGCACGCATCCGGTCCGGCGATGGGCTTCGCCCGACCGCGGTGGAGTGGCTCCGCGAGCTCCTCGTGCCCGCGCGATTCCGCCCCGTGTTCATGGCGGGCGCCGGCGTCTGCGCCGTGGCGATCGCGGCCATCGTGTCGCCGATCGGCCAGAGCTTCCTGCATCCGGCTTCGGTGAATCCCTCGATCGCGGCGCGCCCCGAAGCGACGGCAACGGAATCCTCGCCGCGCGAGGCCGCTCCGGGGTCCGCGGTCACGACCCCCTCGACGCTGGTTCCAACGACCTCCGCCCCCGGCCCGGCTCCGCGCGAGCGGACGAGCTCGGTCATCGCGGCGGCGTCGCGGCAGAACCCCGTCGCCGGCGATTCGATCGTGGATGGCCGGATCGATCGGCCGCGTTACGACGACCAGATCATCAACGACACGTTCTATCTCGAGCGCGGCTCCCAGGGACAGAATCCCGCCATCGTACCCGTCCATGAGACTCAGGGCGACGGCGTCTACGTCATCTTCTAGGGAAGCGCCCCGTGTCTTTGGGTGCCCGTTGCCTTTGAACCGCGTCCGACGTCTCCTCCTTCTCTCCTTGGCTGCCTTCGCGTGCTCGTGTTCGTTCGCCTCCCCCTCGCGCGCCACCAGCATCCTTCCCCTGAGATCCGAAGAAGCCGCGCTCCTGATCGGCGTCGATTCCGCCCGCACGAGCGTCATGACCCTGGTCGCGGTTCCGGCCAGCGATTCGCGGCTCCATCCCGACCGGCCGGTGCGCCGCTTGATCGGAACGGCCGTGGTCCTGGGCCCGCACCGGCTGCTCACCACCGCCAGCATGGCGATCCCCGGGGGGATCTTCAGCGTGCTCGTGGGAGACGGATCGAAGCGCCGCGCGGAGATCCGCGGGGTGGATCGCCAGTCCAACGTGGCGCTTTTCTCCGTGGAGGGACCGGAGCTCCAGCCCCTGCGGCAGGCGTCTCCCCAGTCCATCGCACCCGGCTCCTGGGTGGCCGTGATCTCCAACGTGAGCGTCACGCGGCCGCAGATCACGCTGGGCCAGGTGGCCGGACGCGGGGAGCGCGTGGATTTTCCCTACTCGGGGGACATCGTGGAGATCGAAGCCTCGACCGCACCCGGCGCGAGCGGCGGAGCCGTTCTGAACGAGGCCGGGGAGTGGGTCGCGATCGTGGTCGGGCGTGCGGGGAAAGAGCCGCCGCACGGAGCGACCTCGCCCGTGACGCAACCGGACGATGAGGCGCCCGGACAGCCGCCCTCGGACCTCCTGATCGCGCTGCCGATCGACCAGCTCCAGCGCATCGCCGACGATCTCGAGAACTACGGGAGCGTGCGGCATGCCTTCCTCGGAATCCAGATGCGGCGTGGAATCCTGCCCGACAGCCTGGGCGCGCTCGTGGACGGCGTGATCCCCAAGAGCCCGGCGGATCGGGTGGGGCTCAAGCCCGGGGACCGGATCCTCGCGTTCGAGGGCAACGTCATTCACTCCGCCGAGGAGATCACCTCGCTCGTGCGCTCGCTCCGCCCCGGAGACGAGGTCGAAATGACCGTCTCGCGCGGGAACGATATCTTCCCGGTGCGCACAGCCCTGGAAGCCGCCGTGCGAGGGCCCGGGCTCCGTCCCCACTCCGACCCCGACTCGGAGCTGAAGGACCTCAAGCAATCTCTCGAGAAGCTGGAGTCGGAAACCAAGCAGGTCGAAGAACGCATCAAGAAGATCGAGGGATCACGCTGATTTTCTGATCCCGCGTGTGGTAGCCTGCCGCCCATGGTGCGCAAGGCTACCCGCCTGCTTCTCCCGCTCTGCGCCATCGCCTGCATGTCCTGCGGCGGGCGCCCGTTTGCCGAGGGCGGAAGCCGCGACCTCACCCTCGTGACCTCGCTTCCCCCCGACGCGCCCGAGGTTCTCCTCTTGCGCGCGGTGCTCGAGCGTCCCGCGATCCGCATCGAAGACGAGACCGCCTACGCGGTTCGGATGGCCTCTCCCTCGGACGCGCGCGTGTACCGCGCGCGAACGGTGCTCTTCCTGGGCCACGGCGCGCTCCGAGATCTCCCGGAGCCGCTCCGGCCGCTGAGCCGCCTCCGCGGCGGGGACGGATTTCCGTTCGCGTTCGCCACCGACGTGTGGCTCCGCGGCCAGGCCGTGGGCCTTCTCTGGGCCGAATCGCGCGCGCGGCTCCTCCCGCTGATCCAGGAACACCAGAACCGCCTCTACTCCGAGCTGGATCGCGCGACGTTCGCCACGGTGCGTTCCCGCCTGCTCGCGCTCCCGCACGATTCCCGCGCTGAAGAGCGGCTGCGGCGCGTGCTCGGCTTCGGGATGCGCGTTCCGCGCGGGTACGAGCTCAGGATCGACCCTGGGTCCCAGGCGGCGCTCCTTCTCGACCCGGGTCCTCCGGCGCGCCTTCTTCGCGTCGCTCCCGTGCGCGGCGAGGTGCGCGGGCAGGATCTCACCCGGACCCGTGCCGCGCTCGCGCGCGCCTTCCGTCCGCACGAGCGAACGCTCCAGGAGACCGATCCCACCCTCACTCCGGGGGAGCTCCGGGGCGCGCGGCGGCAGATCCACGGCCGCTGGGAGGACTCGGACGTGAGCGCCGCGGGTCCGTTCCGGTTCTACGAAGTGGCGCGCGGGGAGAAGCGGTACTACGTGGATCTCGCCGTCTTCGCGCCGGGGCGGCCCAAGCTTCCCTACCTGCGAGAGCTCCAGGCCATCGCGGAGACGCTCTCGGAGTGACCCTGCGCGTCCGGACGCCTCGCGGCCAGATCCAGTATCCGATCCGCGTGAGCGCGGGGCTTCTGGGGAAGGCCGGGTCGCTCCTCCGCGCCGCGCGCGCGTCGAAGCGGCTTCTCGTGGTCACCGATCGCACGGTGGCAAGGCTCCACGGTGCGTCCTTTCTCTCGAGCCTGCGG
>Ga0209388_1000131_pt1 | contig 14190 bp, 15 predicted proteins | sample Rivendell_Oct201_7_FD_188348 | JGI IMG/M metagenome (GOLD analysis project Ga0209388, IMG submission 188348) | Vadose zone soil and rhizosphere microbial communities from the Eel River Critical Zone Observatory, Northern California to study diel... | ecosystem: Environmental > Terrestrial > Soil...
CCTCGTTCAAGGGCTCGTGCGGTGCCCAGTCCATCGGAGAGCCTTCCACACGATCTATGGCACGCGATCGACGGGCCCAGACGGGCGCGTCGTTCGGCGTCCCCGTTACCTCTGCCTGCCCGCCCGTGACGCTGGGGACAACCGATCCCACTGCTCCATCCGCGCGGCGAGCGTGGACGCGGTGATAGAGCGGCTGATCCTCGAGACGCTCGCTCCAGTCGCTGCCGACTCCATCCAAGAGGCCGTCCACCAGGAGCTCCGTCAATACGAAAGCCTTCAGCGAGCCCGGCAGGATGAGCTTCGACGTGCAGAACGGCTGGCCGTCGAGGCCGAGCGCGCATTCTTTGAGGCGGATCGTTCGCACCGGCATCTGACCCAGCGGCTTGGGGAGCGGCTCGATCAAGCCCTCGCCGGCGTGGACGCGTTGCGGACGACATACCGCCTCCATCCCCTGGTCTCCCCGCTCATCCCGGACGAAGCGACCCTGGCAGAGTTGCGACTCCTCCTTGAAGACCTTCCCGGTCTCTGGCGGCACCCGCACATCACTTTCGAACACCGCAAAGCGTTGGTTCGAGCCGTCATCACGGCAATTCATGCCACCCTTGAGGACGATATCTGGACGCTGGACGTGGAGTGGACCGGAGGCCCTCGGACGAGGATCGCATTGACCCGACCGCGCCCCACGCCCGCACGCCCGGTGAGGCGAAAGCGGGGGTGGTTCATTCAGCCTGCCACATATGAATTCATCCGAGATCAAATCGCCGCTGGAACTCCCCCGCGGGCGATTGCCGATGCACTCAACGCAAACGAGATCCCGCATGCTCGTGCTGCCCGCTGGACTGAAAAGCAAATTGTTCGAGCCAGCACCAGACTCCGAAAGGGGCGGATCCCCGGTGTTGAACCGCCGCCTCCGCTGCCCAATCCGACGGACGCCATCCGGCGGCTCCACGAGGCAGGTCATGCGCCCGCTGAGATTCTCAAGCTGCTCAGCCATGACGGTCACAAAAACTGCGAGAACCGGGACATCACTGTAGCCGCTGTCTGGGCCACCCTGTCCCGACTCGGACTCCGCTCCCACGTCAGGATGCGGGACGAGCGCATCTGCATGCATCTCCGCGTATTGGCACCGTCTATGAGGCCCGCTGAGATCGCGACCCGGCTGAACACGATGGGCCTCAAGACTATCCAGGGCAACCCGTGGACCACGACCAACGTGCGCGACAAGCTGCGCGACTTGCAGATCCCTTTCATCTATGAGCGGCCGCGCAAGGCAGCGACCGGCCCTCGACCCTCTCGTGAGGTCACGCCCCAGCAGGAGTGGGGGGAGGCACCCCCCACCGCCCAATGAACGAACCAAATCCGCAGCGCAGCGTCGCGAACGGAGTCCTCGCGCTCAGCCAGCCTCTTGACGGGTGGGTTGTTCCTCCCGATACTCTCACCCAGCGAAAGCGTGGCCGTGACTCGGGCCGGAGGACCGAGCGCATGGCCCAACAGCTTACCGAGTTGATCGAGCAGTTCTGCACCTTCCAGCGCAAGCAGCGTGGGAAGACCGAAGGAGGGGTGAAGACCTATCGATGGATGCTAGAGCAGTTCTTGATCTTCGTACGCAGCTCCGAGGGTCGCTCGGCCCGCGTCGGCGACCTCACCCCATCGACTATTCAAGGCTGGATGGATGACATGGGTGGCAGCGATCTGGCGCTGAGCACGATGCGGAGCCGCCAGTCAGCGTTGTCGAGCTTCTGTGCATGGCTGGTAAAGCGAGGGGGACTGGGTGCAAACCCCGTGGCTCAGCTGGATCGACCACCGCACCGGCGGGAGGTTCCGAGACAGGTGCCGGGACCTGCGATCATGGACGCGCTGGTGGAAGCCGCGAAACAGCGCCAGCGTCCCCGCGACGTGGCGATCTTCCTGATCTTGAGGTACAGCGGCATGCGTCGGGAGTCGGTGGCCACCCTTCAGGTGCGCCACCTCGATGGGCAGTGGGGGCTGCGTAACGTCCGCGTCAAGGGCGGCCAGACACGGGATATCCCCCTCCCCTCGGCGGTGATGGCGTTCATGCACGAGTACGTGGTGCGGGTGCTGGAGCACCAGACCGAGAAGGTCGGTCCGGACACCCCGCTGTTCTGGTCGACCTGGGGGCGCCGGGCTGTCGGTAGGACGCGGGCGCCCATGACCGGGAAGAATATCTGGCGGCTCAGCAAGGTGTACGGCCGAGTCATCGGCTATCCGACGCTAAAGCCGCACGACCTGCGTCATGGTGTCGCCATGGAGGTGTTGGAGCAACATCACGACTTGGAGGAGGTCCGTGCGCTGCTCGGCCACTCGCGGATTGACACCACGCAGGTGTACGCCAACATCAGGCCGCCGCAGCTCAAGCGGGCGGTGGCCTTCTACGAGGGGAAGGCCCTGGAGATGTTGAGCAAGTGAGGACGTGAATTTGCTCCAGGTTCTAGGAACATTCGTATGTTCCTAAAACCCGGAGCTATAAACATCAACAAAAACAATTTGGTGGCCCCAACGGGATTCGAACCCGTGTTTTAGCCTTGAGAGGGCCATGTCCTAGGCCTCTAGACGATGGGGCCGCCTCCCTACCGTGCTACACGCGCCCGAGACTTATCTGGCCCCGGCGCGGAAAAGCTTAAATGGCTGGGGGTGGAGGGCTCGAACCCCCATTACCAGGGCCAGAACCTGGCGTCCTACCATTAGACGAACCCCCAGCAGCGACGGTCATTGTACGAGGCGGCGCCGCGGGGTGTCAAGGCAGGACGGACGCGGAGTTAGCACACGCCGCGCTATTGCAGGTGAGACTTCAGCGAGCGGCTCGGCTTGAAGCGCGGCACCCGACACGCGGGAATCTTGATGGCCTTGCCGGTCCGCGGGTTGCGGCCGTTGCGCTCGGCCCGCCGGCTCACCAGGAAGGTGCCGAAGCCGCCGATGGTCACCTTCCGCCCCCGGCGAAGCGAATCGAACACGTTGTCGAGCAGGGCATTGAGGGCCTTCTCGGCGGAGACCTTCGAGCCGCCGGACGCCTTGGCCATCGCCGCGACGAGCTCCGCCTTGACCATGGGACCCCTTACTACGCGAGCGATCGGGCCGAAGTCAAGCGCTGACGCCGGCGCTCACCGGCGCGGCGGCCGGCAGCTCGAGCGTGAACACGCTGCGCCCCGGGCCGCTCTTCACCGAGAGGCGGCCGCCGTGCTCCTCGACGATGCCGTACGAGACGCTCAGACCGAGCCCCGCGCCCTCCCCCACCTTCTTCGTCGTGAAGAACGGCTCGAAAATGCGCGGAAGCACCTCGGCCGGGATGCCGGGGCCGTTGTCGGCCACCTGCGCGACCACCCAGGCACGGTCCCCTTCGAGCCGCGCGCGCGTGCTGACGCGGATGCAGTCGCCGGAGCGCCGGCCTCCCACCCCGCTGCCCAGGATCGCCTGCTCGGCGTTGAGGATCAGGTTCAGGAACACCTGCTGGAGCTGGTGGGAATCACCCTGCACCGGGGGCACGTCGGCGCCGAACTCGGTCTCGAGGCGGATGCTCGAGATCACCAGCTGCGTTTGACGCAGGGTGAGGATCTGCTGGATGATGTCGGGCAGGCTCACCGCCCGGCGCTCCGGCTTGCGCTGGCGGGAGAAGAGCATGAGGCTCTGGACGATCTTCGCCATGCGCGCGGCCTGCGCGATCATCAGCTCGATCGGCCGGCGCGCCTCCTCGGGCACGCCCCGGGCGAGCAGGAGCTGGCCGTAGCCAACCACCACCGACAGCGGGTTGTTCAGCTCGTGGGCCACCCCGGAGACGAGCTGACCCACCGCGGAGAGCTTGGCCGCCTGCACCAGCTGGGCCTGCGTCTCCTGCAGCTCGCGCACCCGCTGCTGCGCCTCCTCGTAGAGCCGCGCGTTGCGCATGGCGACCGCGGCCTGCGAGGCGAAGGAGAGGAGCAGCGCGCGATCGTTGCCCTCGGGCAGGCGGCCGCGCTTGAGGTTGAGGGTGAGCACGCCCAGCAGCTCGTCGCCCGCCGCCACCGGGGCCCCCGCGAACGCGACCAGGTCGCGGCCGAGCGCCCAGTCGGCGGCCATGATCCGTGCGTCCCGCGCGATGTCGTCGACGAAGAGCGCCTCGCGGTGGCGGGCGATCCAGCCGGTGCCGCCCTGCTGCAGGGTCAGCGAGGACGGCAGCTCCATGGCCCCGATCGACGGATCCGTGGTCCAGGCGCGTCGCACCAGCAGGTTCGAGGCGGTGTCCACTTCCCACAGCACGACGTTGTGGGCGGAGGTAAGGGTGGCGAGCGCGTCGGTGATCTGGCGGAGGAACCGGTTGCGGTCGAGGCCCTGCGAGAGCGACACGCTCACCTGGGCGAGAGCCTGGAGCCACTGGAGGCCGGAAGCGGCCGCCCGCTGCTGCGCGGCGGCCTCGCGCCCGGTATAGCCGATCGCGAACCAGCCGACGAGCGCGCGCCGAGGGCCCCCGCGACGAACGCGGGCCCGGTGCCGAGCCACATCTTGAAGGCGGCGCCCACCGCCAGAGGCAGTGCCAGGGCGAGCACGAGCCGTCGAATCGTCCAGCGCATCGCTCGGAGCGAGGTCAGTATAACCCACGTGACGTATAATGCCGCCATGCCGCGGGCCGGATTCTTCGACGTTTCCTTCGTGGTTCTCTCCTCGCTGGCCATCGTCTTCGCACTCGTCGCGTACGCGAAGGATCCGAGCCTCCCGGCGGTGGGCGCCCGCAACGGCCTCGCCCTGCTCTGGTTCATCATCCCGCGCCTGGTGCCGGCCCTGATCCTCGCCGGGATGATCCAGGTGGTGATCCCGCAGGAGACGGTCGGGCGCTACTTCGGGCAGCAGTCGGGGTTGAGCGCCATCTTCATCGCGAGCGCAGCGGGCGTGATCACCCCCGGCGGGCCGATGGTGAGCGTGCCTCTGCTCGTGGTGCTGTCGAACTCGGGCATGGCGCTCGGCCCCCTGGTCGCGTACATGACCGCGTGGTCCCTCTTCGGCGTGCAGCGCATCATCGCGTGGGAGGCTCCGCTCATGGGCTGGCGCTTCGTAGCGGTGCGCACCGCCTCGAGCCTGGTCTTCCCCATCGTCGCCGGCTGGCTCGTCAAGATCTACTTCCACGAGTAGGGCTCAGCGCGCCGCCATGGCCTTCGGCGATCTCCGCGAGTTCATCGGCCACCTCGAGAAGCACGGCTGGCTCCGCCGTGTGAGCGCGCCGGTCTCGCGCGACCTCGAGATCGCCGAGATCACCGACCGGGTGTCCAAGAGTCCGGGCGGCCGCAACGTGGCCCTGCTCTTCGAGAACGTGCGCGGCTCGGAGATGCCGGTCCTCATCAACGCCTTCGGCTCGCCGGAGCGGATGGCCGCCGCGCTCGGCGTCGAGCGGCTCGACGAGATCTCCGCCCGGGTCGCCAAGCTCCTCGACCTCCGCATGCCGGGCTCGATGTTCGACAAGCTCCGCAAGCTGGGCGACCTCTTCGACCTCGCCAAGGCCGGCCCCAAGCGGGTGCGCTCGGCCGCCTGCCAGGAGGTGGTGGAGACCGACCGGCCCTCCCTGGCCGCGCTCCCCATCCTGCGCTGCTGGCCGGGCGACGGCGGCCGCTACATCACGCTGCCCATGGTGTTCACCCGGGACCCCGTCACCGGCGCGCGCAACGTGGGGATGTACCGGCTCCAGGTCTACGACGACCAGACGCTCGGCATGCACTGGCAGATCCACAAGGGCTCCGCCGAGCACCAGCGGCTGGCCGAGGAGCGGCGCGAGCCGATGGAGGTGGCCATCGCGCTGGGCGGCGACCCGTGCGCGATCTACTCGGGCTCCGCGCCCCTGCCGCCCGGCGTCGACGAGATGGTCTTCGCGGGCTGGCTGCGCGGGTCGAGCGTGCCGATGGTGCCGTGCAGGACCGTCCACATCGACGTGCCGGCCGAGGCCGAGATCGTGCTGGAGGGCTGGGTCGATCCGGCCGAGCGGCGGCTGGAGGGCCCGTTCGGCGACCACACCGGCTACTACTCGCTCGCGCGCGACTACCCGGTGTTCCACCTCAAGGCGATCACGCGCCGGAAGAGCCCGATCTACCCGACCACCATCGTGGGGCGCCCACCGCAGGAGGACTACTGGCTCGGCAAGGCCACCGAGCGCATCTTCCTGCCGATCATCCGGATGATGCTGCCCGAGGTGGTGGACATGAACATGCCGGCCGAGGGCGTCTTCCACAACCTGGTGATCGTCTCGATCAAGAAGCGCTACCCGGGCCACGCCCGCAAGGTCATGTACGCGCTCTGGGGCCTCGGGCTCATGATGCTGGCCAAGAACATCGTGGTGGTCTCCGATCACGTCAACGTGCACGACCTCTCGGAGGTGACGTGGCGAGCCACCGGCAACATCGATCCCAAGCGCGACCTCGTCATCGTGGACGGGCCCATGGACGACCTGGACCACGCAGCCATGCGCCACCGCTTCGGCGGCAAGCTCGGGGTGGACGCCACCGAGAAGACGGAGGCCGACGGCATCGGGCAGCCGTGGCCGGAGGAGATCGTGATGAGCGAGGACGTCCGGGCGCTGGTCACCCAGCGCTGGGCCGAGTACGGCCTGTAGCGCGGGCCCGCCGTGACCGCCGTCCGCCACTTCCTCGACGCGATCAAGTTCGAGCACACCGTCTTCGCCCTGCCCTTTGCCTACGTGGCGATGGTGCTCGCCGCCGACGGCTGGCCTGGCTGGCGCACCCTGCTCTGGGTGACGCTGGCGATGGCCGGCGCCCGCACCCTGGCCATGGCGGTCAACCGCCTGGCCGATCGCTTCATCGACGCGGCCAACCCCCGCACGGCCCGGCGCCATTTGCCCGCGGGCCTCCTGACCCCCGCCCAGGTGGCGGGCGCGGCGGTGGCGGCGGGCGCGCTGCTGCTGCTCTCGGCTTACATGCTGAACCCGCTCTGCCTGGCCCTCGCCCCGCTCGCGGTCCTGTTCCTGGTCGGGTACTCCTACACCAAGCGCTTCACCTGGCTCTCGCACTGGATCCTGGGCTTCACCGACGGCATCGCGGCGGCGGGCGGCTGGATCGCGGTGCGCGGCGCCTTCGCGCCGCCGGTCTACGTGCTGTGGTTCGCCCTCACGGTGTGGATCGCCGGCTTCGATCTCATCTACGCCTGCCAGGACGTCGAGTTCGACCGTCGCACCGGCCTGCATTCGGTCCCCGCGCGCTTCGGCATCCCCGCCGCCCTCGCCACCGCGCGGGCCTGCCACGTGCTGACCATCGCGGCCTTCGCGCTGCTGGGCTGGATGATGGGGCTCGGCTGGCTCTACTGGCTCGGGGTCGCGGTGGTGGCCGGATTGCTGGTCTACGAGCACTCGCTCGTCTCGCCGGGCGATCTCTCGCGGCTCGACGTGGCGTTCTTCAACGTCAACGGCTACATCGCAGTGATCCTCTTCCTCTCGGTGATCGCGGGCCGCCTGGCGTGAGCGAGGCCCTGGGCGGTGTGGACAAGGGCCGGTTCGTCAGCGCCATGTTCTCGCGCATCGCGCGGCGCTACGACCTGATGAACAGCCTGATGACCTTCGGCATGCACCACGCCTGGCGCGCCGTGGCCGCCCGGCAGACCATCGCCTCCCCGGACGGCCCGGTGCTGGACCTGGCCACCGGCACCGGCGATCTCGCCCTGGAGCTGGCCGAGCTGCACCCGCACCGCGCGGTGATCGGGGCCGACTTCTCGCTCGGCATGCTCGCGGTCGCGCGCGACAAGATGCGCGGGCTCGACGAGGCGCGCCGGATCCGCCTGATGGCCGCGGACGCGCTGGCCCTGCCCTTCGAGACGCGGACCTTCGCGTGCGTGACGAGCGCGTTCCTGCTGCGCAACCTGGCCGACCTCGAGCAGGGACTGCGGGAGATGCGGCGGGTGAGCCGGCCGGGCGGCCGGGTGGTGGCGCTCGAGATCACCCAGATGACCGCGCCCGGGTTCTCGGCGCTCTTCCGTCTCTACTTCCACCACGTGGTGCCGCGCGTGGGCCAGCTGGTGGGCGGGGACCGGGAGGCCTACACGTACCTCCCGCAATCGGTGGATCGCTTCGTGACGCCGGGCGAGCTGTGCGCGCTGATGGCGAAGGTCGGATTACGGGGCGTGGGCTACCGGCGGCTCGGGCTCGGCACCGTCACCGTGCACACCGGCATCGCCTGAGCCGCTCACCACTCGGGGCTGGAGTACTCGTCCCAGACGCGCCGCACCACGCGGATCTGCTGCGCGCGACCGTCCTTGTGGTCGAGCGTGACGATGTCGCCGGGGTGCAGGCGCTCGAGGTCGCGGGTGGTGCCCTCGTCGGTGACCACCAGGGCCTCGCCGCACATGAAGTCGGTACAGGCCTCGGACTCGCCCCGCACGCGGAGCGTGCTCGCCGCCGTGTCGACGGACACCACCTGGAACCGGTTGTACTTGAGGGAATCGGTCAGGCTGTAGGCCATGGCAAGGGTCCTCCTTTCCGATCTTGCCTGTTATATCAAAGGGCTCCAGGGCACGGCAAGGCCCATCTGCTAGACTTCGAGGTGTGCGCCAGGACCGAGCCACGGAACGGGAACACCCAGTTCCGGCTCGCCGTGCTCCTCTGGAGCAGAAGGCCCCGAGCCACTAGCCGTGCTAGCATTTCCGACCGTGCCGGCCATCAGCGGGCGCGTCGCCGAAACGTTCTACTCGATCCAGGGTGAGGGTGCCACCGTCGGGCAGCCCGCCATCTTCGTGCGTCTGCAGGGCTGCTCGGTCGGCTGCGGCTGGTGCGATACGAAGTACTCCTGGGATCCCGTCGCCGGCCGCGAGGTGACGCTGCCCGCGCTGCTCGACGAGGTCGCCGCCTTCCCGTGCCGCCGGGTGGTCGTCACCGGTGGCGAGCCGCTCGAGTCCGCGCTCTTCGCTCCGCTGATCGGCGCGCTGGCCGGCCGCGGCTACACCGTCGAGGTCGAGACCTCCGGCACCCTGCCCCCGCTGGCCGACGCGCCCCCGTCGATCCAGTGGAACGTGTCGGTGAAGCTCGCCGGCTCCGGCGTGGCGGACGAGCGGCGGATCAACGCCGGCGCGATCCGCGCATTCCTCGCGCGCGACACCTGGTGGAAGCTCGTGGTAAGCGAGCCCGGCGAGATCGGTGAGGTGCTGCAGCTGACCGAGCGGTTCGCGCTGCCGCGCGAGCGGGTGCTGCTGCAGCCGGAAGGGCTGCGCCCGGAGGAGCTGGCCGCGCGCTCGCCCTGGCTCGTGGAGGCCTGCAAGGCCCACGGGTTCCGGTTCTCGCCCCGGCTCCACGTGCTGATCTGGGGCGCCCGTCGGGGGGTGTGATGACCGGTCGCCGCGCGGTGGTCCTGCTCTCGGGCGGCCTCGACTCGGCCACCGCCCTCGCGATCGCGCGGGCCGAGGGCTTCGACGCCTACGCGCTCTCGTTCGACTACGGCCAGCGGCACGACCGGGAGCTCGACTCCGCGCGGCGGGTGGCCACGGCGCTCGGCGCCAAGGAGCACCTCGTGCTGCGGCTCGACCTGCGCGCCGTCGGCGGCTCCGCACTCACCGCTGACATTCCCGTGCCCAAGGGCCGGAGCGCGGAGGCCATGGGCTCGGGTATCCCGGTCACCTACGTACCGGCCCGGAACACCATCTTCCTGAGTCACGCGCTGGCCTGGGTGGAGGTGCTCGAGTCGCAGGACATCTTCATCGGGGTAAATGCGCTCGACTACAGCGGATATCCGGACTGCCGGCCGGAGTACGTCGAGGCCTTCGAGCGCATGGCGAATCTCGCCACGCGGGCCGGAGTCGAGGGCACCAGCCGGCTCCGGATCCACACGCCGCTGATCCGCCTGAGCAAGGCCGAGATCGTCGCGCGGGGCACCGGCCTGGGCGTCGACTTCGGTCTCACCTGGTCCTGCTACGAGCCGCGGCCGGACGGCCTGGCGTGCGGGCTCTGCGACTCGTGCCTGCTCCGTGCCAAGGGCTTCCGCGAGGCCGGCCTGCGCGATCCCGTCCCCGTCGCGCCCTAGGCTCACCCGACCCGTGCCCGAGTCCTACGACGTCCTGAGCCCATTCCCGCGCGACCGGACGTGGCTGCTGCCGGCGCTGCACGCCCTGCAGCACCGCGACCGGTGGCTCTCGCCCGAGTCGCTCTCCGCGGCCGCCGATCACCTCCGGGTGCCGCGCAGCGAGGTCTACGGCGTGGCCACCCACTATCCCGAGTTCCGGCTGCGCCGCCCGGGCCGGCGCGTGGTGCGCGTCTGCGTGGGGCTCTCCTGCCGAGCGCGCGGCGCCCTCGACGTGCTGGCGGCCTGCGAGCGGCGCCTCGGCATCGGCGCGGACGCGACCACGACCGACGGCGCGGTCACGCTCGAGCGCCTCGACTGCGCGTTCGACTGCGCGGTGGCGCCCGTGGTGGAAGTGGAGGGCGAGCATCGCGGGCGGGTGCACGCCGGGATGGTGGACGACATGCTGGGCGCGATCGATCAAGCGAGCGCGCCCCCTCACCCTGCCCTCTCCCCCTCCGGGGGCGAGGGTTCGGCCCCTCTCCCTCTCCTCTCTGGGGAGAGGGTCGGGGTGAGGGGCCCCGAGCCAACGAGCACCCTCCCCCAAGCCACGCTGATGGTCGGCGCCGGCACCTGCGGCCTCGCGGTGGGCGCCGCGGATACGCTGCACGCCCTCCGCGAGGAGGTGGCGCGCCGCGGGCTGGCCCTGCGGGTCATGGCCGTCGGATGCAACGGCATGTGCTGGGCCGCACCCCTCGTCACCGTGCTGCGTCCCGACGCCGAGCCGCGCGTGGTCCCGCACGTGAGCGGATCCGGCGTCGCCGCCCTGCTCGACGCGATCGCCACCGGCGCCGTCCCCGAGCACCCCGCGGTCGCCGACTGGCTCCGCGGCCAGCGCCGCGAGCTGATGAGCCGCTGCGGCGTCATCGACCCCGGCGACATCGGCGACGCCATCCGTCGCGGCTCCTACGAGCAGTGGAAGCGCGTGGTAGCCGAGGGACGGCCCGAGCAGGTGATCGAGACCGTTCGGCAGGCCGGTCTCCGCGGCCGGGGCGGCGCGTACTTCCAGGCCGCGCTCAAGTGGGAGGGCGCGCGCCGCGCCGCGGGCTCGCCCAAGCACCTGATCGTCAACGGGGAGGAGGGCGAGCCCGGCATTTTCAAGGACCGTCACCTGATGGAGGGCGACCCGCACCGGCTGCTGGAGGGCGCGCTCCTGGCGGCCTACGCCGCGGGCGTCTCGCACGTGATCCTCTACATCCACGGGGAGGCGCACGGGGCCGCGCGCGTCATGGAGCGGGCGCTCGCCCAGGCGCGCGAGGCGGGCTTCGTGGGCGACCGCGTGCTCGGCAGCGCGTTCTCGGTGGCGATGGAGATCCGGCGCGGTGCGGGCGGCTTCGTCCTGGGCGAGGAGACCGCGCTGATGGAATCGCTCGAGGGCCGCCGCGCGATGCCGCGGCCCAAGCCGCCCTTCCCGACCGAGGCCGGCGTGTGGGGCCGGCCCACCGTCATCAACAACGTCGAGACCCTGTTCACCGTCCCGCTCATCGTGGGCCGGGGCGCCGGCTGGTGGACCGGCCTCGGGGGGGGCCACGGCACCAAGGTCTTCGGCCTCTCGGGCCACCTGGCGCGGCCGGGCGTGATCGAGGCCCAGCTGGGCCTGACTCTCCGCGACCTGCTCGAGCGCATCGGTGGCGGAAGTCCCGACGCGCGCCCGCTGACCGCGGTGGCGGTGGGCGGCCCGTCGGGCATCCTCGTCCATCCACGGCGGCTCGACGAGCCGCTGGTGCCCGGAGGCGGCCTGAACCCCGGCACCGGCGGCATCGCGGTGCTCCACGGCGGGGTACGCGTGGCCGACGCGGTACGGGTGCTGCTCGACTTCAACACGCGCGAGTCGTGCGGCAAGTGCACGCCGTGCCGCGAGGGCACCGCGCGGTTGCGCGACATGCTCGACGGCCGCGGGCCGGTCGATCAGCCCGCGATCGCCGCCCTGGCCGAGGTGGTGCGCCTGGCTTCCCTCTGCGGGCTCGGCCAGGCCGCGCCGCTCTCACTACTCTCGGCGCTGGCCGAGTTCCCCGGCGAGGTGTGATCCGCGGCTAGGCCAGCGCCCGCGCCGCCGGGCCCACGTAGTCGGCGCGCGGGCGGATCAGCCGGTTGTCCGCGTACTGCTCCATGGCGTGCGCGCACCACCCGGCCACACGGCCCACCGCGAAGATCGACGTGCAGAAGTCGGGCGGGATCCCGAGGGCGTCGTAGACCACCGCCGAGAAGAAGTCGACGTTCACCGGCAGGCTCGTCCGCGCCTTCATCGCGTCGTAGAGCCGCTCCGCGACCTCGAAGAGCTTGCCTCGCCCGGTGGCCTCCGCCATCGACTTGGCCATGCCGCGCAGCACGCGGGCCCGCGCGTCGTCCACCTTGTAGACGCGATGTCCGAAGCCGGGCATGCGCGCCTTGGGGTCGGACCGCTCGCGCTTCGACAGGCCGGCCCGCGCGCCCAGCCGGGCCTCCACGAAGGTCTCCGCGCGCTCCGGCTCGCCGATGTCGCGCAGCATCGCCAGCACGTCCTCGTTGGCGCCGCCGTGGCGGGGCCCCTTGAGCGTGGAGATGGCGGCGACGATCGCGGAGTGCAGGTCGGCCACCGTGGCCACCGCCACGCGCGCCGCGAAGGTGGATGCGTTGAACTCGTGGTCCGCGTGCAGGGTGAGGATGACGTCGAGCACCCGCGCCACTTCGGCCGACGGCGCCTGCCCATCGAGCAGGGTGAGGAAGTGCGCCGCGTGCGAGCCGCCGGGCCCCGCAGCCACCGGCTCGCGGCCGGTGCGGAGGCGCTGCCAGGCGGCCACCGTGGCCGGCACCAGGCTCATGAGCCGCCAGGCCTTGCGCAGGTTCGCGTCGGGCTCGTTGGAGCGCACGTCGGGATCCGTGGCCGCCGCGAGCGACACCGCGGTGCGCAGGGCGTCGAGCGGGTGGCAGTCGCGCGGCAGGCGGCGCAGCAGATCGAGGACCGGCGCGGGCAGCGGCCGGGCCTCGGCCAGGCGCGCCGTGAAGGCGGCGCGCTCGGAGGCGGAGGGCAACTCCCCGAACCAGAGCAGGTACGTTGTGTCCTCGAAGCTCGCGGCCCGGACGAGGTCCGCGACCTCGTAGCCGCGGTAGTAGAGCCGCCCCGCCTCTCCGTCCACCCGGCAGATCGCCGAGCGCGCCGCGATCACGTCCTCGAGCCCGTCCTTGTATGCGGCCGCCTGAGCCGTCGTCATGGCATTGTCCTCCTTGGTTGATTATACTTGATTTATATTGATTAGACCAGATACAGCTCGATATGGCGCGACCGGGCGGGGCGCCGGCTGCTAGCATGAGGACCATGGTCTTGGTCGACGGTGAGGAGTACCTGGCGGGCGAGGAAGCGGCGGGTCTACTCGGGGTGAAGCGCGAGACCCTCTACGCGTACGTGAGCCGGGGCCTGCTCAAGAGCTACCGGCAGGGCATCAAGCGCCAGCGCCTCTACCGGCGCTCGGAGATCGACGCCCTGCTCCGCCTGGCCCCGTCCTCGGCCGATGACCCGGCGGGCCCGGCCGAGGCCCGAGCGATCCGGCCGGCGGAAGTCCCGCTCGCCGAGTCCTGGATCAGGGAGTAGCCAGCGTTTACAGGTAGTTGGCCAAACGCTTCCGTCTCACTCCCCGAAATCACTCCCTGATTCAGAGTCCTAAGAGACTAATAAGCGTTCGCAGCGACCCCTGGGCAGGATGGCCGCCGTCACGCCCGCCCGGCTCATGTGCTGCTTCTGTGTTTTCGGCTAGGAGAAGCGGCGACCACGCCTCGGCGATCTTCCCTAGCATGAGCGCACATTCCAGGCGATAGAAGAACCGGCGCCTGGTTGTGCAGGCGGTGACCCACCGCATCGCATCGACAAGCAGTGGCCGCAGCAGATACCGTGGAATCCCGAACCAGCGCACCGCGGTTGGAGGAACCGGACACATTCTGACTTCCATGCGCCCGTACTGAAAATAGAAGTCCTGGAAATAGCGCTTCCGTAGTCGCGCGCGGTCGACCGGGTGATGGACGATCGCATCCGGCACGTAGAGTAAGCGCTCACCGGCCGCCAATACGCGACGACCGAACAGAGTGTCCTCTCCGCGCATGAGGGTATTAGCCATTGGTCCGAACCGCGGATCGAAGCCGCCATATCGGGTGAAGGCCGCACGGCGGTACGCCATGTTCGCGCCCCACG
>Ga0209388_1000141_pt1 | contig 13821 bp, 10 predicted proteins | sample Rivendell_Oct201_7_FD_188348 | JGI IMG/M metagenome (GOLD analysis project Ga0209388, IMG submission 188348) | Vadose zone soil and rhizosphere microbial communities from the Eel River Critical Zone Observatory, Northern California to study diel... | ecosystem: Environmental > Terrestrial > Soil...
TGCTGGTCGGCCGCGGCCACGACTTCCTCGTCTCGGAGCGAGCCCCCCGGATGGATCACCGCGGTGGCGCCCGCCTTGGCGACCACGTCGAGCCCGTCGCGGAACGGGAAGAACGCGTCGGACGCGCACACCGAGCCCCTGGTCTCGAGCCCGACCTCGCGGGCGCGCATCACCGCGAGCCGCGCCGAGTCCACCCGGTTCATCTGCCCGGCCCCGACGCCCACCACCTGCTCCGCGGTGGCGAGCACGATCGCGTTGGACTTGGCGTGCTTGCCCACTCGCCACGCGAAGCGCAGGGCGGCCAGCTCCGCCGCGCCCGGCGCCCGGCGCGAGACCACCTTCAGGTTCCCCTCGTCCAGATCGACCAGGTCGGCCTCCTGGAGTAGCACCCCGCCCCAGACGCTCCGCAGCTCCGGCGCGCGCGCCGGATAGTCGCGCCGCGCGCACGGGAGCTGGAACACCCGGCACTTCTTCTTGGTCCGGCGGATCTCCTCGAGCGCGTCCGGCTCGTAGGCGGGCGCGAACAGGATCTCGAGCAGGATGCCGGACAGCTCCTTCACCACCTCGAGGTCCACCGTCCGATTGAGCCCCACGATGCCGCCGTAGATCGAGACCGGGTCGCACGCCTTGGCCCGGCGAATCGCCTCACCCGCGCCGGCCCCGAGGGCCACGCCGCACGGGTTGGTGTGCTTGATCACGACCGCGGCCGGGTCGTCGAACTCGAGCAACAGGCCGAGGGCGGCGGACCAGTCGAGCAGGTTGTTGTAGGAGAGCTCGGGGCCGTGGAGCTGGGCGGCCGCGCTCAGCCCGAGCGGGCCGGCGGCCGGACGGTAGAAGGCGGCGGCCTGGTGCGGGTTCTCGCCGTAGCGGAGCGACTGCACCCGCACGCCGTCGAGCGCCAGGCGCTCGGGAAAGCCCGCGGCGGCGGGCCGGCCCGCCGCGGCCGGGTCGCGGAGGTAGGCCGCGATCGCCGCGTCGTACTGCGCGGTGCGCCGGAAGGCTTCCTCGGCCAGCCGGAAGCGGGTCTCGTCCGAGAGCGCCCCGTCCGACTTCTGGAGCTCGTCGAGCACCGGCCCGTACTGCGCGGGATCGGTGAGCACCGCCACGTGGGCGTGGTTCTTGGCCGCGCCCCGGATCATGCTGGGGCCCCCGATGTCGATGTTCTCGATCGCCTCCTCGAGCGTGACGCCGGCCCGCGCCACCGTCTGCTCGAACGGGTAGAGCGTCACCGCGACCAGGTCGATGGGCCGGATCCCGTGGCGCTCGAGCGCGGCCACGTGCTCGGGCAGCTCCCGCCGGGCCAGGAGCCCGCCGTGCACCTTGGGGTGGAGGGTCTTCACCCGCCCGTCGAGCATCTCCGGGAAGCCGGTGACCTCCGCCACGTCCACCACCGCGATCCCGGACTCGCGCAGCAGCCGGCCGGTGCCGCCGGTGGAGATGATCTCGGCCCCGAGCGCGACCAGGCCGCGGGCGAAGTCCACCACCCCGGTCTTGTCGTGCACGCTGATCAGTGCGCGCCCTACCTTCGTCATGGCGTCTCCCTGATGGTCACGCGGCGCCCGTGGATCTCGAGCCGCCCCTCCGCGAACAGGCGCACCGCCTCCGGGTAGATGCGGTGCTCCTCCACCAGGATGCGCGCGGCCAGGCTCTCCTCGGTGTCGTCCGGTTGCACCGGCACCGCGGCCTGCAACACCACCGGCCCGCTGTCCACGCCCTCGTCCACGAAGTGCACGGTGGCGCCCGACACCCGCACCCCGTGCACGAGGGCCTGCCGGTGCGGATGGAGGCCCGGGAACGCGGGCAGCAGCGAGGGGTGGATGTTCAGCAGGCGCCCCGCGAAGTGCGCGACGAAGCCCGCGGTCAGGAGTCGCAGGTACCCGGCCAGGCACACGAGGCCCACCCGGCGCTCCTCCAGCACCCCGATCACCGCCTTCTCGTGCGCCTCGCGCGAGGGATGCGGCCTGGGATCCACCACCACCGCCTCGATGCGGTGCTCGCGGGCGATGTCGAGCACCGGCGCGCCCGCCCGGTCGGCAACGAGCACCACCACCGCGGCCGGCACGCGGCCGCTCTCGGCGGCCAGGACGAGGGCGCGGAAGTTCGAGCCCCGGCCCGAGGCGAGCACACCGACCCGCAGGGGCTCAGGCACACTGGCTCGGCGGGGCTCAGGCATACTCGACTCCCGGCTCGCCCGCGACGATCTCGCCCACCGTGAAGACCCGCTCGCCCGCGGTCTCGAGGCGCCGGGTCGCGGCGGCCACGTCGTCGGCCGCGACGACCAGGAGGAAGCCCAGGCCCATGTTGAACGTGCGCCGCATCTCCGCGTCGTCGACCGAGGCCGCGCGTTGGATGGCCGCGAAGATCGGCGGCACCGGCCACGCGGACGGGGTCAGCCGGGCGCGCCGGCCCCCCGGGAGCACGCGGGGCAGATTCTCGGTGATGCCACCGCCGGTGATGTGGGCCATCGCCTTCACGGCCACCTCGCGGAGCAGCCCCAGCACCGGACGCACGTAGATGCGGGTCGGCTCGAGCAGCTCGTCGACCACCGGCCGACCCACGCCCGGGATCGGATCGTTGAGCTTGAGCCCCATGCGGCCGAAGATGGCCTCGCGCGCGAGTGTGTAGCCGTTGGAGTGGAGCCCCGAGGAGGCGAGACCCAGCACCCGGTCGCCGATCGCCACGTCATCGCCGGTGATGATCAGGCTCTGCTCCGCCACCCCGACCGCGAAGCCGGCCAGGTCGTAGTCCCCGGGCGCGTAGAGGGCGCCCATCTCCGCGGTCTCCCCGCCGACGAGCGCGCAGCCCGCCTGGCGGCAGCCCTCCGCGATGCCGGCCACGATCGTCTCGATCCGGTCGGGATCGACCCGGTGCACCGCGAGGTAGTCGAGGAAGAAGAGCGGCTCGGCCCCGTGCACGAGCAGGTCGTTGACGCCCATCGCGACCAGGTCGAGGCCCACCGTGTCGTGGCGATCGGCCATGATCGCGATCTTGAGCTTGGTGCCGACCCCGTCGGTGGAGGAGACGAGCACCGGCTCGCGATAGCCGGCGGGGACGCGACAGAAGGCCGCGAAGGCGCCGAGGCCACCCAGCACCTCCGGTCGCCGGGTGGACGCCGCCAGCGGCGCGATGCGCCGCACGGCAAGGTCGCCGGCCTGGATGTCCACGCCGGCCGCCCGATACGTCAGCGGGTCCATTACCCCCTACGAGTCGAACAACCTGAGCTGCGCCAGTTCCTCGGACTCGAAGCCGACCTGGTACTGGCCGGTGAAGCACGCGTGGCAGAACTGATTCGGGTCCGACCCGGTGGCCTTGAGCATGCCCTCGAGCGAGAGATAGCCGAGGGAGTCCGCGCCCAGGTAGCGCTGGATCTCGTCGACCTTGTGGCTCGACCCGATCAGCTCGCGCCGGGTGGGCGTGTCGATGCCGTAGTAGCACGGCCACTGGATCGGCGGCGACGAGATGCGCACGTGCACCTCGCGCGCCCCCGCCGCGCGGATCATCTTGACGATCTTCCGGCTGGTGGTGCCGCGCACGATCGAGTCGTCCACCACCACCACCCGCTTGCCGTCCAGGACTTCACGGTTCGGATTGAGCTTCACCTTGACCCCGAAGTGGCGGATGCCCTGCTGGGGCTCGATGAAGGTGCGGCCGACGTAGTGATTGCGGACGAGCCCGCTATCGTACGGCAACCCGGACTCCTCCGAGAACCCGAGCGCGGCTCCCACCCCGGAGTCCGGCACCGGGATGACCAGGTCCGCGGCCACCGGGTATTCCCGGGCCAGCTGGTGGCCGAGCGCCTTGCGCACGGTGTGCACGTTGCGCCCCCACAGGACCGAGTCCGGCCGCGCGAAGTAGACGTACTCGAACACGCACTGCAGCCGATCGGCGGGCCGGAACGGCTTGAGCGAGGTGAGACCGCGCTCGTCGACGATCAGGATCTCGCCCGGCTCGACGTCGCGCTCCATCTTCGCTTCCATGAGGTCGAGCGCGCAGGTCTCGGAGGCGAGCACCCAGGCGTCCCCGAGGCTGCCCAGGGTGAGCGGCCGGAAGCCGGACGGGTCGCGCACCCCGATCATGCTGTCGGGGGTCAGCAGCAACAGGGTGTAGGCGCCCCGCACGCGGGTGAGCGCTCGGGCGAGCTGGTCGGCCAGCGTCGCCCCCTCGGACCGCGCGATGAGGTGCAGGATCACCTCGGTGTCGGACGACGACTGGAAGACCGCGCCGTCCTTCTCGAGCTCCTCCCGCAGCGCCTCCGCGTTCACGAGATTGCCGTTGTGGGCGATGGCCACCGGGCCGTGCGCGGTGGTGCCGGTGATGGGCTGGGCGTTGCGCAGGTTCGAGCTGCCCGCGGTGGAGTAGCGGACGTGGCCGATCGCGCGATGGCCGGGCAGGCGCTTGAGCCGCTCGCGATTGAAGACGTCCGCCACCCAGCCCATCGCCTTCTCGACCTGGAAGTGGTGCCCATCGGTCGAGGCGATACCGGCCGACTCCTGTCCGCGGTGCTGCAGCGCGTAGAGCCCGAGGTAGGCGACGTTGGCGGCCTCGGCGTGGTTCCAGACGCCGAAGAGGCCGCACTCGTCGTGGAACTTGTCGTCCAGGTCGAGTGCCGTCGGCTCAGCTGACATGTCGCTCAAAGCCGTCCCTCCAGGCGCCGGAGATGCGGTGCAGGTCCAGATCCACGAGACGCGTCCCACCCGACTTGACGACCAGCCGCTCGCCGCCGACCGTTCCCATGAACCGCCACGGTACGCGGAACTCGCTCATCAACTGCTCGAAGTGACGCACCGCCTCCGCCTTCACCGAGACCACCACCCGCGACGGCCCCTCCCCGAAGAGCGTCAGGTCCGCGCGCTCCCCGATCGACCCCACGTCGACGTCGGCGCCCACCGGCCGCGGCCCGCTCACGCAGCTCTCCGCCAGAGTCACCGCCAGCCCGCCCTCCGCGCAGTCGTGCGCGGAGGCGAGCAGCCGCGCGCCGATCGCGGCGCGACAGGCCTCCTGCACCGCCCGCTCCACCACCAGGTCGAGCGGCGCCAGGCGGCCCGCGATCCTGCGCTGGCGCAGCCACAGCAGCTCCGACCCGCCCAGGCTGACCGCCTCCGGTCCCAGCAGCGCCACCCGGTCGCCCGGCGTCGCGAACCACTGGGTGCAGCGCGCCTCCGCATCGTCCAGGATACCCGCCATCCCGATCACCGGAGTGGGAAGGATCGCCTGACCCAGGGTCTCATTGTAGAAGGAGACGTTGCCGCCCACCACGGGGATTTCGAGCGCACGGCACGCGTCGGTGAGCCCCGCGACCGACTCCTTGAACTGCCACAGGATCTCCGGGCGCTCGGGCGAGCCGAAGTTGAGGCAATCGGTGAGACCAAGGGGACGGGCGCCGCTGACCGAGAGGTTGCGGGCCGCTTCGGCCACCGCCATGGCGGTGCCGGCCCGCGGATCGAGGTACACGAAGCGCGCGTTGCAGTCGGTGGTTAGAGCGACCCCGATGCGGGTGCCCTTGATGCGCAGCACGCCCGCGTCCGAGCCGGGGAGCACCAGCGAGTTGATCCCGACCTGCTGGTCGTACTGGCGATAGACCCACTCCTTCGACGCGATGCCGGGCGAGCCCACCAGGGCCAGCAGGGTCTCCGCCGCATCCGACGGCGCGGCCAGGGCGGGCGGGTCGAAGGCGACCAGCGCATCCTGCCAGGCCGGGCGCGCGGTGGGCTTGTCGTAGACCGGCGCCTCGTCGGCCAGCGCGCGAACCGGGACCTCCGCGACCACCGCGCCGTGGAAGCGGACGCGGAGCATCCCGTCGCCGGTCACGGTCCCGATCTCGACCGCGTCCAGCTCCCACCGGGCGAAGGTCGCGCGCACCTCCTCCTCGCGCCCCCGCGCCGCCACCAGCAGCATGCGCTCCTGCGACTCCGAGAGCATGATCTCGTACGCGGTCATGCCGGTCTCGCGCTGGGGCACGCGGGAGGCCTCGATCTCCATGCCGGTGCCGGATCGGGCGGGCATCTCCGAGCAGCCGCAGGCGAGCCCCGCCGCGCCCATGTCCTGGATGCCCACGATCGCGCCGGTCGCCATCGCCTCGAGACAAGCCTCGAGGAGCAGCTTCTCGGTGAACGGATCCCCCACCTGCACGGTGGGCCGGCGCTCCTCCGCGGTCTCGTCGAACGTGGCCGAGGCCATGGTGGCCCCGTGGATGCCGTCGCGCCCGGTCTTGGCGCCCACGTAGAACACCGGGTTGCCCACCCCGTCGGCGCGGGCCCGGAAGATCCGCCGCTTGCTGACGAGCCCGACCGCCATCGCGTTGACGAGCGGATTCCCCGCGTACTCGGCCGCGAAGCCCACCTCACCGCCCAGGTTCGGCACGCCGAAGCAGTTGCCGTACCAGCCGATGCCCGACACCACACCCTCGATCAGCCGCCGCGTCCGCGGGTCGGCCGGATCGCCGAAGCGGAGCGAGTCGAGGACCGCGATGGGGCGCGCGCCCATCGTGAAGATGTCGCGCAGGATTCCGCCCACCCCGGTGGCCGCCCCCTGGAAGGGCTCGATGAAGGACGGGTGATTGTGGCTCTCGATCTTGAAGGTCAGGGCGAGGTCGCCGCCGAGATCCACGATGCCCGCGTTCTCGCCCGGCCCCTGGAGCACGTGCGGCGCCTGGGTGGGCAGCCCGCGCAGGAACACGCGGGAGTGCTTGTAGGCGCAGTGCTCGGACCAGAGGGCGGAGAAGAGTCCCAGCTCGGTGAACGTGGGCTCGCGCTCGAGGCGCCGGATGATGCGGTCGTACTCTTCGGCCGTGAGGCCGTGGCTCAGGGCCAGGTCCAGCGTGACCTTAGGCTCGCCCGCGGTCACCCCGCCCCCACCCGGTTCGCACGCGTGACCTACCGCTTGAGGAACGAGCCGTCTTCGACGAGGGTGCCGAGAATCGAGTGGAAGATGAGGGTGCCGTCGGTGCCCCCCACCGCGGACTCGGCGGCCCGCTCCGGATGCGGCATCAAGCCGAGCACGGTGCCTTCCTCGTTGATGACCCCGGCGATGTTGTCCATCGAGCCGTTGGGGTTGGCTTCCTTCACCACGCGCCCGTTCTCGGTGCAGTAGCGGAAGACGATCTGGTTCTTGGCCTTGAGCGAGCGGATCGTCTCCGCGTCGGCGTGGTACTTGCCCTCGCCGTGCGAGATGGGCATCTTGAGCACCTGGCCGGGACGCATCGCGCGGGTGAAGGCGGTGTCGGCGTTCTCGACGATCAGGTGGGTCGACTGGCAGCGATACTGCAGGCACTCGTTGCGCATCAGGGCCCCGGGGAGGAGCCGGGCCTCGCAGAGGATCTGGAAGCCGTTGCACGATCCGAGCACGAGGCCGCCGCGGGCGGTGAACTCGGGCAGGGCCTCGACCACCGGGGAGCGTCCCGCGACCGCGCCGGCCCGGAGATAGTCCCCGTAGGAGAACCCGCCGGGCAGGATCAGGCAGTCGAAGTCGGCGAGGTTGGCGTCCCGATGCCAGACGTAGCGGACCGGCTGGTGCAATACCTCGCCGATGACGTAGTGAAAATCGCAGTCGCTCCACGTGCCCGGGAAGATCACCACGCCAAAGTTCATGGGACCGTGTGTTCCTCCTTGTGGTTGCTACTTCGTCACTCTAACCCGCCGTCTACGATCTGACAAGAGGCTCGCGGAGCGAAAAGAGGTCGGTTCCTCCCGCTAGCGACCGTCGCCGAGCAACTCCACCGTGAAGTCCTCGATCACCGGGTTGCAGAGCAGGCGCGCGCACATCTCGTCGACCCGCCGACGAGCCTCGTCGGGGGCGAGGCCGGTCAGCTCGACGTCCACCACCTTGCCGACGCGCACGTCCTGCACCTCCGCGAAGCCCAGCCCGGCCAGCGCCCGCTGCACGGTGGCGCCCTGGGCGTCCAGGATGGACGGCTTGAGGCGGACGAGGACGCGCGCCTTCACGCGGAGCCTCCCTCCGCGGGCAGGCCGATCCGCCGGTAGATGGCCGCGACGTTGCGCAGGTACCACGCGGGATCGAAGCACTCGTCGAGCTCGGGGCGGGTCAGCTGGGCCATCACCTCGGGGTCGGAGGCCAGCAGGTCCCGGAAGGCGGTGCGATCGCGCCACGCGGTCATCGCGTGGCGCTGCACCATCTCGTAGGCCTTCTGACGAGCGAGGCCCTTGTCGGTGAGCTTGAGGAGCACCCGCTGGGAGTAGAGGAGCCCGAAGCTCCGCTCCATGTTCTCCCGCATGCGCTCCGGGTAGACCTGGAGCCCGTCGACGATGCGCGTCATCTGGTGGAGCATGTAGTCGACCAAGCACGTGGAGTCCGGCAGGATGACGCGCTCGACCGAGGAGTGGCTGATGTCCCGCTCGTGCCACAGGGCCACGTTCTCCAGCGCGGCGAGCGCGTTGGTGCGGACCAGCCGGGCCAGCCCGCACACCTGCTCGCACGACACCGGGTTGCGCTTGTGGGGCATCGAGCTCGAGCCCTTCTGCCCGACCGCGAACGGTTCTTCCGCTTCCAATATCTCGGTGCGCTGCAGGGCGCGGATCTCGGTAGCGACCTTCTCGAGCGACGCGGCCACGATGGCCAGGGTGGTCGAGAACTCGGCGTGCCGGTCCCGCTGCACGATCTGGTTGGAGATGGGCGCGGCCTCGAGGCCGAGGAGGCGGCAGGCCTCCTCCTCCACGTCGGGGTCCACGTGGGCGAAGGTGCCCACCGCACCCGAGAGCTTCCCCACCCGCACCGTCTCGCGCGCCCGCCGGAGGCGCTCCAGGTTGCGCCCCGCCTCGCTGTACCAGAGGGCGGCCTTGAGGCCGAACACCATCGGCTCGGCGTGGATGCCGTGGGTGCGCCCCACACAGAGCGTGTCCCGGTGGCGGAGGGCCAGCGCGCGCAGCGTGCCCCGGAAGCGCTCGAGGCCCGCGATCAGCAGCTCCGAGGCCTGCTGGAGGTGGAGCGCCAGCGCGGTGTCCACCACGTCCGAGGACGTGAGCCCCATGTGGACGTAGCGGGAGTCCGTCCCCAGGGCCTCCTCGAGGTTGGTCAGGAACGCGATGACGTCGTGCCGCGTGGTGGCCTCGATCAGGTCGATGCGCTCGGCCGAGACCCGGGCGCGGGCCTTGATACGCCCCAGCGCGTCGACCGGGATCAGCCCGCGGCGCGAGTAGACCTCACACACCGCCAGCTCCACCTGGAGCCACGCGTCGTACTTCGCGTCCTGGGTCCAGATCCGCGCCATCTCGGGGCGCGCGTAGCGGGAGATCACCGGGGAGCCTCCTAGGCGCGGAGCAGGCCCCGGGGGAAGTGCCGCCGGTTGACCGCCCCCAGGGTCATGAGCGAGAGCTGCTCCTCGTCGAGCACGCGGTGGATCAGCGCGTCCACGTCCTCCATCCGGACCGCGTCGATCGCGGCCAGCATCTGGTCCATGGACATGAACGAGCCGAACCGCATCTCGTGACGGGCCAGCCGGTCCATGCGGGACGAGGTCGACTCGAGCGAGAGCATGAGGCTGCCCTTGAGATGGTCCTTGGACCGGCCGAGCTCCTCGGCGGTGACCCCGTCCTTCTTCAGGCTGCGGATCTCCTTCATCAGCGCGTTCATCACCTTGCCGAAGTTGGCCGGGTCGGTGCCCGCGTAGACGTAGAAGAGCCCGGTGTCCCGGTAGGCCTGCTGGCCCGAGTGCACCGAGTAGGCCAGGGCCTGCCGCTCGCGAATCTCCTGGAAGAGTCGGGACGACATGCTCCCGCCGAGGATGTCGTTCAGCAGGTAGAGCGCGTGGCGCTCGGGCGCGGCGTCCGGCACCCCGGGGAGCCCCATGACCAGGTGCACCTGCTCGAGCGGCTTCTGAACGGTGTGGATGCCCGGGTGGATCGCGGGCGGCGTCAGCCGGTGCGGCTCGGCGGCCCGAGCCCAGCCCTCGAAGCCGGCCGCGAAGAGGTCGGCCACCTGGGCGTGCTCGGCGTTCCCGGCCACCGCCACCACGATGCGGCTCGGGACGTACTCGCGCTCGAAGTAGCCTAGCACGGTGTCCCGGTCGAAGCCCTTCACCACGTCCCACTGCCCGAGGATCGGTCGCCCGAGCGGGTGGCCGGCCCACACCCGCTCCGCGAACAGGTCGTGGATCAGGTCGTCCGGGGTGTCCTCCACCATCTTGATCTCCTGGAGGACGACCGCCTTCTCCTTCTCGATGTCGTCCGCCGCGAAGCGCGGGTGTCGGAGGATGTCGGTGAGCAGCTCCACCGCGAGCGGCAGGTGCTCGTCGATCACCCGCACGTAGAAGCAGGTGTGCTCCTTCGCCGTGAACGCGTCCATGTGCCCACCGACCGAGTCGATGGCCCGGGCGATGTCCTCCGCGGAGCGCGACGCGGTGCCCTTGAAGACCAGGTGCTCGATCAGGTGAGAGATGCCGCCGAGGGGCTCGGGCTCGACCCGCGAGCCCGTCTCCACCCAGATCCCGACCGCCACCGAGCGCACATGCGGCATCGTCTCGGTGACCAGTCGGATGCCGTTGGGCAGCGCGCTCTTGCGATCGGTCACTAGGCAGAGCCCCCCGCCGCCGCGGGCGCGATCTTGAGCTTCTCCTGCTCGGTGATCCCGGGCTGGTCCCTGTGCGCCGCCTTGCGCGAGAGGCGCATCTTGCCGTTGCCGTCGATCTCGATCACCTTGACCGCCACGATGTCGCCCTCGGAGAGCACGTCGCCCACCGAGCGGATGCGGCTCTCCGCGATCTGGGAGATGTGGAGCAGCCCCTCGTTGCCGGGGATGATCTCCACGAAGGCGCCGAACTCCTTGATCGACTTGACCTTGCCCACGTAGATGCGGTCGAGCTCGGCCTCGCGGCAGATGTCCTGGATGATGCCGATCGCCATCTGGGCCGCCTCGGCGCTCGGGGAGAACACGGTCACCTTGCCGTCGTCCTCCACGTCGATCTTGGCCCCGGTCTTCTCCTGGATGCCGCGGATGACCTTGCCGCCGGGTCCGATGATCTCCCGGATCTTCTCCGGACGGATCTTGATGGTGAGGAAGCGCGGCGCGTTCGGGGAGAGCTCGGCGCGGGGTCCCTTGATGACCTCGGCCATCTTGCCCAGCACGTGGAGACGCGCCTCCTTGGCCTGGGCCAGGGCCTGGCGCATGATGTCGACCGACACCCCGCCGATCTTGATGTCCATCTGGAGCGCGGTGATGCCCTTCTCGGTGCCGGCGACCTTGAAGTCCATGTCGCCGTAGTGATCCTCGCTCCCCATGATGTCGGTCAGGATCCCGACCTTGTCGCCTTCCTTGACCAAGCCCATCGCGATGCCCGCCACCGGAGCCTTGAGCGGGGCCCCCGCGTCCATCAGCGCCATCGAGGCGCCGCACACGGTGGCCATCGAGGACGAGCCGTTGGACTCGAGGATGTCCGACACCACCCGGATCGTGTAGGGGAACTCCTCCCGAGTGGGCAGCACCGCCTCGACCGCCCGCTGGGCGAGCGCGCCGTGACCGATCTCGCGCCGACCCGCCGTCCCGAACCGCTTCACCTCGCCGGTCGAGAACGAGGGGAAGTTGTAGTGGAGCATGAAGCGGCGGTAGCCGTTGCCCTCGAACGACTCGATCTTCTGCTCGTCGTCCTTGGTGCCGAGGGTGGCCGACACCAGGGCCTGGGTCTCGCCGCGGGTGAAGAGCGCCGAGCCGTGGGCGCGGGGCAGGTACTCCACCTCGCTCCAGATCGGCCGCACCTCCTTGACGCTGCGGCCGTCCACCCGGATGCCCTTGTCCACGATCAACCGCCGCACCTCGCTCTTCTCCACCTTCTCGAAGGCCTCGCGCACCTTGGCGCGCTGGGTCTCGTCGCCCCCGACGGCAGAGAAAATCTCTTCGAAGATCGCCTCGAGTGTCTTGGCCCGGGCCTGCTTCTCGTGCACCGACAGGGCCTGGCCCACCTTGGCCGAGGCCAGCTCCTTCACGCGCGCCTGGAGCGCCGGGTCGACGCCCGCGGGCTCGAAGGCCCAGCGCGGCTTCGCGGCGCGCGCCACCAGGTCCTTCTGGATGCGGGTCAGCTCCTTGCAGCGCTCGTGGCCGAAGGCCAGCGCCTCGAGCATCTGCTCCTCGGCGATCTCCTTGCCGCCTGACTCCACCATCAGGATGGCGTCCTCGTTGCCGGCCATCACCAGCTCGAGCGGCGAGGCGGCCACCTGCTTGTAGGTGGGGTTGGCGACCAGCTTGCCGTCCACCAGCGCGACCCGCACCGCTCCGACCGGGCCCGCGAACGGGATCCCGGAGAGCGCCATCGCGGCCGACGAGCCGATCATGGCGAGCACGTCGGGGTCGTTCTCGTTGTCCGCCGAGATCACCAGGTTGATGATCTGGATCTCGTTGCGGAAGCCCTTGGGGAAGAGCGGCCGCAGCGGCCGGTCGATCAGGCGACAGGTCAGCGTCTCCTTCTCGTCGGGGCGGCCTTCCCGCTTGAAGAAGCCGCCCGGGATGCGGCCGCCCGCGTACGCCCGCTCGCGGTACTCCACGGTCAGCGGCAGGAAGTCGCGGCCCTCCATGGCGGTGCGCGAGGCGACCGCGGTGGACAGCACCACGGTGCCGCCGCAGCGGACGACCACGGAGCCGTCGGCCTGCTTGGCCACCTTGCCGGTCTCGATGGTGAGTGACGTATTGTTGATCTTGATCTGCACAGAATGAGGTGTCATACGCTCAGCGTCCTCCAGCTTGGGTAGGTACGACTTCGAAGGGGGCCCGGCCGCGCCGGGCGAGTGGTAGGTCGATCCAATCGGAATCCGCGGTCACTTTCGAATTCCGAGTTTTTCCGTGATGACTCGGTAGCGTTCCGTGTCCTTCTTGCGCAGGTATTCGAGCAGGCCCCGGCGCTTGCCGATCAACATCAGGAGACCGCGGCGGGAGTGATGGTCCTTCTTGTGAGCCTTGAAGTGGTCGGTGAGACCGTTGATCCGTTCGGAGAGGAGCGCGATCTGCACCTCGGGCGAGCCGGTGTCGCCCTGGTGCACCTTGAACTGCTCGATCAGGCTCTTCTTCTTGTCCGGGGACAGCCGCATGCCGTGATCCTCCCGGGGGCTCCCCCCCCAATCGCCACGTCCCCAGGGCCCGCCTGCGGCTCCGTTGGGACGGGTTCGTGAACCGCTCAAACCCGCGTCAAGACAGACCGGAGTGTACCACGCGCCCAGGGGGGCGTTCAACTCGTCAGCCCGCCGGCTGGGCCCGGAGCAGGCGCCGCGCTTCCTCCATGTCCGCGAACACCTGCGCGCGCAGCTCGTCGACGCCCGGGAACTTCTTCTCAGGACGGATCCGGCGCAGGAAGTCGAGCGCCAGGGGGCGATCGTAGAGGTCGCCCGAGAAGTCGAACAGGTAGGCCTCGATCCAGTACTGGGACTCGTCGAAGGTCGGCCGGTATCCGAGGTTGACCACCGCGTCGGCCCGCTCCGTCCCCCACCGCGCCTGAGCTGCGTACACCCCGGCCGCCAGCACCAGCGGCCTGTCCGGTCGCAGGTTGGCGGTGGGAAAGCCGAGCGTGCGGCCCCGCCCCGCCCCTCGCTGCACGGTGCCGGAGACCGAGTAGGGGCGGCCGAGGAGCGCGCGCGCCAGCTCGACGTCGCCCTCCTTCAGCGCCTCCCGGATCGTGCTCGACGACACGGTGAGCCCGTCGACCTGCAGCGGGGGCAGGACGTGGGTGACGAAGCCGCGGATGCGGCCCAACTCCAGCAGCAGCGCCGCGGTGCCGCGGGCCCCGGCCCCGAAGGTGTGGTTGAAGCCCACCACCACCTCCCGCACGCCGAGCGTGCGGACGAGCACGTCGTCGACGAAGACCTCGGCTTCCATCCGCGAGAGCTCGTG
>Ga0209388_1000147_pt1 | contig 13762 bp, 10 predicted proteins | sample Rivendell_Oct201_7_FD_188348 | JGI IMG/M metagenome (GOLD analysis project Ga0209388, IMG submission 188348) | Vadose zone soil and rhizosphere microbial communities from the Eel River Critical Zone Observatory, Northern California to study diel... | ecosystem: Environmental > Terrestrial > Soil...
TGCTTGTGGCGACAGAGGCATCTGTTGCTCGTCCGGGTACTGGCCAGAACAGACCGGAGGTTGGGGTGCCTGGCTCGCCCTGTGAGCCTTCCGGACGATCCAGGGTCATCGCCAGATAATAATAGTACATCGTTTCAGCTATATATCGGAGCTTGCCGAAGACATCAGGCGAGGTCGCATCCGAACCAGCAGGTCGGCAGGCTTAGCCCTCAGGCCAGGCGCCGCGCAGCTCGGCGGCCGAGACCTCAGGCCGGGTCTCGTTGACGAAGATACCGCCAACCCGGTTCGCGTGCTCCGGCTCGGGCACGATCTCGATGTGCCAGTGGTAGTCGTCGCGGATAGTGGCCCAGTCCCCCTGGAGGATGCGCGATCGGAGGTTCGGCGCGGTGTGGAGGGCCATCTCGTAGCCGGGGTCGCCGAACATGCGCCTCAGCACCCCGAAGTATTCGGACAGGAGGCGCGCCAGGTCCCCGGCCGTCTCGGCGCGCAGAGCCTCCTCGAACGAGCAGCCGTGCTGGCGCGGCACGATCCATGTCTCGAGCGGCACGCGCGGCGCGTAGGGGACCACCGCGGCGAAGGCGGGCGTGAGCCGCACCACGCGCTCCTCGGCGCCGATCTCCTGACGCAGGATGTCGCAGTAGAGGCAGCGCCGCTTGTACTGGTAGTACTCGCGCGCCTCGCGCAGCTCTCGGCGCGTCTCGTCGAAGACAATGGGAATCGCCGTCACGCGCGAGTACGGGTGATGGCTCGCCACCCCGGGCTTCTTGTGGTGGCGCGACACGAGGATGTCGCGAATCTGCCCGTCACGCTTCAGGTCGAGGAGCCGGTCGCGGTACATCCACAGCACGGCCTCGATGGCGCCGGGCTCCATCGTCGCCAGCGTGTCGTCATGCCGCGGCGACTCGACCACCAGCTCGCTGGCCCCGCGCGGATTGATCATGTCGAACATGCCGACGCCCTCGCGAACCAGCTCCCACTCGATCCGAAAATACGCGTCCGGCTCCGGCACGACGCGGACGCTCCACCCCGGGCCGTTTGGAGTCGAGCCCTCCGGGCGATAGGCCGCGATTTCCGGTCCGGTCAGGTGTTCGGCGCCCGGACAGTACGGACAGTCCGTCTGACGAGACGGCTTGGCCTTGGGACGAATGAGGATCCAATGGCCGCGTGTAGGGTCCTTCCTCAGCTCGTCCAAGCAATCTCCTGGAGCGTCGGTAGCATCGAAGTCATGATACTCGTCGCGGCGACACTGCCCGGCATACATTCACGGCAGAAGCGGCGCTCACGAGGCGCCGACTTCCGCGACGCGCGGCCCGCGGCGGCGGGGGCTAGTCCTTGATCTGTGACTTGAGCTTCTTCAAGTGCTGGCGCGCGACGTCGACCCAGTCCTTCTCGGTGGCCAGCGGCGACGCGAGCTCGATGTAGCGCTCCCACTGAGTCATTGCCGCTCGGGGATCGACCTTCTCGTAGACGAGCGCGAGATTGTACATGGCGCCGGTGTGCTTGCCGTCGATCTCGATCACTCGCCGGTACTCCTCGATCGCCTCCTTGTAGAGGCCCTTTTCTTCGTACACCTCGCCCAGTCCCATGCGCGCGTCCACGGAATGGGAATCGAGGTCGATGGCGCGCTTGTAGGCGGTCACCGACTCGTAGTAGAGCCCCTTTTCGCTGTAGTAAATCTTCCCGAGGCTCATGTGCACCTTGGGATTGACGGGATTGTAGACGAGCGCCTTCTGGTACGCCGCGATAGCGCCGTCGGTATCGCTCTTCGCCGCCTTCGCGTCGCCGAGCCCGACGTACGCGTCGGCGAAGAACGGGCGCAGCTCGATCGCCTTGCTGTACGCCTCGATGGCCTGGTCGAAGAGCCGGCGCGGCTGAGACAGGAACAGGTCGCCGAGAGCCTTGTAGGGCTCCGGGTAGGACGCGTCCGCCTGGGTCGAGGCGCGGAATTGCGCCGCCGCCTTCCACCGGTTGCCGAGCGCCGAGTGGACAACGCCCAGCGTGTAGTGAGCGACGACGAAGCTCGGATCGGCCTCGATCGCGCGCGACAGCAGATCGACCGCCGCCTCATTACTTTCCTGATCGCCCCGCATCGCCGCGATCTGGCCGCGGGCGAACAGCTCGAACGCCCTCGGAACTCGCGTCGGACGCGCCGCCTTCTCGATCCGAGCAGCCTCGGTCTCCGTGAGGGTGACGTTGAGCGTCCGGGCGTATGTGATCGGTAGCGCGGCGAGCCGTCCGAAGAGCTCACCCTCCGGCGTTGTCACCGGCTCCAGGTTCACGACCGCGTCGGCCCCGCCTGCCTTGACCTCCAGGAGCCGCGGCAGGACGGCGAGGTTACCCGCGCGACGCTCGATCCGCCCGAACAGGACCGCGTCGGCGCGCACGGCGCGCGCCGCCTGGGCGGCCGCCGCCTCGGTCCAGGCCTCCGGCTGTCCGGCCGCGCGCAGACGCACGCGCTCGATCTGGACGAACGCCGGGTGCTGGGTCAGCCCGAGCCCGAGAATCTGGCTGACGCCCTCACCCATCCACTGTTCTTCACGCTCGAGTGGGGTTCCGTCGAACGGCACGATCAGCACGATGCGGAGCTTGGAATCGGCGTGAGCCGCCCCCTGACACAGCGCGAGCAGCAGCCCCCCGCAGGCGATGAGCATGCGCGACCACGAGTCGAGCCGACGCATCACGAGCCCTCCTTCCGTCGGAAACCCCGACGGACGAGCATCGCCACCCGCGCGAGCGCGCCTGGGCCGGCGCGCCGCAGGGCGATATCCGGAACCAGCAGCACCGCGACCAGGCCGACGAGCCACGGCCACACGTCCACCGCGATGCGAGACTGCCGCCGCGACTTCAAGAAGGCGTCCGGCGGCTTCTCGAGTGGCCCCCCGCCCGTGAGCTCGGCCAGCTCCCGCAGCAGGGGCTCGTCCACGCCGAGGTCGCGGAGCTCCTGAGCATACGGTACCACCAGTCCGGCGAGCTGGGAGCCGACCACGCGCTCGTTCCGGCGCTGGGACATTCCGACCAGGTAGACCCCCTCCTGGCCGGCCGGGAACCGGCCGCGATAGCGCCCGGGCCCGACTTGCTCGAGATCGATCACCGTCCGCTCGCGGTTGGGCGCGACCACGCCGACCTGCGAGTCGAGGAAGTTGATGAACTCGCCCTTCGGATCGACCGCGTCGACCACGATCTCGCCCATGTTCTCCCGTCGCTCGACGATCGCGACGGTGTCGCTGCGCGACCCGCTTCTGAGCGTCCAGCGGATCAGCTGAGACCAGAACCGGTTGAAGTCTCTCCACCGGAGCCACAGCACGCCCCACTTGGCCTTGGCGTCGGACGTGAACGCGACCGAGCGGCCGAGCCCGTAGCGCCACGTCGCCAGGACCGGGTCTTCCTGGTGACTCATCAGCACCAGGTCCGCCGTCGACTTCAGCGTGCTCGCGACGTAGCCGCCGAGCGGCGGCACGTTCTTCCAGTCGATCTCCTGGATCGCCTCGTGGCCGGGTGACGTGAGCTGCGGCTTGAAGGGCTGCTCGACGAGCGACGCCTTCGAGGCGAGCTGCGTCTCCAGCGTGAAGATGCGCGGGATCGTCTGCGAGTCCTCGGTGTAGTAGAAGCGGCCCTTGCCCCACTTGGCGACGTCCACCATCAGCTGGACGTCCGCATCCTTGCCGATCGCCACGGTGGACACGGTGATCTTGTCCTTCGCCATCCGACGCAGCAGCCCCTGGAAGTCGCCGCGCGTCATCTGCCCGTCGGACAGGAAGATCACGTGCTTGAGCAGGGCGGGACGCTCGAAGAGCACCTGGTACGACTCCTTCAGCGCCGGATACCCGTCGGTGCCGCCTCCCGCTTTGATGGTCGCGATCGCGTGATGGATCGCCGCCTTGTCCTTGGCCGGGCGCACCGACGCGTCCCAGATGAACTCGGTGTCCCAGCTCATGACGCCGACCTCGTTGCGCTCGTCGAGCAGGTCGACCACGAGGTGGGAGGCTTCCTTGGCGAGGTCGAGCTTCGTCACCTTCTCGTCGGTGGACATCGCCATCGACCCGGAGCGGTCGATCGAGAGGACGACGGCGAGGCTCGGGATCTCGACCTTCTGCTTCACCTCCATGGTGACCGGCAGCGCTTCCTCGACGGGCGTGCGGTAGTAGCCGCCGAGCCCGAAGCTCTCCTCGCCGCCGATCATGACGAGCCCACCGCCGTAGTCCCGCACGTAGTCGCGGATGTACCCCATCTGCTGGCGCGTCAGCTTGAGCGAGGAGACGTTCGAGAGCACCACGCCGTCGTACTTCTGCAGGCCGGCCAGGTCCGTCGGGATCTGCGGCGGCTCCACCACCGTCACGTCGATGTTCTGCGAGCGCAGCGCGCCCGCCAGCGACTGCGCGTGACTCCGCTCCTTGTCGGCCAGGAGCACCTGGGGCCGACCGCGAACGACCACGGCGCCGACGGCCCGGTTGTTCTCCTCGATCGTGTCGCCGTCCACTTCCATCGCCGCCTGGTAGACGTGGATGCCACTGGCGTCGAGCGACTGGCGATAGCTGAAGACGTTCTTGCCGGCGGTCAGGCGCACGACCTGCGAGCCGAGAAACTCGCCGTTGCGGAACAGGGAGAGCCGTCCCTCGGTATCCCGGTGGCTCCACACCACGACCTTGGCCTGGAAGGGCTCGCCGAACTTCACCTCGTGCGGCAGCACCATGGCCTCGGCGACGACCTCTTGCGTGAAGGTCAGCGGCGCCGGCACGTAGTAGATGTCCGCGCCCGCGTCCTTGGCGGCCTGCGCTCCGGCCAGGGCGTTGCCCGAATTCTGGCGCCCGTCGGTCAGCATGACGATCCGGTTGGCCTGGCCCGGCGGCAGCATGGCGAGCGAGAGCTGGAGCGCCTGGAAGATGTTCGTGCCGCGGCCGTCGACCTGGGCCTTCGGCCGCTCGATGCCCGGGCGACTGGCGAGCGGCTGGTCGACAACCGCCTGCTCGCCGAACGCGATCACACTGTTGCGGTCGCCGTTCTTCATGGCCTTGCCGGCATCGGCCACGAACCGGTAGGCCCGTTCGCGCGAGGCGACGCTGATGCTGTCCGACAGGTCGAGGAGGAACACGACGTTCATCCGATCGACCCAGCGCGGGAGCGTCGGCCGGAGCAGGGCCAGACCCAGGACGACCACCAGCGCGGCGCGCACCGCCAAGGCCCAGCGGTCACCGAGGCCGGCAGGCGCCCTCAGCCGGCCGGCGCTCTGCCGCCGCCAGTACAGCGCTCCCTCCACGAGGAGGATGAGCAGCGCCAGGATGACGAAGACGGGCCACAGCTCTCGCTGCACGGGCACCGGCGCAGCGGCGGGCCCGTGCGCGCTCGCGACCGGCAGCGGGTGCGGCGCCAGGTTCGACTCGTCGGCATCGGCCAGGTTCACGGCCACGCGGGTCTCGCCGCGCGACGTCGCAAGCGTGTAGATGCCGGTCTCATCTGTATCGGTGAAGCTCACCATCCCGCGGGTCACCCGGCCCTGGACGGTGCGGCCGCCGGGTGTCGTCACCGTGACGGTCGTCACGCCGTGGGGCGCCGGCAGGAGAATCGGCTGTCCGGTCGCGAACTGGAAACTCGCCTGGTCGAGCCCCGCCGGGTGCAGCCAGCGCAGCGTGTTCGAAAGGACCAGCGGGAACGCGATCCGCAGCGGGAAATCGGTCTTGAACAGGTCGAAGCCGACGAACAGAGCCTTGCGATCGGGCTCTTCGAGCGCGTAGATGAGCGGCCCGCCCACCGCCTCGACAACCGGCCGGCCGGCGGCCAGCGGCCGGATGCGCATCGCGTCCTCGATCGTCACCTTCGCGAACTCGACGTGACGCATGACCGGATGTGAGCGATCCCAGTCCATGACCGTCGGCCGCTCGAGCCTTCCCAGCACCTCGAGGGGAACGTCCGGCGGCACGACGTTCACGAAGACGAACCGACCCGCGCCGGCTCGGGGCGGCGTCACCGAATCCAGCACGACGACATCGGCATCGCCCATGCCGCCCTGGTACTGATCGGGCGTGCGCACCTCGAGCGACACCTGCGGATCGGTTCGCAGAACCTTCTCGAGGAATAGGTTGCCGACGCTGACGAGCAGGACCGCGATCTTCCTCGGCGGCGGCAGGACCGCGTACGCGACGTTGTCGACCGCGAGGTCGTCGTCGACCTTGAGCCGCGCGGTGACGGTGCCCCCGCCGTTGTGGCTGAAGGGCAGCACGACCGAGCGCCGCACGCTCGGCTCGAGCGTCACGTCCTTTTCGGCGATCGACTTGCCGTCGATCTCGAGACGGAAGCCGAACGTCTGCGGCTCGGCGGAGTAGTTCACCAGCGAGACGAACGCCTGGTAGTCGAATGCCCCGTAGTAGTTCTTGCGAATCGACATGCTGGTGATGGCGACGTTCTGGCCCCCGCGCCCGACACCGATCCACCGGACGCGGGGATCGGAGACGTCCGGGCTCTGGGGTAGCGTGTAGGCGCCGTCCGTGAAGACGTGGATCTCGGCGCGCGGCTCGGCCGCGACGAGCGCGCGCGCCGTGCGCACCGCCTCCTGAACCCGCGTCGGGAGATCACGAGGCTGTGCCGCGCGGATGGCGGCGAGCGCCCGTTCGCGATCGCGGGCCAGCGCCGCCGTCACCTTCGGCTGCACTCCCGCCTCGATCACCATGACCTCGGCGCCCTCGCCGAGGCCGCGCACGAGCGACGCGGCTCCGGCGCGCGCCACCTCGAAGCGCGAGGGGGAGACGTCGCGCGCCTTCATCGACGCCGAGGTGTCCAGGACGACGACGACCTTGCGGGCGCCCTGCCCCATGACCGTGGCAACGGGCCGGGCCAGCGCGAGCGCCAGCGCCAGGAGCGCGAGGAGCTGCAGGAGCATCAGCGGATCGCGATGGAGACGCTGGAAGAAGGTGGACGCCTCGCGGTCGCGCACCGAGGTGTGCCACAGGAGCAGGCTCGACACCGTCCGCTCGCGCCGGCGCACCTTGAGGAAGTAGAGCAGGACCAGCGGGACCGATAACGCGAAGAAAGCCAGCGCGAAGGGCGTCAGGAAGCTCATGCGACCACGCGGCCCCGGAGCTGGGCGAGCACGAACTCCTCGATCGGCGCGTCGGAGGCGATCCGGTGGTAGCCGATCTCCTTGGTCCGACAGAACGTCTCGGCCCGATCCAGGAACTGCCGGAGCCGCTCCCGATAGGCCCGGACCGCATCGCCGTCCATGGAGAGCTCCCGCATCTCGCCCGTCTCACTGTCGACGAGACGCAGGTCGCCCGCCAGCTCCGGATTCATCTCCTCCGGCGACAGCACGTGCACGAGATGCACGTCGAATCGGCGCTCGAGGAGGGCGCGCACCCCGCTCTCGTAGCCCGCGGGGTCGAGCAGGTCCGAGAGGATGACGGCGAGGCCACTCTGCCGGGAGCGCGCCGCGTAGTTCGCCAGCCCCTCGTTCAGACTCGTGCCGCCGCTCGGCTCCACCCGGTCCAGGAAGTCCAGGAGGTTCGGGACCTGGTTGCGCCCGCGGGTCGGCGGCCAGCCCTCGGCCACTCGATCGCGGAGCGCGCCCACGCCGACTCGCTCGAGGTTCACGAGCCCCACGAAGCCGAGCGCGGCGGCAATGCGCCTCGCGGAATCGAGCTTCGTGGGCGAGCCGAAATTCATGGACGCGGAGGCGTCGACGATCAGATGGAGGCACAGATCCTCCTCGTCGACGAAGAGCTTGACGTGCAGCCGATCGAGGCGCCCGTAGATGTTCCAATCGACGTAGCGGAGGTCGTCGCCGACGCCGTACGCGCGATAGTCGCAGAACTCGACGCTGTGCCCCCGGCGCAGGCTCCGCCGCTCGCCCTTCACGCGCCCGCGAAAGATGCGGCGCGAGAGCAGCGAGAGGCGCTCGAGCTGTGCCAGAAACTCCGACGTGAAGAACGCTTGGCGCGTCGCCGGCATGCGTCTGTCTGCCTTATCGCTCGTCGAGCGCCTGGAAATAACTCCTGATCTGATCGTGGAAGTCGCGCGGGACCTGCTCGCGCGTGATCGCGTCCTCCATCGCCTTGCGGTACTGGCCGATGACCCCCAGGTACTGGAGCCGCGAGGCCATGCTGCCGCCGCGTCCGGTCAGGTTGGTGTCGTAGCCGTCCTTGCGGCCGCGCCGCGACTCGCCTTCGACGCCGACGTCGTAGGGATTGGCCCGCAGACGCTGGGTCGCCTCGCCCTTCGGCGTGCCGCTCCGGCCTCGGCCAGGCATGAGCCCCTCGCCTTCGCCGAAGTCCTGGTCCTCCGGACCCGCGCCGTCGCCCCGGGCGCGGTCGCGCCCCCGGCCGCTACGATCGCTCTCGCGTCCCCCGCGCAGGCCCTTGCCCGAGCGCTGCGCTTCGTCCATCGCCCGCATCTTGTCCAGGGCCTTCTGCATGGCGTCGAGGGCGCGGTCGGGCTGGCCCCCCTCGAGCGCCTCCATGCCCTCCATCGCGTCGCCGCTCCAGTTGGCGCCGCCCTTGCGACCCAGCCGCTCCATCTCCTCGAGAAGCTCGCGGAGCTTCTGTGGCGAGATCTGATCCGGCCGGAGGCCGCCGGTGAGCGCCTTCGATTTGCGGTACACCATCTTGTACTGGTTGTTCGTGAAATCGGACTGAAGGTCGGGCAAGCGGTCGACCTGCTCGAGCATCCGCAGCCGCTCGTCGCCCTTCTTCATGAAGCTGTTGAAGTCGGGTCGCTGGCTCGCCAGCGAGGTGTCCTTGAAGATCGCCGAGAGATCGCCGGTCGTGCTGGCACCGCTGCCGCCGGCGCGCTGGGCGAAGTCGCGCTCCTCGAAGGACGAGCGCTTGGTCTGATCCTTCGCAAGGGGCCGCGACGTCTCCTCGAGCATCGACGAGCTCGCGCGCTCCTCGCGCTCCTCCTCGCCCGACGGCAGGAAGTCGGGCAGGCGTCCGGACGGGAGCGGGATCGGCGGCGTGACGGCGAGGAGCAGGCACGCCAGGACGGGGGCCGCCAGGAGCCGCCCCTCGCGCGGCACGACGCGACGCACCACCCGCTTGATCTCGAGCGCCTCGACGCGCGCGATGGTGTCCGCCACGAGGGAATCGACGAGCCGCGTCCGGTCCGGGCGCTCGGCCCACTCGAGCGTCGTGGCGACGCGATCGTCGAGACCGAATGCGCGGTCCGCGACGCGCGCTACATCCGCCAGCGCGACGCGACGAGCCAGTCCATACGCGACACCCGCGCCGGCGCCCACGACCACGAGCGCAACGGCGATCCAGGGCGCCGCGCTCCCTATCCCGTGCTTCGACAGCAGAACCGCCACGCCCCCGACGGCGCCCCAGAAGGCCCCGCGCACGCCGTAGTACTCCGCCCGGCGACGACGGACCTCCCCGCGAATGCGCCGGAGGAGCCCGTCGATCCTTGGGGACTCAGTCATGCAATCCTCCCGCGCTCAGCGTAGAAAGGGTTCCCGGCTCTGAGCGGTCGCCGCTTCGGTGTTTTCCATGATCCGCGCGACGAGATTGTCGGTGTCGATGCCCTCGGCCTCGCCCTCGAAATTCAGGATGATCCGATGGCGGAGCGCCGGGGTCGCCATCGCCTTGATGTCCTCGACGCTCACGTTGTAGCGCCCCTCCGCGAGCGCCCGCACTTTGGCGCCGAGGACCAGCGCCTGGGCGGCCCGCGGGCTGGCACCGTAGCGCACGAAGCGCCGTGCGACCTCCGGTGCCTTCTCCCACTGCGGATGCGTCGCCATGACGATGGACGAAGCGAAATCGCGCACGTGCGAGGCGATCGGGACCTCGCGAATCAGCTCGCGGAAGGACATCACCGCCGGTCCGTTCACGACCCGGCTGACCGCGGCCGGACGCGACTGAGTGGTCCGGTCGATGATCGCGTTCAGCTCCTCGATCGCCGGATAGCGGACCCGGAGCTTGAACAGGAAGCGATCGAGCTGCGCCTCGGGCAACGGGTACGTGCCCTCCATCTCGATCGGGTTCTGGGTGGCGAGCACGAAGAACGGCGCGGGCAGCGGGCGCGAGGCGCCGCCGACCGTGACGGCCCCCTCCTGCATCCCCTCGAGCAGTGCCGACTGCGTCTTCGGCGTCGCCCGGTTGATCTCGTCGGCGAGCAGGATATGGGCGAAGATCGGCCCGTGCTGGAACTGGAAGTGCTTCCGACCGTCGGCATCCTCGACGATGATGTTGGTGCCGATGATGTCCGCCGGCATCAGGTCGGGCGTGAACTGGATGCGGGAGAACGACAGCTCCAGACTCTCGGAGAGCGTCTTGATGAGCAGCGTCTTGCCGAGCCCGGGGACGCCCTCGAGAAGCACGTGACCGCCGGCAAACATCCCGATGAGAACGTGCGTGATGACTTCGCGGTGGCCGACGATGACCTTCTCGACCTCCGCGCGCAGCGCCTCGAAGGCGGCGACGAACGCTTCAACTCGAGCGTCACGATTCATCGAGCTCTCCTCTCGCGTATCGTTTCCGACCGACTCGCCTCGCGATTTCTTGCTGTCATTATAGAGAGCCGTCAAGCGCTCGGGAGCACCGCGTTGAGAATGACGTTTGACTTCATACTACTCGATCGCCCGAGCAAGTTAGCTGCCAAATGGATCAACGGACAGAGCGCGGGCCCTTCGAGGCTGCCCAATCGCTGGGCGAGCCCGGGTTTGTTACACCAGCGCTCCGATCAGCCCGCGATAAACCTCCCGGTAGCCTTCGACCTCGCGGTGGGGTGGATACTCCCGCACGACGAGTTCTCGACCAGCTCGGCCCAGGCGACCTCGAAGCTCCGGATCGCGGACGAGCGCGGCTGCGCCACGCTCGAGCTCGGCCTCGTCGCGGAAGAGCAGCCCCGTCTGGCCGTGCTCGATGACCGAACGGTTCCCCGCGATGTCCGAAGCGAGGACGGCGCGGCCCAGCCAGAGCGCCTCGAGCACCGAGTTGGCCATGCCGCCCTCCGAAATCGAGCAGTTCACGACCACATCCGCCTGGGACAGGAGCGAACCCATCTGGGCGTGCGGGACCGCGCCGATGTGGCGCGCCCACGGGATCGCCGCCAGGGCGCGCTGCAGCCCATCGGCTACACCCGAGTTGAGCACCGGACCAGCGTAGAGCAGCCGGATTTCCGGAAGCGCCCTCACCAGCCGACCGAGCGGCGCGAGGGGAAACTCCGGGTTCTTGACCCCGCGAATGCCGGCGGGGAGCACGAACAGGACCCGTCCCGAAGGCAGCGGCCAGCGCGCGGCGAGATCGAACGCCTCGCTCAGGGGAAGGTCGACGGACTGGGGCACGACCGCCAGACGCTCCCGAAGTCCCGGCAGCGCTGACGCGATCCTGTCGGCAATCGACGAATGGAAGACGGTCACCCGACCCGCTCCTTCGAGCGCTCTTCGAACCACGTCGGCGCGGTCCGGATCGTCGAGGTCATGATTCGCGTCGGTGCCCGTGCAGGTGACCACGAGCGGCACATCGCTCCGGAGCGCCAGGCGTACGGCGAGCGGCCCCGTGCGGTAGGCGTGGAACGCGTGAATCAGCGCCGGAGCATACGCCTCGATCTCTGCCGCGATCGAGGCCTCCTCGCCCGTGGAGAGGTCCCACACGGAGAGCTCGACCCCGCTCCCCCTGAGCGCCTGAGCAACGCGAGAGACCGTCACGGCGTTGCCGCGCAGGGATGGCGGACCGAACGGGGTGAGGATCGCCACGCGGGCCGGCATCGGCCGGAGCATACCGGCGCCGACGCGGCGCGTAAAGCACGCGGGCGGGTGGCAACCCTGAATCTCTCGCACGCGCTCGAGCGTCCACATATAATGTATGCCGATGTCCAAACCTGAAACGCCTGGCCCCTCGACAATCGAGTGTCGGCAGATAGCCGACCTCCTCAGTGACTATCTCGACGGAAGCCTCGCCAAGCACACGCGCGAATTGCTGGAGTGGCACATCGAGGGGTGTGGCCCGTGCGTAGCGTTCCTCAATACCTACCGCGGCGCCATCAACGCCGCGACCAAGCTGAAGGAAGTGGAGATTCCCGCCGAGCTGAAGCAGCGTCTGCTGGCCGTCCTCAGGAATCCGCGGGCGTCACGGCCACCGCGCGCCTAGCGCAAGAGCGCCTGGATCGCCTCCACGGACTCCGGGCTCGCCCAGTCCATCTCGCCGATCACCGTGTACCGGGCGCGGCCATCCGCGTCGACCAGGAAGCTCGACGGTAGCACCCGCACTCGCCACGCCCGCGACGCGTCCTGATTCGGGTCGAGCAGGACGGACAGCGCAAGCGCCTCGCGGCTGACGAAGTCGCGGACCCGCACCCGCGCCTCTCCGTGATTCACGAGGAGCACCGTGAACGGCTTTCCGGCGAGGCGCTCCTGCAGCCGCCGCATCGACGCCATCTCCGCGCGGCAAGGCTCGCACCACGTCGCCCAGAAATTCACGAGTACGATCGAGCCCCGGTAGTCGGTGAGCGCATGGGGCCGCCCCGAAAGATCGCTGAGCATCAGAGCCGGGGTCTCGGAACCGCTCCAGGGCACGAACCGCGTCGTGTCGGCTCGCGCGTCGCCCTTCAGGGGCGCTGACCCAGCGAACGCACATCCGAGCAGGAGAGCCGCGAGCGCGGCGGGTACCGCGACCTTCACGGCGCCCGCCGCGAGCTCACGCTTTGATCTCGCGCGTGGTGATCGTGTACTTGAAGGTGTCGGGGTCGAGGCTGTCCCGTCGTCCCTGCGCCGTCTCCGACTGCGGGTACATGAAGAACCCGAGCTTCCCGCCCTGGGTCGCGTTCGGCAGCGCCACGTCGTGGGCCGTGTTGAAGGCGAGCCAGTTGCCCTCCCATCCGCCGAACAGCTTCGGGCGGACCGCTTCCACCAGCGGATGGTCGACCTTCAGCCACTCGCTCGTCTCCTCGCGGGCCACCTTGGTAACGTCGGCCGGGTCCATCGCCACCCAGCCATGGTCCGTCAGGAAGACCTCGGCGCGACAGTGCTGGGCCTTGCTGATGTTGGCGCTGCCCGCGCCGAGCGCCTGGTAGCCGAACGCCGACGGGGCCACGCGGATGCCGTAGATATCGCGAGCCGGGACGCCGATGGATCGCACGAGGCCCACGAACAGCGCGTTGATGTCGCCACACTTGCCGCCGAAGCTCCGCGTCTCGAGCATGGTCTTGATGTCGCCGACTCCGCAGCCCCGCACCTTCGGCTCGCGGTAGGTATTGGCGAGAACCCAGTCGTAGACCGCCTTCACCTTCTCGACGTCGGTGGTCTTGCCCCGGGTGATCTCGAGCGCCGTCTCGCGGACAATCCCATCGGTGGGCATGAGCTCGGTGGCCTTCGTCCACGTGCGCAGGAGGGCGGGATCCTCCTGGATCGCGATCTTCTTGGACCAGTCGAGGGCGCGATCTTGCGTCTGAACACGACTCGTCAGCTCCACCACCGGGGCGCTCTCCCCGGGCGCGAACTCCGCGTAGAGGATGCCGGCGCCGTAGGAGCCGTCGGTGAGCGGCTTCATCACCTTCGCGTTGCCCGACCACTGATCGCCGAGCGGCTTCTGATACTCCGCTTTGACCGACGGCATCGGCAGCCACGCCCGGATCACGCCGGCCGGCTCGAGGACCTCGACTCGCGTCGTGACCTCGAACGTGCGCCACGTGCCCGGGCGCGGGGCGAACTCCTTCTGCTGGGCGCGGGCCAGCGAGGCCAGCCCTGGCGCCTGCCCGAGCGCCGGTACTGCGATCGCGGCCTTCAAGAAGGTGCGTCGGTCCATGGATCCTCCCCTGCTGTCTCCGATCGTTGGACGGCGACCGA
>Ga0209388_1000162_pt1 | contig 13194 bp, 12 predicted proteins | sample Rivendell_Oct201_7_FD_188348 | JGI IMG/M metagenome (GOLD analysis project Ga0209388, IMG submission 188348) | Vadose zone soil and rhizosphere microbial communities from the Eel River Critical Zone Observatory, Northern California to study diel... | ecosystem: Environmental > Terrestrial > Soil...
TTGGGCCAGCACCCTCGCGATGCCCTATCCCATCCTGGCCGGCGCCCTGCCCGCCGGGAAGACCGGCATCTACATGGGCATCTTCAACTTCTTCATCGTCATCCCGGAGATCCTGGCCGCGCTCGGCTTCGGCACGCTCCTGGAGCGCCTCCTCACCAACGAGAGCGCGCTGGTACTGCTGGTGGGTGGTGATAACCGTCTTACAGTCGTGGTCATCGGTGGCCTCTCGCTGGCGGTGGCGGCGGCGCTCTGCACGACCGTCATCGAGCCCGACGCCGATGCCCCGCGCCCGATCGAGTCCCCGCTCACCGAAGGGGAGAGGGGGTGAGGGGCAAGCCGTCGACCTGGCTCCAAGGTCGCAACAACAGCCGCCCACGCAATGGCGAGATTGGGTTAGATTGTGACCCACAACTCTCGCGCCAGCACCGGGGAAAGGGTCACGACCAATGGTTAGACCAAACGGAGGAATCGTCGCCGGACTCTTGGTGGTGAGCATTCTGGCCGGATGCAGCACGAGCGAACCGATCGTCTATGTGAAGCCGGGGGTCACCGCGAGTCAGCAAAAGGCCGATCGGACCGCATGCATCGAAGCCTCGATCGGTGCCATCGAGGATCCGCGACCGTCGCCACTGCCCCCAATCGATCGGGAGGCTTTCGCACGATGCATGCAGACGAAGGGATACACTCCAGCGCAGAAGTAGAAAGCCGGCTACGCAGCGGTGGATCGTACGCTGGCCGAGCTCCCGTCAGCAGCGACGGCCGGGAGCTGAACCGGTCGAACGGGAAACTTGAGGGCCATCCACGCGGCCAGTCCGCCCTCGAGCGGCCGGACCCGAGTGATCCCCTTACCTTTCAGCTGAAGCGCCACCCGGGCGCTCGTCGGGTCATTGGATGAGGCGCCATAGAGCACCACATCCCGAGATCGGAGGAGCTCCGCCTCGTGCTCATCGATGACATCGGCGGCCAGCCAGCGGCTCCCCGGGATGGCGTAAGGTGTGGCCGTCACGTCGAGCGAACTCCGTAGATCGATGATCGCGACGTCTTCTCCGGCGTCGAGCCGCCGCTTGAGCGCTTCGGGCGAGACGCGCTCCGTCCGGAGCCTACCCAGGAACACGTGGCGGCGCCCGTACTTGACCAGGATGTACCCCGCGAGCGCAGTCGCGATGACCAGGCCGAGCATATGCCCGAGGGCGGTGGCTCGGGCGGCGATCAGGACGATGGCATCGCTGAAGAAGTATCCGATCGCCAGCCACGTGCCCGCCCAGAGCAGCACGCCGGCAAGGTCGTAGAGAGCGAACCACCCCCGTGCCACCGCGAACACGCCGGCGAGCGGCGGCATGACCGTGGTCAGGCCGGGCACGAACTTCGCGACGAGCATGCTCCGTGCGCCGTGGCGGGCGAAGATGCTCTCGGCCCGGCGGAGACACGAGTCGGGCTCGAGGGACAGCCGGCAGAGTCTCGCCAGCACCCTTGCCCCACGACGACGGCCGAGCTCATACCAGGCGAAGTCGGTGGCCAGGGCCGCGGCCGAGATCGCCCCGAGCACGAGCGGGATGCTGATGCGGCCGTGCGCGGCCAGGGCCCCGACCGCGAGGAGGGCCGGCATGGCGGGGAGCGGCAGGCCGATCTGCTCGGCGACGGCCAGGGCGGGCAGGATCACGACGCCGTAATGCTCGAGATACTGCAAGGCCGATGGGCTCATGCTCCCTCGCACCATTCCGATCCAGGATCGCTCCCGACGGATTCTCCGGAGGAAGGATGAGAGAGGCGCCGCGTCAGCCCTCGACGCTGCTGCGCTTGTCCTCGACGGCCTTCAACCGGGCGAGGAGTTGCTCGAACGACGTGCGGCGGATGATCGAGGCGAACTGCGACCGATAGTTACGGACCAGGCTGATCCGCTCCACGTCGAGGTCGTACACCCGCCAGCGCCCCGCCTCGTCCCGCCGCGTCAGGTAGTTCACCGGAATCGCGGAGCCGTTCCTGGTGACGACGCGGGTGCGGACCACGGCTTCGTTGCCGACCGCCGTCTCGCCGAGATACTCGAACTTGTCCGCCTCGGCGAGGCGGATCTTCGACAGATAGGCGTCCTCGAACAGGTTCACGAAGAGGCGCGCGAACTCGTTTTGCTCCTCCGCGCTCCGCTTCGCCCAGTGGTCGCCGAGGGCCTCCCTGGCCATGGCGCGCCAGTCGAACATCTGATCCGCCGCCTTTCGCACCGAGCCCATGCTCGATGGAGAAGGTGCGGAGGCGGAGGCGCCCACGGCGCCATACATCACGGCAATTTGGGCCCGGATCTGGTCGGTCGGCTCGCCGGCCATCGCGGCCCGCGGCTCACCGAGCAGCAGCACCGAGACCGCTACGATCGCCAGGACTCCCGTGCGTGCGCGCGCACCCTTCCCCCGTGAACGTGTCGCCATGGCCATCTCTCCTCCCTGCCTTGTGAGGCGAGCGCGCCGGGCGGCGACGCGGATCCCGTGAGAATTCCGCAAGACTACGCAATTCGTGACACGGTTTGGTAGGCTGGAGGCTGCCATGTGGGTCCGGCATCGCTCGCCGGCTGGGCGGTGGGTCCTGTTGGTCACGGTGCTCGGCTCGGGCCTCGTGGTGCTCGACGCGACGGTCGTCAATGTCGCGCTCCCCGCCATCGGCCAGGACTTCGGCGTCAGCCTCACGACCCTTCAGTGGATCGTGAACGCCTATACGCTCACACTGGCCGGGTTGCTGCTCCTCGGCGGCGCGCTCGGTGATCGCTACGGCCGCCGGCGACTGTTCGTGGTCGGCATTCTCTGGTTTGCGGGCGCGTCCCTGGTCTGCGGCCTCGCCCCCAACGCCCCCTCGCTGATCGTGGCCAGGGCGCTACAGGGGATCGGCGCCGCCCTGCTCACGCCGGGAAGCCTCGCGATCATCGAGACCACGTTCCACCCGGAGGACCGCTCGGCCGCGATCGGCGCCTGGTCGGGCCTCGGGGGCGTGATGACCGCGATCGGCCCCCTGGTCGGCGGCTATCTGACGACCGTCATCAGCTGGCGGCTGATCTTCTTCATCAACCTGCCCCTCGCGGCGGTGGCGGCATGGGCCGCCCTGCGGCACCTGCCCGAGAGCCGGGAGGCGCACACGGCGGGCCGTCTCGACTACCTCGGGGCCGGCCTCGCCGCCCTCGGTCTGGGTGGGGTCGTCTTCGCGCTCACCGCCGGGCCCGTTGACGGCTGGGCCACGCCCCGGGTGCTCGCGACCGGAGTCGGCGGGATCATCGCGCTCATCAGCTTCGTCGTCGTGGAGCGTTCCCGCCGTCATCCGTTGCTGCCGCTCGAGATGTTCCGGTCACGCCAGTTCACCGCGGCGAACGCGGTCACGTTCGTCATCTATGGCGCCCTGGGTGGGGCGCTGTTTCTGCTCCCGATCCAGCTGCAGCGCGTGGTGGGATTGTCCGCTCTGGAGTCGGGTAGCGCGCTGATCCCGATGACGATCGCGATATTGCTCCTGTCGTCGTTCGCCGGCCGGTTGGCGCAACGAGCCGGGCCGCGCCTGCCGATGACGGTCGGCCCCTTCGTCGCGGCCATCGGGCTGGCGCTGCTGGTGCGCGTCGTGCCCGGGGGCGGCTACTGGCTCACCATCTTCCCGGGCGTGGTCGTCTTCGGGCTGGGCCTCTCGATCACGGTCGCTCCGCTGACCGCGACCGTGCTGGCCGCCGCTGGACCCGAGCGCGCCGGCATCGCGGCCGCGGTCAACAACGACGTGGCACGGGCGGCAGGTCTCCTCGCGGTTGCAACTCTGCCGCTGGTCGCCGGCATCACCGGGACCGGCGGCCTCGACCCTCGCGTCCTCTCCGCCGGCTTTCGGACCGCGATGTGGGTGGCGGCCACGCTGGCGGCCGCCGGCGGGGCGCTCAGCTACTTCGCGATCCGTGACGATTCGGCGGCGGCTGACCTTGCTCACCATCTGAGCTGTCCGCTGGACGCCCCGCCCTTGTACGGCTTGCAGAGGTCAGGGCGATGCTCGCCCGCTGGATCGTCCGCGTAGCGCGTCCAGGCTCCACGGGCCGCCGCCGGCCGCGGCGAAGTACAGCCACGTGAAGCAGAAGAAGACGGCCGGTTCCCCGCGATTGACCAGCGGCCAGAAGCCGCGCGGGGCGTGCACCATGAAGTAGGCCACCGCCATCTCCCCGGCGAGGACGAAGGCGATGGGCCGCGTGAACAGCCCGAACAGCAGCAGCGTCCCGCCGACCATCTCGATCATGCTGGCCACGCCACGCAGGGACATGAGCGGTACGCCGGCGCTCGCCTCGGCCGAGGGAAAGCCCATGAACTTCTGGGTTCCGTGCGCGACGAACAGAAAGGCGACGACGACGCGGAGGACGCTCTGCAGATGCGGGGCCCACCGCACGGGAATCGGGCCAGCCATGGACCTCCCCTAGCGGCTCGGCGGAGCCGGGGGCGCCGCCGGCGCGGACGGCACCCATATCCAGCTATAGGGGACCGTCACTCCGTCGCCTTGCAGATGATAGCAACCGCCCAGGTAGCAGACTTCCGGCTGGATGGGCGCGGGGGCCACGGAGACCTGCGGCTGCGGCTGGTAGGCCGGCGCCGGCGCGTACCCGGGGTCCGCGTAGGCCGGGTACGTCGCATATGGATACCCATAGTAGGGGTCCGCATAGTAGGGATAGGCGAGGGCCGAACCGACGAACACCCCGCCGACGAAGGCCGGGCCGAAACAGCAGCCGAAACGATGGAACCCGTCGTGATGGAACCCACCGTGGAAGCCACCGTGGAAACCACCGCCCGCAGAGACCGGGGCGGCGAGGGTGAGCGACAGCATGGCCACAAGCGCCAGACCGAGGATCTTCTTCATGCCCGCCTCCTTCTTGCCACGCTTGCATTGTAACGCTCCGGTCGATGGCACGGTTCCCGCGGCAGTGGCGGATTGGCTTCGGCGGGCGCGGCATCAAGGAGACGGCCGCCGCTCGCCACTTCGGCCATGATCGTCGATGCCTACCGGGCCTTCGCCCTGCTCGCGACCCATCCCGCCATCGATCGGAACCGGGTCGCGGTAATGGGGTTCTCGAAGGGCGGCGCGGTGGCCCTGTATTCGAGCCTCACCCGATTCCAGCGGGACTGGGGGCCGCCGCGGTGCCGCCGACGACTGGACGCCCGTCGGGCCGTGTCGCGAGCATGTGGAGCGACTCAGACGGGCGGGCGTCGATGCGAAGATGCACGAGTTCGCAGGCGCGCTCCATGGCTTCGACGTGCCGGCGTCCGTGAGCAGAGCCCCAGCATCTCGTGGACGCGGCGGCGGGCGCGCCGCTATCCGAGCGGCCGGCGTGCGTGACGTACGGCGCCACGGTGGGCTACCAGGCCCGCGCGCATCGTGAAGCGATGGCCACGACCGACGATGCTTCTGCGTTCACCTCCGATTCATGGCATCTTGGGCAACGCGAAGTGGAACGTCGCGCCGTGGTCCGGGTTCGGTGTCGCCCAGAGCCGTCCGCCATGCGCTTCGATGATCGACCGGCTGATCGACAGTCCCATGCCCATGCCGTTGGGCTTTGTCGTGTAGAAGGCGCTGAAGAGCTGGTCCGTCTTTTCCCCGTCGATGCCGACGCCGGCGTCCTGCACCGCCACGACCACGTGATCATCGTCCTCCGGCTGCGAGCGAATCACCAGCTCGCGTGACCGGCCATCGACAGATGCCATGGCCTCGATGCCATTCATCACGAAGTTGATGAGCACTTGCTGTAGCTGGACCCGATCCGCCAGGACCGGCGGCAACGCCGGCGCCAGCTCTATCCGCAACGACACTTCGTGGCTGCGCATCTCGGTGCCGATGAGCGGAACGACGTCGCGAATGACGTCGTTCACGTCCAGCCGCGCCTTCTGGGGACGGGTCTTCGTCGCGAGCTGGCGAGTTCGCTGGATCACGTCCGCCGCCCGGTGGCCATCCTTCACGATGGCGTCGAGCGCCTCCCGGACACTTCCGAGATCCGGGGGGCTCGCCGCCAACCAGTTGAGCGACGCATTGGCATCGGCCACGATCGCGGCGAGCGGCTGGTTGACCTCGTGGGCGATCGACGCGGTGAGCTCGCCCAGGGTCATCACCCGGGTGACGTGCGCGAGCTCCGCCTGCGCCTCCTGCAGCGCTTCGGACGCCCGAACGCGCTCGGTGAGGTCGCGGGTGACCGCGAGCACGGCTTCCACCCGCTCCGAATCCGGCCGCAGCGGCGAATAGGTCGCGGCCAGGTATTTTTGGCCGCCGGGGGTGGGGAACCAGCCTCCGAAGCTGACCTCTTCTCCTGCGAAGCAGCGATCCAGGTTCGGCTTGTACGTCTCCTCGAACGGCTCCTTGCCGGTGAGGTCGGCCATGCACATCCCGACGATCTCCTCGGCCGGCTTTCTCCAGCGCCGGGCGAAGACCGGGTTGACGCGCCGATATGTGTAGTCTCTCCCGACGATGTAGATCGCATCGGGTGAGGTCTCGAACACGTGCAGGGCGAAGTATTCCGCCCGCTTGCGCTTCGTGACATCCACGAGCGTCGCGAGCACTCGGTCGAGTCGAGCGGGCGGCGGGGGAAACGTCATCGTGAGCAGGACGGTGAGCCGGCCGCCATTCAGCCTCTGGACCACTGTCTCGGCCTCGTAGGACGTCCGGCCCTCGGCGATGGCGATCAGCCCCTCCACGAAGACCTCTCGAGTTTCGGGCACCAACATCCTCTCCACGGGGCCGAGGAGCTCCTCCTTGCGCCGAGCCCCGAACAACCTGACCGCCAGGTCGTTGACGTCGACGGTCTTCACCAGTGTGACGGCGTGTTCGAAGAAGTCGGGGTGCGTGGCGAAATAGCTCCGGAAATCCCGGATGCCTCGGGATTGCAGATCGTCGATCGCCAGCTTCACTTCGGAGAAATCCATCTCGCAGATCGACACGCCCGTCGCGTCGAAGACATAGCGGTATCGCTGCTCGCTCTCCCGGAGCTTCGCCTCCGCCTGCTTGCGGTTCGTGATGTCGTTGTTGGTCTCCAGGATCGCGAGCGGCTGCCCGTGCTGATCGCGCTGCAACGACCAGCGGCTCGCCACCACGGCCTGACAGCCGTCGGCCTTGGTGTGCACGAGCTCCCCTTCCCAGCGGCCAGCCTGCAGCAAGGTCGCCCGGATGTGCTCGATCGGCGCCGGGAAAATGGTCTGCGTCAGGTGGTGAGAGACCTTGCCGACCGCCTCCTTTGCCGTCCACCCGTAGAACTCCTCGGCCGCGCGGTTCCAGTAGGTGACCACGTCGGTCATGTCGCGTACGAACACGGTATCGTGCGTGAGATCGAGCAGGCCCGCCCGCTCCCGCAGCGCGGTTTCGGCCTGCTTGCGGTCCGTGATGTCCACCATGACCCCCCGCAGCTGCGTGGCGCGTCCGCCGTCCACCACCGCCGTCACGAGGTCACGCAGCCACACGACGCGCCCGTCCGCCGCGATCATCCGGTATTCGAAATCGTGGTCGCGGTTCTCGCCGGTGGCCCGTTCGCAGAACAGCACCGCCCACTCGCGATCGTCCGGGTGCAGGTGATCCTTCCAGAATGTCGGCTCGGAGAGCCAGCGCTCCACCGGATAGCCGAGGATGCGCTCGGCCTGGGCGCTCACGAACGAGAACTGAAAGGTCGTGGCGTCCGCTTCCCACACGATGCCCTCGACCGAGTTGACCAGGTCCCGGAAGCGTACGGTTCGCTCGCGAACCCGCTCCTCCAGGCCATCGCGGGCGCTCTTCAGCGCATCCTCCGCCTTGCGGCGCGCGGCGCTCACCGTCGCCATGAGCACCGCAACGACCGCGAAGACGATCAGACGAGGGAGATGGGCGACGTCGACATTCAATGACTCGAGCGGCGGCGTGAAATAGTACTTGAAGGCCAGCGTGGCCAGGCCCCAGGCCACCAGCGCCGGCCGCAGACCGCTGACCCAGCCGGTGACCAGCACCGCGACCAGCAAGAACTGAGCGCCGGCCAGCGCCAAGGGTAGCAGCCACAACGCCGGCACGACCGCGAGGGCCACGCTCGCAACGGCAACGCCGTATCGGGCGAGAGCGGATTGCGCGATGTGTCGTTGCATCCTGCGCCCCCTGGGTGGTGACGGGGGATCTACTCCTCGCCCCCGCGTAGCTAGCTGATCGTACAACGTCGCCGAGCCCGGCGCCCGCGCCGCTGTTGCGTGATCTTGCGGACTTCTCACGTGACCCGTGCCCCCGCACGCCGCGGACGCCTCGTAAGAGAGGTCCGGACGGCGCGACCAGACGCAGGGCAGACCAAGAGACCGGTGGTACCGCCTCAGGAGAAGAAGATCAGGACCGAGAAGAACGATCCTCGCGCCGGCGGTCAGGTGGCGGTCCATTGAAGCCGAGGTTCAATCTCCCCGGGATCAAGGCACTCTTGCTCCCGCGGCCCGCGGACACGACTTCGTCGGATACGTCAGGAGTTCCAGCACGGGCGGTGTTCGGACCGGTGCCGGACACGGCGGTGGCCGAGAAACGCCGCAGCCTGGTGGACTTCCTCAAGCAGGTAACCCTCTTCGAAGACCTTAGTCGCCGGGACCTCCGGCGTCTCGCCCGCATCGTCCATGAGCGCGACTACCACGACAGCGAGTACATCTGCCAGGAAGGGCAACCCGGCGCGGCGCTCTTTGTCGTGCGGCGAGGCCTGGTCGAGGTCGTGAGGCGGGGCAGCAGCAGCACGGAAGTCCCCCTCGCCATGCTGGAGCCGCCCGCCTCCTTCGAAGAGTCGGCCGCCACGGGAACGGAGTCGGTTCGCTGGTTCTCGGCCCGGGCGCGTGGCCCGGTCTCGTTGCTGGCTCTCGGGAAGTCCGACCTGGACGCGCTCAGTGTCAACTTCCCGCCGCTGGCGAACAAAGTTCTCATGAAGTTGGCCGGCATCATGGCCATCCGCTTCCAGATTCTCCTCGACGCTCAGTACCTCAAGGAGTCAGGGGAGCATCCGGAGGCCACTCCGTGACCCTCGCCGACACCTCGAGTCGGGCGGGAACGGTCTTCAAGTCTCTCGCCGCTGCGGCCGGAGTGGTTCTGGGAGCATACCTTGTGTGGGGACTCCGGAGCCTGATCGTGCCCGTGGCGGTCGGTGGACTAGTCGCGTACATCTGTCGTCCCGTCGTCGCCCGCCTGGAGCGCTCCCGCGTACCGCGAGGCGTGGCGATCGCGTTGCTGCTGTTCGTGTTCGTGCTGGGCGCGCTCTTCATCGTGAACCGGATACGCGCCGTCATGCCTAGCGACACCGGGGCGCTCGAGCTGAGGATCCGCGCGCTCTATACGTTGAACGAGCGCTACCAAGCCTTGATGGGGCTGGATCGGTCGCTGACGCGAGGCAATCGGATCTACCGATGGGTGTACGGCGATCTGGACCCCTTGGTGGATCGTGTCAGGCAGCTGCTCGCCCTGACACCGGAAGAGCACGCCCAGTTCGTCGCGTCGCGGCCTCGCGGTGCCCGCGGCGCGCCGGCGGCCGGACCCGACCGGCTGGTCGAGTACCATCGAGCAAACGTGGACACGCTCGAGCAGCGCGCGCGGACCGCGCTCGCGGAGCCGGCCACGAGAAGCACCGTGCGGCCGCCGGGGGCCCCGCCGCCCACCTCGGTCGGCCAGACCCCTCTCGCCGCGCTGGGCGACATCGTCTCCACCTGGATCATCTCGCCGCTGGTGTTTCTGTTCCTGTTGCGGGATACCGGCGAGATCAAGCGCGGCCTGCTGAGGGCCGTCCCCAATCGGCTCTTCGAGCCGGCGCTCAACGTACTCGCGGATCTCGACCGTGCGCTGGGCGACTACATGCGCGGCCTCTTCCTCGAGTGCTGCTTGCTCGGCGTGACCGTGGGGTTGTTCCTGACCATCATCGGCGTTCCTCTCCGATGGACGATCGCGATCGGGATCTTCACGGGCGCGAGCAACGTGGTTCCGTACATGGGCTTCGCGGCGGCATTGCTGAGTGGGCTGGCCTATGCGCTGCTGGCGGAGGATATCCGTCCGCTGCTGCCGATGGTGAGCAGCGAGAACTTCGCGATCTGGGTCATCGTGGCGGTGGCCCTCGCCGAGCTGCTCAAGAACGTCGTCTATGAGCCCGTCGTCCTCGGGGGCGCGGTCAACCTCCATCCGCTCGTGGTGGTGATCGGGGTCCTGGGAGGAGCCACCCTGTTTGGCCCGGTCGGGATGCTCCTCGCGATCCCCACCATCACCGTCGTAAAAGTCCTGGTCTCCAGCACCGCCAGGCAGCTCAAAGCCTACGGGCTGATTTGAAGGAGATCCGCAATGAAGAGCGCAGTCACCTTCGGCGATGACAACGCGGGGCACTGTCTCATGCAAGCCGGCACCAGCGCCGGCATCCTGGCCGCCGGGATGGTGTTGAATGCGGCATCGACCGCAGAGGCCGCGGCCGCCGCGCGGGGCGGGCGGACTCAGCCGAGCAAGAGCCAGCCAAGCAAGGGCCCCTCCCTGGCCTTCTGGCCCGATGGAATCAGGATGGCGATTTCGATCTCGATGCAATTCGAGGCGGGTGGGCAGCCCCCGAAGGGCACCGACAGCCCGTTTCCCAAGGTGGATTTCCCGCCCGAGGTGCCGGCCGACGCGGCCGCCAACACCTGGTTCGCCTATGGCTATCGGGAAGGCATCCCTCGCATGCTCGATCTGTGGGACCGCCATGGGGTCAAGGTCACTTGCCACATGATCGGCGAGGCGGCCCAGCACCATCCCGACCTCGCGAGGGACGTCGTCGGGCGCGGGCACGAGGCTTCCGGTCACGGTCCCCGCTGGAGTTCCCAGTATGCGATGAGCCGCGAGGAAGAGAGACAGTTCCTGATCGCGGCGGGCGACATGGTCGAAGCGGCCACCGGTCAACGTCCGGTCGGCTACAACTGCAACTGGCTGCGGCGCGGCCCGAATACCTTGTCTCTGCTCCAGGAGCTCGGTTACCTCTATCACATCGACGATATCAGCCGCGACGAACCCTTCATCGAGCAGGTCAACGGCAAGGACTTCGTCGTCGTGCCGTATACTCTACGCAACAACGACATCCTGCTGATCGAGGGCCGCAACTATTCGCCCTCCCAGTTCCTCGAGCAGATCAAGCTGGACTTCGACCAGCTCTACGAAGAGGCCGGGCGCCGCCGCCGCATGATGTCGGTGAGCGCGCACGACCGCATCAGCGGTACGCCGCAGATGGTACGGGTCTGGGACGCGTTCCTGCAGTACGCCAAGAGCCGACCGGGCGTGTCGTTCCTGCGCAAGGACGAGATCACCCGCTTCGCGCTACAGAGCCCCCTCACCCTGCGCGAGACCGAAACGATCTGACCGATCGGCTCACCCTTCGCGGGGTATGGCCCAGAACTGGCGTGCCACGTGCAGCACGGTGGCGTCACCTGACGCGATCTCGAAAGTGGGCGACGGCATCCTCTGGCCCGATCTCGCCAAGCGTGAGCGCAGCCCACGCAATCGGTCATCACCTCACGCGACCACCCTATTGTGGGAGACATTCCCGCTTCGGGCCGCGCGTGCCCATCAACGCATCGGTCCTGGACTTGCGGGGCCTTCCAGGCTGCTCGGGGGTTCGCGCCATACGAGAATCACCTTGTAGGTCGTCGGCCGCTCGGCCTGGCTCACTACCACATACACCTGATCAGGGAATGTCGAGTTCGGACTGCTGCCGACCACGACGCCGATCCCGTTGCCGAGATCCATGGCCTGGGACAGGAACTTGTCCCAAAGATCTGCTCCCTCTTCGTGGAACCCGAGAAATTCAAGAGGATAGCGCACCGTCGCCAGCTTTCGCCTATTGCTCGATGGTGCATAGGGTATGAAATGGCGTAACGGACCGGTCCCTTTCAGGACGACATGGTAGAGCTCCTGAGGCCGCCCGCGGCCGCTGGGTGCGACGACCAAGACGCTGCGCTCACCGGTCTTCCCGTCCCATCGCACGTTGTCCCATTGGGCCGTGCCCTCTCCGCCGGGCTTGACCTCCGCCAGCACGTGGACAGCCCCATAGGCCCGCGCCACACGCTCGCTGGCCCAACGGACCGTCCGGTCAGAGAGCAGCGGCCCTCCGGGTGTGTCGCCCCGGTCAAGGCTTCCTGCGAGGTGGTCGAGACCGGGACCCGACCCTCCATCGCCGAGTTCGCCCGGCTTCACGAAGCCCGTGAAGCCGCTCTCCCACATGCTCACGATCTGGAGCCGGTACTCGACGGCCTGAGCCAGGGGCGTGTCCAAGCCCAGCCAGAGCAGCCCGGCTACGCCAAGGAATCCTAGTCCACACGCGCTCCGCACCCGCGCCTCCTACCCTCCGGCCACCAGACGAAGCTGCCTCACATCCCTAACGAGACGGTCACGACTCCAACACCTTGAGAGCAGGCGCTCGTCAATTCACAACGAGCTGCCCCTTCATCCCGCGGTCGCGATGGGAGCGCCCGCCCGACTTCACATCGCACGAGAACTCGAACGTGCCATTCTGCATAGGCGTGAACTTGATCTCCGCGCTCTTGCCCGGCCGAACCTTGACGTACTTCACACCTTTCGGAGCATCCACCTCGATATCCGCGCTCTCGACCTCGAGATCCTGGGAGGCGAGATAGGTGGACGTGAACATGTGGGTCGCCCGCCCCACATTGACGACGGTCAACGTCACCGGCTTGCCGGCTTTCAACGTGACCTGTGCCGGCGTGAATGCATACTCGCTCATCTCGATGCGCACCACCGAGGCAGGGTCTGACTGAGCCAGGCCCTGCGCGAGCCCGGCCACCCCCTGAAGGATCACGACCATCGATGTCGCCAGCACGCCACGCAGGCTCGTCGCCACAGAACGTTCCCCGCCTACGCCAGGGTCGAGTCAACGATGGCCAGCCGGCTCTTCCCCTGGACATAGTTGACCGCTCGGACTCCGAGTACACCCCGCAGCTCCTCCGCGGGCACCTTGAGAGGACCGGGCCCCTCTCCCACGCCGGGGGCCGGCTGGGGGAACGCGGTGGACAGGGCGGTGTGGAAGCTGATGTTCCCCTCCACCTTCTGCATGATCTGGTGGATGTGGCCGTTGAGGACCGTGACCGAGCCGAACCGCTTGAGAAAGGACAGCGCTTGCCCGCCGTCGTCCGTCACCCAGCCCCACTTGGGATAGACCGCCCAGAGCGGCACATGAGCGAACACGACGATGGGCGTGCTGGTGCCGAGGCCCTCGACGTCCTT
>Ga0209388_1000173_pt1 | contig 12757 bp, 11 predicted proteins | sample Rivendell_Oct201_7_FD_188348 | JGI IMG/M metagenome (GOLD analysis project Ga0209388, IMG submission 188348) | Vadose zone soil and rhizosphere microbial communities from the Eel River Critical Zone Observatory, Northern California to study diel... | ecosystem: Environmental > Terrestrial > Soil...
GCGCGCTCTACGATCGCGTCGTGCCGAGGTGAGCGGCGGCGCGGCCGCCCGGCTCAGGCGCCCGCGTCGCGCTTGATGTGCGCGCCGAGCGCGCGGAGACGCTCGTCGATTCGCTCGTAGCCGCGATCCACCTGGTGCGCGTTCATGATCACCGAGGTGCCCCGCGCGCAGAGCGCGGCGCCGATCAGGGCCATGCCGGCCCGGATGTCGGGGGAGACGATCGGGGCGGCGCGTAGCTCGCTCGGACCGACCACCACCGCGCGGTGCGGATCGCACAGCACGATCCGCGCGCCCATCGCGATCAGGCTGTCCACGAAGAAGAGCCGGCTCTCGAACAGCTTCTCGTGGATGAGGACGGTGCCGTGGCTCTGGGTGGCCAGCACCAGCGCGAGCGAGGTCAGGTCGGCGGGGAAGCCCGGCCAGGGCGCGTCGTCCACCTTGGGGATGGCGCCGTCCGCGTCGGCGGCCACCCGCAGCTCCTGCGGGCCGGGGACGATCAGGGTCGTGCCCTCGAGCGCGGTCTCAACCCCGAGCCGGCGGTAGGCCAGGCGGATCATGCGCAGGTCGTCGGGCACCACGTCCTGGATGCGGAGCTCGCCGCCGGTCATGGCCGCGAGCGCCACCAAGGAGCCGATCTCGATGTGATCGGGGCCCAGCCGGTGGCGGCCGGGGTGGAGCTCGGCCACGCCCTCGATGCGGAGCTGGTTGGTGCCGATGCCCCCGATGCGGGCGCCCAGCGCGTTGAGGAAGTGGCAGAGCCCCTGCACGTGAGGCTCGCTGGCCGCGTTCAGGATGACGGTGGGGCCGTGGGCCAGCACCGCGGCCATCACCGTGTTCTCGGTGGCGGTCACGCTCATCTCGTCGAGGAAGACCTCGGCGCCCCGGAAGCGGCCCTCGAGGGTGAGGCGCAGCGCGGGCCCCGCCTCGACCCGGGCCCCCAGCGCGCCGAGCGCGAGCAGGTGGGTGTCGACGCGGCGCCGCCCGATCCGGTCGCCGCCGGGCGCCGGGAGCGCCGCCCGGCCGGTTCGCGCGAGCAGGCCGGGCGCCAGCAGCACCGAGCCGCGGAGCTGGGACATCACGGCGGGGTCGGGGTCGCGGGTCTCGAGCCGGCTCGCGTCGAGGCGCACGGTGCCCGCCTCGTCGACGGCGACGCGCACCCCCAGGTGGCGGAGCCCTTCGAGCAGCGCGGTCACGTCGCGGATGCGCGGGACGTTGTCGACGACGACCTCCCCCCGCACGAGCAGGCAGGCCGCGAGGACGGGCAGGGCCTCGTTCTTGTTGCCGGCCGGCGCGACCGTGCCCCGCAGGGGATGGCCGCCCTCCACCAGGAATCGATCGCCGGTCACGGCCGCATCTCCATCGCGGACCATCATAACCGACCCGATTTTTTGACCGGGTAGGGCGCGGGAGCGGGGCCGTCGCCGCCGGTGTATCATCTGCCCGCATGAGCGAACGGTTCTTCATCCTGGACGGCCCCGGCTTCCTCTTCCGCGCCTACCACGCGCTTCCGTTCCTCTCCACCTCGCGGGGGGTGCCGAGCCACGCGGTCTTCGGCATGTCGACCATGCTGTGGAAGCTCCTGCGCGAGGACACCCCGGACTACTTCGCGGTGGCCTGGGACCCGCCGGGCCCGACCTTCCGCGAGGAGAAGTTCGCGGCCTACAAGGAGACGCGGGCCCCGACGCCGGACGACCTCCGCAGCCAGATCTCGTACGTCAAGACGCTCTTCGAGGCCCTGCGCCTGCCCGTGCTGGAGGTGCCCGGCTTCGAGGCCGATGACGTGCTGGGCACCGTGGTGGAGCGCACCCGCGACCTGCCGATCGAGCTGGTCCTGGTCACCTCCGACAAGGACATGCTCCAGCTGGTGAGCCCGCGCGTGCGTGTCTTCTCCACCACCGGCCGGGGCGGGGACCGGGTGGTCTTCGACGAGGCGGCGGTCAAGGCCAAGTGGGGGGTCGAGCCCGCGCAGATCCCCGACATCCTGGCCCTGATGGGCGACTCCATCGACAACATCCCCGGGGTGCCCGGGGTGGGGGAGAAGACGGCGGCCAAGCTGATCGGCCAGTTCGGCGGGGTGGAGCGCCTCTACGAGAACCTCTCGCTGGTGCCGGGCAAGCTTCGCGAGACGCTGGCCGCCAATCGCAAGCAGGCGCTGCTCTCGCGCGAGCTGGCCACCGTCAGCACCCGCGTGCCGATCGCGGTCGACCTCGAGACGTTCCGGCGGCGCGATCCGGACTGGGACCGGCTGCGCGCGCTCTGGACCGAGCTCGAGTTCCACACCCTGCTGCGCCAGGTGCCGGCCCCCGCCGCGGTGGAGGCGAGCGGTGGGGACGCGGTCACCCTCGCCGACGCGGCCGCGCTCGCGGAGTACCTCGGCCGGGTGCCGGCCGGCGATCCGCTCGCGATCGAGAGCGTCGGCGAGGGCGGGCCGCCCGATCCCACCATCACCGCGCTCGGGCTCTACCACCCGGAGGCGGGCGCGGCCCGGGTCGCGGTGGCCTCGCCCGCGGACGAGCAGGGCCGCGCGCTGGTGGCGGCGCTCGGCGGCCGGACCCTGATCGGCCACGACGCGAAGGCGCTCGCCGAGTGGTGGCTGGCCCGCGGGGGGGCGCTGCCGCCCGGTGAGGACACCGCGGTCGCCGCGTACCTGCTCAATCCCGCGCGCACGAACTACAAGCTCGAGGAGGTGTGCGCCGAGCTCCTGGGCGAAGGGCCGGGCATCGCGCCGCCGGGCACGCGCGGCAAGTGGATCTGGGATCTCTGGGCGATGGCGCCGCGCGCGCTCGCGGAGGTGGGGCTCGCGAGCCTCTACGAGGACATCGAGCGGCCGCTGATCGGGGTGCTGGCCGAGATGGAGCGCCACGGCATCCGCATCGACCAGGTCCGGCTCGGCGAGTTCTCCCGCGAGCTCGAGGTGCACCTCGAGCGGACGACCCGCGAGATCTTCGGGCTCGCGGGCGAGGAGTTCAACATCGGCTCGCCGAAGCAGCTCGCCTACATCCTGTTCGAGAAGCTCAAGCTGCCGCCGGTGAGGCGGACCAAGACGGGCTACTCCACCGACGCCGACGTGCTGGAGCAACTGGCCTTGGGCCACGAGCTGCCCGCGCGCATCATCGAGCACCGCACCCTGGCCAAGCTCAAGTCGACGTACGCCGACGCGCTGCCCATGCTGGTGAACCCCACCACCGGGCGCCTGCACACCTCGTTCAACCAGTTGGTGGCCGCCACGGGAAGGCTTTCGTCGAGCAACCCGAACTTACAGAACATTCCGGTGCGCACCGAGCTCGGCCGGCGCATCCGCGCCGCCTTCGTGCCCGACGCGGGCTGGCGGTTCGTGGCCGCGGACTACTCCCAGATCGAGCTGCGCATCCTGGCCCACGTGTCGGGGGAGGAGAGCCTGATCGAGGCCTTCCGTCGCGGGGAGGACATCCACGCTCGCACCGCCTCCGAGGTCTTCGGGGTCCCGCTCGACGCGGTGACCCCTGAGCAGCGCGACGTCGCCAAGACCACCAACTTCGCGGTGATCTACGGGGTCACCGCCTTCGGGCTCTCCCGCGGCCTCGACATGAGCACCAAGCAGGCCCAGGAGTTCCTCGACCGCTTCTTCGCGCGGCACCCGAAGGTGAAGGCCTACCTCGGCCGCACCGTGGCGGAGGGGCGCGAGCGCGGGTTCGTGGCCACCCTGCTCGGCCGCCGCCGCTACCTGCCCGAGCTGCGGAGCGGTAACCCCAACCTGCGCGGCTTCGGCGAGCGCATGGCCACCAACGCGCCCATCCAGGGCACCGCCGCGGACCTGGTGAAGATCGCGATGGTCCGGATGGCCCACGAGCTGCGCGCGCACCGGCTGGAGAGCCGCATGCTGCTGCAGGTGCACGACGAGCTGCTCTTCGAGGCACCCGCGGCCGAGGTGGGGCCGCTCCAGGCGCTCGCGACCGAGGTGATGGAATCGGCGCTCACCCTGGACGTGCCGCTGAAGGTCGACGTCAAGGTCGGCGACGACTGGGCCGCGGTGTGAGGCGCTTCCTGCTGGTCGGCCTCACCGGCGGAATCGCCACCGGCAAGAGCACCGTGACCGCCATGCTTGCCAACCCGAGCGTGCGGGTGGTGGACGCAGACGCGCTCGCCCGCGAGGTGGTCGAGCCCGGGACCCCGGCTCAGCGGCAGATCGTGGCCGAGTTCGGTCCGGAGGTCCTCCAGCCCGACGGCCGGCTCGACCGCGCGCGCCTCGCCGAGATCGTCTTCCCGGACCCGGTCAAGCGCAAGCGCCTCGAGGCGATCACGCATCCCGCGATCCGCGCGCGCTTCGAGGCCATCATGGCGGACCTCGAGCGGGCCGGCTGGGACGGCATCCTGATCTGGGACGCGGCGCTGCTCGTGGAGTCCGGCGGCAACAAGAAGATGGATCGCATGGTGGTGGTGACCACCGACCCGGCCACCCAGCTCCGCCGGCTGGTGGCCCGCGACGGCTGCACCGCGGAGGCGGCGCGGGCCCGCACCGCGAGCCAGATGCCGATCGCGGTGAAGGCCCGCTACGCCGACTACGTGATCGACAACTCGGGTTCGCGCGAGCAGACCGAGGCGCGCGTGCGCGAGGTGTACCGCGCCCTCCTCGACGACCTGCGCCAGCGCCCCCCGGCCCGCCCGTGAGCCCACGCCGGAACGCGCGCGCCGCAGCGCCGCGCGCGCCGGTGTACCGGTCCGCCGCGCGCGGGCGCACCCGCGCCCTCGGCCAGCATTTCCTGCGGGATCGCACGGTGGTCGACCGCATCCTGGAGCTCGTCCGGCCGACCGGGCGCGACCTCGTGGTCGAGATCGGCCCCGGGCGCGGCGCGCTCACCGAGGCGCTGGCCGCGCGCGCCGGGCGGCTGCTGGCCCTCGAGATCGACGCGGCCCTGTCCGCCGCGCTGCAGGAGCGCTTCGCCGGCGCGGGCTCGGTCGAGATCCGCCAGGCCGACGCGCGGCTGTTCGACTACGCGGGCCTACGGGCGCGGGCTCCCGATCCCGCCGGGCGCGTGCTCGTCGTGGGCAACCTGCCCTACAGCGTGGGCAAGCCGATCCTGGCCGCGCTGGTCGAGAGCGGCGGGGCGATCGACGAGATGGCGCTGATGCTCCAGAAGGAAGTCGCCGAGCGCGTGGCCGCCCAGCCGGGGAGCAAGACCTACGGCGCGCTCTCGGTGCTGACCCAGGTGTCGGCCGCGGTGCGGCTCGCCTTCTCGGTGCCGCCCGGGGCCTTCAGCCCTCCGCCCCAGGTGGACTCGGCGGTACTGTACCTGCGCCTGCTTCGCGAGCCACCGGTGCCGGTTGCCGATCCGGCCCGCTTCGCGACGGTGGTGCGCGCCGCGTTCAGCCAGCGTCGCAAGAGCCTGGCCAATGCGCTGGCCGCGGGGCTGGCCGTCTCCGCGGAGAGCGCCCGTCGCCAGGCGGAGGCAGCGGGCATCGACCCCGGCCGCCGGGCCGAGACGTTGTCGCTCGCCGAGTTCGCCCGTCTGGCCGCTCAGATCGCGGAGCCCGGCCCGGCCTAGCCTCCCCGTTCCTTGGGGCGGACGGGGGCCCGGTGGTAGGATGAAAAGGCCGTCGTGAACACCACTTACAGACCAGAGCCCGTTCCCATCGACCTCCCCGGCGAGCCCGCGGTTCGGCTCATCCCGCTGGGTGGGCTGGGCGAGATCGGGCTCAACATGATGCTGATCGAGTTCGGCCCGGACATCCTCGCGGTGGACTGCGGGCTCCTGTTCCCGGACGACGAGATGCCCGGCGTGGATTTCGCGATCCCGGACTTCTCCTATCTCCGGGAGCGGCGCGACGCTTTCCGCGCCGTGGTGCTCACCCACGGCCACGAGGATCACATCGGCGCGCTCTCGTACCTGCTCCGGGACTTCCCGGTGCCGGTGTACGGGACGCCGCTCACCCTGGCGATCGCGCGCCACCGGCTCGCCGAGAACGGGCTGCTCGAGCAGGCCGACCTGCGGGCCTACACCCCCGGGGACCGGCTCGTCATCGGGGGCTTCACGGTCGAGCCGATCCGCGTGACCCACTCCATCGCCGACGGCATCGGCCTGGCCATCGAGACGCCGATCGGCACCGTGGTGCACACCGGCGACTTCAAGCTCGACCGTCAGCCGATCGACCGTCAGCAGCCGGACTACTCGCGCTTCGCGGCGCTCGGCGAGCAGGGCGTGCTCGTGCTCTGCTCGGACTCGACCAACGTGGGGCGCCCCGGCCACACCGGCTCGGAGTCGCTGGTGGGCGAGGCGCTCGGTGGGCGCTTCGCGGCGGCGCCGGGCCGCATCATCGTGGCCACCTTCGCCTCGCACATCCACCGCATCCAGCAGGTGCTCGACCTGGCTGCGCGGGGCGACCGTCACGTGGCGCTCCTGGGGCGGAGCATGGTGGCCAACGTGGCGGTGGCCGCGGAGCTCGGCTATCTCCAGGTGCCCGAGGGCCTCGTGATGCCGCTCGAGGACCTGGCCGAGCTGCCGGTCCAGCGCCAGGTGATCCTCTCCACCGGCAGCCAGGGCGAGCCCAACTCGGCGATCTCCCTGATCGCGGCGGGCGACCACAAGTACGTGCAGGCGAGCCTCGGCGACCTGGTGATCTTCTCCTCCCGGGTGATCCCCGGCAACGAGCGCGTGCTCGGCCGGGTCATCAACTCGCTGCTGCGCCGCGGGGCCGAGGTGCTGTGGGAGGACGTGGCCTTCGTCCACGTCTCCGGCCACGCGAGCCAGGAGGACCTCAAGGAGATGCTCGCGCTCACCCGGCCGCGCTACTTCGTGCCCGTGCACGGCGAGTTCCGCCACCTGCTGCAGCACGCGCGGTTGGCCGAGGGCGTAGGCATTCCCAAGGACCGCATCTTCCTGATCGAGGACGGGCTCGGGCTCGAGGTGACCGCGGCGGGCACGCGCGTGCTGGGGTCCTACCCGGCGGGGCCGGTGCTGGTGGACGGCAAGGGCGTGGGCGACGTGGGCGGCGTGGTGCTCCGCGATCGCCAGCTCCTGGCCGAGGCGGGGATGCTGGTGGTCGCCCTCACCGTGGACCGCACCACCGGCTCGATCGTGGCGGGACCCGAGATCGCCTCGCGCGGGTTCGTCTACATGAAGGAGGCGGACGCCCTGATGGACGAGGTCAAGACCGCGGTGCGGGACGCACTGGCCGCGCGGCGGGAGCCGGCGGTGTTCGACCGGGAGCAGCTCGGGGCGACGGTGCGGAGCACGGTGCGCCGCTTCGTCAACCAGCGCTTCCAGCGCAAGCCGGTGGTGCTGCCCGTGATCCTGGAGGTGTGATGGCCGAGAAGGTGACGATCGAAAAGGTAGGGCCGGACCGGATCCCCGGTCAGAACGGCCACGCTCCCCGCGAGTCGCGCGACGCGGCCGCGAGGCGGCGGGGGCCCCGCAAGGGTAAGGGCGAGCCCGGCCGCTGGGTGCGGGAGGCCAAGGGCATCCTGGCCCTGGCCCTCGCCGGCTTCGGCTTCGTGGCGCTCTACGCGTACGACCCGACCCTGCATCCGCTGGATCAATCGAGCCCGGTGGGGCCGGTGGGCGGATGGCTCGGCTGGGGGTCGTTCCACGCTTTCGGCTACGCGGGCTATCTCTTCCCGGTGCTGTTCACGCTCTACGGCGTCTCGGCCTTCGTGCGCCCGCGGATGGCCCACGGCTGGCAGGCGGGCGCCGGCCTCGCGATCCTCCTGGTGAGCGCGACCGGTATCCTCGCCCGCGCCTCGGACACGCTGACCGAGTTCCGCGTGCACAAGGGCGGGGTGGTCGGCTGGGCGGTGTCCGAGGTTCTGCGGCTCTCGATCGGCACGGTGGGGACGTGGATCATCCTGCTGGCCCTGATCCCCCTGGGCGTGCTGTTCGTCACGCGCATCCCCTACAGCGTGCTCTCGCGCGGCCTGCGCGCCCGCTTCGGCCGCCTGCGGCGTACTGAAGGCAAGAAGGGTCGGAGCCAGGCCCCCGCGTCCCCGGGAGCGCCCGTGATCGCCGCGGCGCCCGCGGCCTTTGCCGCCCTCGAGGCCGACGTGCCGCCGCGGCTCGTGGTGAAGGAGCCGCCCAAGGCCAAGTCGAGCCTCTCCGACAAGGGCCTCGCGTGGCAGGAGACGTTCGACTTCGGCAAGGGTGGGGCGGAGTCGTTCAAGCTGCCCGCGGTCGGCCTGCTGACCGCGCCGCCCGCCTCCTCCCTCCAGCGCACCCGCGAGGAGCTCGAGACCAACGCGCAGACGCTCAAGAAGAAGCTCCACGACTTCGGGGTCGACGGCCACATCGTGCAGGCGAGCCCGGGGCCGGTCATCACCTCCTACGAGTTCGAGCCCGCCTCCGGCGTGAAGGTGAGCCAGGTGGTGAACCTGGCCGACGACCTGGCCCTGGCCATGAAGGTGGCGGCGGTCCGCATCATCGGGCCGATCCCGGGCCGCGGCACGGTGGCGGTGGAGGTGCCGAACCCGGAGACCACCACCGTGTACCTCCGCGAGATCCTGGTGAGCCAGGAGTTCGTCGCCAACAAGGCGCGGCTCCCGCTCGCTCTCGGCAAGGACACCACCGGCAACTCGGTGATCGCGGACCTGGCCGCGATGCCGCACCTGCTCATCGCGGGCTCGACCGGCAGCGGCAAGTCGGTCGGGCTCAACACCATGATCTGCTCGCTGCTCTACAAGGCCACTCCCGCCGACGTGCGGTTCCTGCTCATCGATCCGAAGCGGCTCGAGCTCGGGGTCTACGAGAAGATCCCGCATCTGCTCGCCCCGGTGGTGACCGACGCCAAGGAGGCCTCTGCGCGCCTCAAGTGGATCGTGGGCAAGATGGACGCGCGCTACAAGCAGCTGCAGGCCAAGGCGGTGCGCAACATCGAGGGATACAACAAGGAGGTGCCGCCGGAGGAGCGGCTGCCGTACTGGGTGGTGGTGGTGGACGAGCTGGCTGACCTCATGATGGTCTCGGCCGGCGAGGTGCAGAACTCGCTGATCCGCCTGGCGCAGATCGCCCGCGCGGTCGGCATCCACCTGATCGTGGCCACCCAGCGCCCGTCCGTCGACGTGGTGACCGGCCTCATCAAGGCGAACTTCCCGACGCGCATCGCCTTCCAGGTCGCCTCGAAGGTGGACTCGCGGACCGTCCTCGATGCCAACGGGGCCGAGCAGCTCCTGGGCCGCGGCGACATGATCTTCGTGCCGCCGGGGCAGAGCCGCCAGATGCGCGTGCACGGCTCCTGGGTCTCCGACAAGGAAGTGAAGGCGATCTGCGAGTTCCTGCGCACGCAGGGCTCGGCGGTGTACGAGCATGTGGAGCTGCCGTCCGAGGAGCCGGGCCCGGGTGGCAGCGGTGAAGATCGCGACGACATCTACTGGGACGCGGTCAACCTGGTGATCGCGCAGCGGGCCGCGTCGATCTCGTTCCTGCAGCGGCGGCTCGGGCTCGGCTACCCCAAGGCCGCGCGGTTCATCGACATGATGGAGCAGGACCACATCATCGGGCCGGGCCAGGGCGCCAAGCCGCGCGAGATCCTCGTCGGCCCCGAGTACCTGCAGAAAAGAGGCAAGTAGTGGCCGCAGTGCGAGCCGAAGCCGAAGGCGAGGCGAGCAATAAGAACAGAAGAGCGCGTCGGCCCGTCCTCCCAAAGAGCCGTCCGCTATTCTTTTTCTTGCTCCTCCTCCTCCTCTGCGCGCCGCTCGTCGCCCACGCCCAGAGCCTCGACGAGGTGGTCAACGGGGTCGAGGCCACCTACGGCAAGATCGTCGACCTGCGCGCCGAGTTCGCCCAGACCGCGCGCAACAAGAGCCTCGGCCAGGACATCAAGGCGGAGGGCATCGTGCTGCTCAAGAAGGGCGGCAAGATGCGGTGGGACTACAAGAGCCCCGCGCCGCAGCAGATCGTCTCCGACGGCACCTCGCTCTGGGTCTACACCCCCGAGCTGAACCAGGTGAACAAGGGCAACGCCCCCAAGGCCCTGGCCGGGCCGGCGGGCAGCTTCCTCTCCGGTCTCGGCAAGCTGCGCGAGGAGTTCACGGTGCGCTTCCTCAACCCGGCGAGCCCGCGTGACGGTGCCGGCCGGCCGGTGCTCGACCTCACGCCCAAGCAGCCGACCCCGCTCCTCACCCGCCTGGTGCTCACGGTGGACCCGAAGGACTACGTGGTGCGCCAGGCGGTGCTCTACGATCAGTTCCAGAACACCGTGACCATGACCTTCAACAAGGTGCAGATCAATCCGGGGCTCAGCGACACCCTGTTCGTCTTCACGCCGCCGAAGGACGCGGCGGTCGTGCCGCTGGACCCGCGCTAGCGAGAGGCACGCGCCATGGCCGCCGAGAACAGCTTCGACGTCGCCTGCAAGATCGACATGCAGGAGGTCACCAACGCCATCGACCAGGCCCGCCGGGAGATCACGACGCGCTACGATCTCAAGGGCGCCAAGAACGAGATCACCCCCGAGAAGATGGACATCGTCATCTCCTCGACCGACGACATGAAGCTCAAGGCGGTGCTCGACATCCTGGAGTCCAAGCTCCACCGTCGCGGCATCGATCTCAAGGCCCTCACCATCAACGACCCGGAGCCGGGCGGCGGCGGCATCATCCGCCAGAAGATCACGCTGCAGGACGGGGTCCCGATGGAGAAGGCCAAGGAGATCGTGCGGCTCATCAAGGACTCCAAGCTGAAGGTCCAGGCCTCCATCCAGGAGAAGCAGGTGCGGGTGGTGGGCAAGAGCCGCGACGACCTGCAGGCGGTCATCGCGCTGCTCAAGGGCAAGGACCTCGGCATCGCGCTTCAGTTCACGAACTACCGCTCCACCTAGCCCGCCCGCTCCGCCGTAGATCCGATCGCCCTCCGCCGCTCGTAGTATGTCCGGTGATGCTCGCCGGAGGCTTGACGGCCGCGCCACTCCCCGCGCGCCGGTCTCGCCCCAATCCAAAGCCCTCGTGCCGCCGTAGAAGTGGCAGAGGAGGGCGCGATGAGCAGACACCTGATCGGCAAGACGGCGCTGGCCTTGATGGCGGGCGCGCTGGTGGTGGGCGTGGCGGCTCCCGCCCGCTCCCAGCCGGGGGTGACGGTCCAGCTCTTCCAGTTCAAGCCGGGCCAGATCGAGGTCAAGGCGGGGACCCGGCTCACCTGGACCAACCAGGACGACATCACCCACACCGTGACCTCGGGAACGCCGGAGCAGCGCGACGGCCGCTTCGATCAGCGGCTCGAGGGCAGGGGACGGCCACGACCGTGGAGTTCACGAAGCCCGGGGTGTACCCGTACTTCTGCGAGCGGCACCCCTCGATGCGCGGCGAGATCCGCGTGAACTGATTGCAACCAACCCAGGAGGACAAGGACCATGTCGACGTCAACGATGGTGAAGTCTGTCTGTGCACTGGCGAGTGTTGCGGTGCTCGCCACCGGCTGCGCGCAGTCGATGGCCGGCCCGATGTCGGGCGGTGAGAAGCCGATGGTGGCGGCATCCACGACCCCGGCCGCGAGCCTGCGCGTGGCGCTCAACTCGCTGCTCGGCGAGCACGTCATACTCGCCGCGGCGGCAACGGGCGCCGCGCTCGACGGCCGCGACGCCGAGTTCAAGGCCGCGGCCGGCGCACTCGACGCCAACTCGGTGGAGATCGCGAAGGCCATCGGCTCGGTCTACGGCGAGGGCGCCGAGCAGGCGTTCCTGCCGTTGTGGCGCCGCCACATCGGCTTCGCGGTGGATTACACGGTCGGCGTCGCGACGAAGGACCAGGCCAAGCAGCAGAAGGCGGTCAACGACCTGATCGCCTACACGCAGGACTTCGGCGCGTTTCTCTCGTCGGCTAATCCGAATCTGCCAAGCGCGTCGTTGCCGATCTGGTCAAGCACCACGTCGTGACCCTCAAGGCGGTCATCGACGCGCAGGCGGCGAAGGACTACGCGCGGGCGTACGCGGCCGAGCGCACGGCGGTCGCGCACATGCAGATGATCGCCGATCCGCTCGCGAGCGCGATCGTCAAGCAGTACCCCGACAAGTTCACGGGCAAGGCCGACGCGGCGGCGGCCGGCCTGCGCACCACGCTCAACCTCGGGCTTCGCGAGCACGCCTATCTCGCCGGCGCCGCGACCAACGCCGCGCTCGGCGGCCGCGACGCGGAGTTCAAGGCCGCGGCCGGTGCGCTCGACGCCAACTCGGTGGACATCGCGAAGGCCATCGGTTCGGTGTACGGCAAGGACGCCGAGCAGGCCTTCCTGCCGCTGTGGCGGCGCCACATCGGGTTCTTCGTGGACTACACGGTGGGCGTCGCGACGAAGGACAAGGCCAAGCAGGACAAGGCCGTCGGCAACCTCATCGGCTACACGCAGGACTTCGGCGCGTTCCTGCAGGCGGCCAACCCGAACCTGCCCAAGCAGGTCGTGGCCGATCTCGTGAAGCATCACGTCATCACGCTCAAGAGCGTCGTGGACGCCCAGGCCGCGAAGGACCAGGCCGGCGCGTACACGGCCATGCGCGCCGCCGCCGGCCACATGCAGATGATCGCCGATCCGCTCGCCGTCGCGATCGTCAAGCAGTTTCCCGATCGGTTCACCGCCAGCGCGAAGTAGTCGCGGCGGCGGGCTTCCTCGTCCGGCGCCCCGGGACACAATCCGGGGCGCCGGATCGTCGCGTTACCGGAAATCCCCTCGGTGTGGGGGAGCCCAACTTTGATCGGCGCGGGTGCGAAACTGATCGGGTCGATTTCGCCAGTGCCTCAGAAGTTGCTGATCTTCTGTAAACCCGATTCCGGTATCGAACTTGCTCTGGTACTTCGGTCATGGATGAT
>Ga0209388_1000174_pt1 | contig 12710 bp, 11 predicted proteins | sample Rivendell_Oct201_7_FD_188348 | JGI IMG/M metagenome (GOLD analysis project Ga0209388, IMG submission 188348) | Vadose zone soil and rhizosphere microbial communities from the Eel River Critical Zone Observatory, Northern California to study diel... | ecosystem: Environmental > Terrestrial > Soil...
TGCGCCTGCTCGTCGTAGACCATCTCCTCGAGCAGCCCACCGCCCACGCCCTGCGCCACACCGCCGTGGATCTGGCCCTCCACGATCACCGGGTTGATCACCTTGCCGCAGTCGTGGGCGACCAGGTAGCGGCGCAGCGCGACCGCGCCGGTGCCGGTGTCGACGTCCACCACCGCGACGTGCACCGCGCTCGTGTAGGTCACGGTCGGCTGGTGATGATAGACGGTCGCCTCGAAGTCGAGGGCGGTCACCCCGGGCTTGGCGAAGGTCGGGATGGCGGCCCGGATCACGGCGGCGAGCGGGGTCACCGAGCCGGGCGCCCCGCGCACCGCGACGGTGCCGTCGCTCACCTCGATGTCCGACGGCGCCGCCTCCAGCAGGGCCGCGGCCGCGGCGACGATCTTGTCCTTCACGCGGCCGGAGGCCTCGTGGATCGAGCTGCCCGCGTTGACCGCGCTGCGCGAGGCGAAGGTGCCGACGCCGAACGGGATCGCCGCGGTGTCGCCGCCCACCACCGTCACCCAGTCGAGCGGGATGCCGAGGGCATCGGCCGCGATCTGGGCGAACGAGGTCTCGTGGCCTTGCCCCTGGCAGCAGGCCCCGGTCGCCACCACCGCGTGGCCCGACGGGTCGAGCCGCACGGTGGCGCCTTCGTACGGCCCGATCGCGGTGCCCTCCACGTAGCCCGAGATGCCGATACCGCGGTGGATGCCCTGCTCGCGCAGGCGGGCCTGCTCGGCGCGCAGGGCCGGATAGTCCACCGCGGTGAGCGCGGCCTCGAGGCCGGCCCGGAAGTCGCCGCTGTCGTAGACCAGCGGGTTGCCGTCGCGGTACGGGATCTGGATCTCGTACGGCATGTCCGCCTCGGTGAGGTAGTTCCTTCGCCGCAGCTCCGCCGGATCCATCGACAGCTCGCGGGCCAGGCAATCCACGATGCGATCCATCGCGAACACGGTCTCCGGGCGGCCCGCCCCGCGATAGGGCGCGTTCGGAGTCTTGGTGGTCACGACCCCGAGGCACTCCACGTCGAGATTCGGCACGCGGTGCGGACCCAGCAGGTGCGCCACCGTGTTGTACGGCAGCACGATGCCCCACGAGTTGTAGGCGCCGAGATCGACCCAGATGCGGTCACGCACCGCCAGCATGGTCCCGTCGCGCCGAGCCGCGATCTCGATGTCGTGCACCTGCGCCCGCGCGTGGGCCGAGCCCATCATGTGCTCCCGCCGATCCTCGGTCCACTTCACCGGCCGCCGCGAGGCGATGGCGGCGGCGGGGATCAGGAGATCCTCCGCGTAGCCGTTGGCCTTGGTGCCGAAGCCCCCGCCCACGTCGGGCGCGATCACCCGGATCTTGTGGGGCGGCAGTCCGAGGGCGGACACCAGGCCCTGCTGGACGAAGTGGACCACCTGGGTGCCGTTCCACGTGGTGAGCGTGCCGTCGCGCGCGTCCCACTGGGCCACCACCCCGCGCGTCTCGATCGGCATGCCCACGTAGCGCGGGATCACGAACCGCTCCCGCACCCGCGCGTCGGCCTGGTGCAGCACGGCCTCCACGTCGCCGAAGCCGGTCTTGAACGAGAGTGCGATGTTGTCGCCCCATTCCGGGTAGAGCACCGACGCGCCCGGCAGGGCGGCGGCCACCGCGTCGGCCAGCACCGGCAGGGGCTCGTAGTCGACCTCGATCAGCTCGCAGCCGTCCTCGGCCAGGGCACGGCTGCCCGCCAGGACCATGGCCACGATCTCGCCCACGTGGCGCGCCTCGTCGCGGCACAAGGCGAGTTGACCAATCTGTTTCATGGTCACCGCGACGCGGGCCGACAGCCCGGGCGGAATGGCGCCGAAGAGCGGCAGCGGCTTCATCCAGCGCTCGAGATCGGCGAACGTGAACACGTGGGCGACGCCGGGCAGGCGCTTCGCGGCCTCGGTGCGAATCGCGGTGATGCGCGCGTGGGCGTAGGGGCTCCGCACGAAGGCGGCGTGAAGCATGCCGGGCAGCTTGATGTCGTCCACGAAGCGGCCCTCGCCGCGCAGGTAGCGCGGGTCTTCTTTGCGTTTTACCGAGGCCCCGAAATACTTGGCGCCCATGTTAGCGGTGAGCTCCGTAGAGCTCCTGCGGACTATCGTTTACTTCCTTAGAGCTTTTCATCTGCGGGGGCCCAGAAATGGCCCCCGCACTCCCCCCGTCGGCGGACAACCGTTCCGGCGCAGCGATCGCGCTCCCCCCGTCGGCGGACAACCGTTCCGGCGCGGCCATTGCTTAGCCTCTTAGCCGCCCAGATAGGCGCGCTTCACGTGGTCGTTCTGCATCAGCTCCTTCGCGGGGCCCTCGAGGGTGATGCGGCCGGTCTCCATCACGTAGGCGCGGCCCGCGAGCTGGAGCGCCATGTAGGCGTTCTGCTCGACCATCAGCACGGTGGTGCCTTCCCGCTGGATGCCCGCGATGATCTGGAACACGGTCTCGGTCACGGTGGGCGCCAGCCCGAGAGAGGGCTCGTCGAACAGGATGAGCCGGGGGCGCGCCATGAGGCAGCGGCCGATGGCCAGCATCTGCTGCTCTCCGCCCGAGAGCGTGCCCGCGGCCTGGCGCCGCCGGTCGGCCAGGATCGGGAAGTGGCCGAAGACCCGCTCGCGGTCCGCCGCGACCGCGACCCCGTCCGTGCGGACGTAGGCGCCCATCTGGAGGTTCTCGTCTACCGTCATGTGCGGGAACACGCGCCGGCCCTCCGGGCAGTGGGCGATCCCGCGGCGGAGGATGTCCTGGGGCGCCAGGCGCTGGATCTCCTGGCCGTCGAAGACGATACGCCCGGCCCCCGCCCGCACCAGCCCGGAGATCGTCTTGAGGGTGGTGGACTTGCCGGCCCCGTTGGCCCCGATGAGGCACACGAACTCGGCCGCGCCCACCGTGAGCGACACGCCGTGGAGCGCGGTGATGCGCCCGTAGCCCGCGGCCACTCGCTCAAGCGTGAGCATGGGCTCCCGATCCCAGGTAGGCGCGAACGACCTCGGGGTCGCGCCGCACCGAGGCCGGGTCGCCGTCGGCGATCAGCCGGCCGTAGTTGAGCACCAGCACGCGATCCGAGATGCCCATGACCAGCCGCATGTCGTGCTCCACCAGGAACACCGTGATGCCCTGCGCGCGGATCCGGCCGATCAGCGCCGCGACGGTGACCTTCTCTGAGGCGCTCATGCCCGAGGCGGGCTCGTCCAGCATGAGCAGGCGCGGCTGCGCGGCCAGGGCCACCGCCAGCTCGAGCAGCCGCTGGTCGCCGTAGGAGAGGCCGCTCGCCGCCTCGGCCCGCCGCGGCCCGAGCCCGACGAAGTCGATCAGACGCTCCGCCTCCGCCTCGAGCCGGCGCTCCTCCGCGCGCACGCGTCCACGAGTCAACAGGGCCGCGGCCACGCCCACCCGCCCGCGGAGGTGGAGCCCGGTGAGCACGTTCTCCCGCACGCTGAGGCCGGGGAACACGCTCGTCTTCTGGAACGTGCGCACGAGCCCTCGCGCCGCGATCCGGTGCGGCCGCCAGCCGGTGATGGGCTGCCCGTCGTGCCGGACCGTCCCCTGCGTCGGCCGCTGGAAGCCGGTGATCACGTTGAAGGCGGTGGTCTTGCCCGCGCCGTTCGGGCCGATCAGGCTGGTCACGGTGCCGGCCGCGACCGTGAAGCTCACGCCCGCGAGTGCGGCCACCCCGCCGAAGCGCACCGTGAGGTCGTGGGCCTCGAGGGTCACGACGGGCTCCAGCGGCGCCGGGCGGCCGGGCCGAGCCCGCGCAGGGCCGGCACGATCCCCTCGGGCATGAAGAACAGCACACCCACCAACAATATTCCGTAGAGCAGCATCTGCCACTGCCAGGAGGTGGCGGCCCGCAGCGCCTCGGGCAGCACCGTGAAGAGCACCGCGCCCACGATGGGGCCGGCCAGCGTGCCCTTGCCACCCGCCACCACCATGATCACCATCGTGACGGTGTAGGTGAAGAGGAAGACCTCCGGGCTCACGAAGCGCGTGTAGTGGGCGTAGAGACCGCCGCCGAAGCCGGCCATGGCCGCGCTGACCACCGCGGCCAGCACCAGGTAGTGCGTGCCGTCGATGCCCACCGAAGCGGCGAGCGTCTCGTTCTCCCGGAGCGCCACCAGCGCCCGCCCCACCCGCGAGCGGATCAGGGCCAGGCACACCAGGTACGAGAGCGCGACCGCGGCCAGCACCACGTAGTAGAAAGCGCTCTTGGTGCGCAGCGAGAGCGCGGGCAGCCCGGGCAGGGCGATCTCGAGCGGCGGTACTCCGGGCAGGCCGAGCGGACCGTTGGTGAGGTCCATCCAGTTCACGCTCACCAGCGAGACGCACCCCGCGAAGGAGATGGTCAGCAGCACGAAGTAGGCGCCGCGCAGCTTGAGCGCGAGCCGGCCGATCACGTAGCCCGCCACGGCCGGCAGCACGATCGCGGCGAGCAGGCCGATCCAGGCCGACCACTCGAGCTTCACGGTGAGGAGCCCGGTGGCGTAGGCGCCGATGCCGAAGAAGGCGGCGTGGCCGAGCGAGAGCTGGCCGGTGTAGCCCAGCAGGAGATTCAGGCTGAGCGCGAGCACCGCGAAGATGCCGGCCATGATCAGGGTGTGCAGATGGTACGGGTTCCAGACCCACGCCGGCGCCGTCACCGCCACCACCAGCCCGAGCAGGAGCGCGAGGCGACTCATCCCACCCGCTCGGCGCGGGCGAAGAGCCCGGAAGGACGCAGCAGCAGCACCGCCACGATCATCAGGAAGCCCACCGCGTCGCGGTAGCCGGAGGAGACGTATCCCGCGCCCAGCTCCTCCGCCACGCCCAGGACGATGCCGCCGAGCGCGGCGCCCGCGAAGTTGCCGAGCCCGCCCAGGATGACCACCGAGAAGGCCTTGAGCGAGGCCAGGTCGCCCATGGAGGGGTAGAGCAGGAACACGGGACCCAGCAGGGCCCCCGCCGCGGCGGCCAGGCCGGCCCCGAACGCGAAGGTGATGGTGTGGATACGCTCGATGCTCACCCCCATGAGGGCGGCGGTCTCGCGATCCTGGAAGGTCGCCCGCATGGCCCGGCCCAGCTTGGTCCGCGAGAGGAGCAGGTGCGCGCCGAGAATCAGGCCTCCCGAGACCACGAAGACGAACACCCGCAGTGGGGCGACCGAGACCGGGCCCAGCACCAGCGGCTGGGTCGGAAACGGCGTCGGCACGCTCTTGGCCACCCCGCCCCAGCCGAGCAGCTCCGCGTTCTGCATGGCGATCCAGACCCCGATCATCACCAGCATCACGGTGTCGATCGACTGGCCGCGCAGGGGGCGCAGGAGAACCCGCTCGCAGATCGCGCCCGCCACCGCGCCGGCGGCGATCGCGAGGGGGATCGCGAGGAAGAAGTGCACCGAGGCCAGCGTCAGCGCCGCGAAGGCGGCGTAGGCTCCCAGCGTGTAGAACTCGCCGTGGGCGAAGTTCACCACGCTCATCAGCCCGAAGACCAGGGTGAGGCCGATCCCGAGCAGGCTGTAGGTGGCCCCCAGCAGCAATCCGTTCAGGAGGTGCTGGAGAAGCTGGTCCAAGCGCTCGCGGTCGCCTCCCGCGCTACTTCTTGGCCGCGAACGCGGGCAGCGCGATCTTGCCGTCCTTCACCTGGACGATGAAGATGCTCGGCTTGGACTGCCCGCTCTCCTTGCCGGCCGGGCCGTCCTTCTCGAACTTGATGGGCCCGTTGAGCCCCATCACGCTCACCTGCCAGAGCGCGGCCTGCACCGCCTTCGGCTCCGCCTTGCCGGCGACCCGGATGGCCTCGACCGCGGTCAGCACCCCGTCGTGGCCGCGGAAGCCCTCGGTCAGCCCTTCGAACGGGTGGCCGCGCTTGGCCCACTCGTCGACGAAGGCCTTCGCGAGCTTGCCGTCCGGCATCGCCTCCGGGAACCAGGGCAGGAAGAACAGGATGTGGTACGAGCCTTCGGCCGCCGCGCCCGCCTGCTTGATGAGCTGGCTCGGCGAGGAGCTGCCGCCGGTGGTGATGACCTTGCGGATGAGCCGCTGCTCCTGCGCCTGCTTGAGCACGAGCGTGATCTGCTCGACGCTCGTGGTGAGGAACAGCGTGTCGGCCGAGCCCGCCTTCACCTTGGTGATCTGGGCGTTCATGTCGGTGGCGGACTGCTCCATGAACTCCACCGCCCCGACCGAGGCGCCGGACTTCTTCAGGAGGTCGCCGAACGCGGTGACCGAGCCCCGGCCCCAGTCGGTGTTGACCGCGAGGAAGTCGGCCTGCTTGATGCCGAACTCCTTGAGGTACTTCTCGAGGCCGAGGGCCTCCATCTCGCTCGGCGGGCTGATCCGGAAGATCCACGGGTTGCCACGCTTGGTGATGGTGGCCGCGCTGGAGGTCTCCACCACCATCGGCACCCCGTACTCCTCGAGCTTCGGCATCGCGGCCAGGGTCATCGAGCTGCCCCAGGCCCCGACGATGACCGGCACCTTGTCGCGCACGATCAGCTTCTCGGCCGCGGTGGCGGCTTCCTTCGGGTCGGACTTGTTGTCCTCGATCAGCAGCTCGACCTTGCGTCCGAGCACGCCGCCCTTGGCGTTCGCCCAGTCGCGGGCGATCTCGGCGCCCATCCGGACGTAGTTCCCGGAGGCGGCCACCGGGCCCGACAGGGGCTGGATCACGCCCACCTTCACGGAGTCCTGCACTTGCGCGCTCGGCGCGCCGGCGGCGAACACGATGGCCAGCGCAACGGAAAGGGCCCGGATTGCTCGCGTCATGAACGACCTCCTCTTGCCCAGCACTGTTTGGGTCCCACGCCGCCACGTTGCGGTGGTTAGGGGAATCGCGCACTTATCCTACATTTCATGTCACGTGTCAAATGAAAACCCGATTGACAACGCGTTCGGTCGCGCCAAGAATACGGCTCCATGTCACCCGCCCGGTCGACTGCACCCCGCGCCGCGATCGCCCCCCTGCTGCACGAGAGTCTCGGGGAGCGAGTATACCGGACGGTGCGCGACCTCATCCTGAGCCAGGTCTTCCCGCCCGGCTCGAAGCTGAACGTCGAGCAGATCTGCCGCGACCTCGGAGTCAGCCGCACCCCGGTCTGGGACACCATGCGCCGCCTCGAGAGCGAGGGGCTGGTCAACACGGTGCCCCGCCACGGCGTCTTCGTACTCAACTACGGCGCCGACCAGATCCGCGATCTCTTCGCGGTGCGCGGGGCGCTGGAAGCCCTGGCGGTGCGACAGGCCGCGGGCCACCTCGACCCCGACGCCCACGCGGGGCTCGAGGCCTCCATGAAGGAGATGGAGCAGGCGGCGGCGGCCGGCGCGATCGAGCAGTACTCGCGCGCGGCGATCGACTTCCACGACCGCGTGCTGGGGGCGGCGCGGAACCAGGTGCTGAGCCGCCTGCTCGACAACGTCTACGCCCAGATCCTGGTCCTCCGCCTCCGGTCGCTCTACCTGCCGGAGCGCGTCGAGTCGAGCGTGGCCGAGCACCGCGAGCTCTTCGAAGCGGTGGTGGCGGGCGACGCCGACCGCGGCGAGCGCCTGGCGCGCGCCCACGCCGACCACGTGCTGCAGGACGCGCTCGAGTTCACGCGTCGGGCCGAGCAGGATCGGTGACCGGGCGGCTCGCGGGCAGGGCGGTGGTGGTCACCGGAGGCGCGGCCGGCCTCGGCCTGGCCTAAGCCGGAGGGGCTGCCGTGCACACGACCGTCCCGGTGATCGACATCGCGCCCTTCGATCCGAGCGGCGAGCGCGCGCGGCCGATCGAGCGCGACGCGGTGGTGCGCGCGGTCGACGCGGCCTGCACCGACATCGGCTTCTTCACGATCGTCGGGCACGGGGTCCCCGGCGCGTTGGCGGATCGCATGCTGGCCACCTCGCGCGCGTTCTTCGACCTGCCGGCCGGCGAGAAGCAGCGGGTGGCGCGGCCGCGGCCCGAGCAGAGCCGCGGCTACCTCGCGCTCGGCGCCGAGAACCTCTCCTATAGCCGGGGCGACGCCTCCAGCACCGATCTCAAGGAGTTCTTCGCGATCGGCCCGGTCGACGTGCCGGACGAGGCCTACTACCGGCGGCCGGAGGCCTACCCGTCGTTCGCGCCGAACCTCTGGCCCGAGCGGCCCGCGGGGCTGTGCGCGGCGTGGACCGAGTACTACCGGGCCATGGAGGGGCTCGCGGCCCGTCTCATGCGGATCTTCGCCCTGGCGCTCCACCTGCCGGAAGACTTCTTCCGCGACAAGACCGACCGCCACATCAGCGGCATCCGCGCCAACCACTATCCCGAGCAGGTCGATCCGCCGGCGCCCGGTCAGATCCGGGCGGGGGCGCATACCGACTACGGGGCGGTCACCATCCTGCTGCCCGACAACGTGCCCGGGCTCCAGGTCCTGGGCCGCGGCGGTGCCTGGCTCGACGTGAGCGCGCCGCCGTCCACCTTCGTCTGCAATATCGGCGACCTCATGCAGCACTGGACCAACGACCGCTGGATCTCGACCATGCACCGCGTGGTCAATCCGCCCCGCGGGGCGGCCGCCGGCAACCGCCGGCTCTCGATCCCCTTCTTCCACCAGCCCAACTACGACGCGCTGATCGAGTGCCTGCCCACCTGCTGCGGCCCGGACAATCCGGCCCGCTACGAGGCGGTCACGTCCGGCCAGCACCGGCTCACCAAGTTCCTGCGAGGCGTCGGCGCGGTCGCGCCGGGCCCGCGAGGCTGACATCATGAGCGCAGAGACCAAGCCCCAGTGGGACCGCTACACGGCCGCGCTGCCGTCCATCGCCGCCGCGGTGGGCCGCACGCCGCTCGTGCGCCTCAATCGCATCACCCGCGACGTGAAGCCCGCCATCTACGTGAAGGTCGAATGGTACGGGGCCACCGGCAGCCTCAAGGACCGCATCTACCTGCACATGTTCGAGCGGGCCGAGTCGCGCGGCGATCTCAAGCCGGGCATGCAGGTGCTCGAGTGCTCGACCGGCAACGCGGGGATCGCCTGCGCCTGGGTGTCGGCGGTCAAGGGCTACCCCTGCACCATCGTGATGCCGGAGGGCATGAGCGAGGAGCGGAAGAAGATCATGCGCGCCTACGGGGCCGAGCTGGTCTTCACCCCGGGCGGCGAGAGCGACGTGGATCTCTCGCTCGAGCGCCTCCGCCAGATCTGCGACGCGGCCCCCGGCCGCCACTGGGTTCCCGGCCAGTTCGACAATCCGGACAACGTGGAGGCCCACATCCTCACCACCGGTCCCGAGCTGTGGGAGCAGTCGGGCGGCCGCATCGGGGCTTTCGTGGACTCGCAGGGCTCGGGCGGCCTGCTCACCGGTGTCGGTCGCTACCTGCGGAGTCGCGATCCGAAGGTGAAGCTCTACGCGGTCGAGCCGGCCGAGTGCGCGCTGCTCTCGCGCCGGGCCTGGGGCCACCACGGCATCGAGGGCATCGGCGACGGCTTCGTGCCCCGTAACCTGGACGTCTCGCTGCTCACCGGCGTGATCACCACCACTACCGAGGAGAGCGTGGACATCGCCCGGCGGCTGGCCCGCGAGGAGGGCATCTTCTGCGGCATCTCGAGCGGCTGCAACGTGGCCGCCGCGCTCAAGCTGGCCCGTCGCCATCCCGAGCTGCCGTCGGTGGTGACGATCATCAACGACACCGGCCAGCGCTACTTCACCACCCCGCTCTGCGGCGAGGCCAAGCACGTCGACATTCCCGAGCGCGAGCATCCGCTCGACACCTACACCGTGGAACAGCTCGACCGCTACCAGAAGACCTGGGAGGTCCTCGCGTGACCATCGCCGCGCGCGAGTACGACTTCGAGGCCGCCCGGCGGCGGCTCGAGGCCAAGCCCAAGTCGGCCGGCCCCAAGCTCGGCGCGCTCGAGGAGGCGGCCGCGCTCGTCAAGGATGGCGATCACGTCGCGCTGGGCGGCTGTCTCTACTCGCGGACGCCCCTGGCCCTGGTGTGGGCGCTGCTGCGCCGGCGGCCGCGGCACCTCACGCTGTCGCGCAACCTCATGTGCTACGAGGGCGAGTGGGGCATGGTGGCGGGCGCGGTGGACAAGCTCGTCACGTCCTGGATGGGCATCGGCCTGCCGTGGGGCCTCTCGCGCATCCAGCGCGAGTTCGTGGAGGCCGGCCGCGTCGAGTTCGAGGAGTGGAGCCACCTGGGCCTGGGCCTCCGCTACCGCGCCGCCGCGATGGGAGTGCCGTTCCTCCCCTCGCTCACCATGCTGGGCTCGGGGCTCATGGACGTGGGCGGTTCGAAGACGGTCGCCTGCCCGTACACGGGGCAGACCCTCCACGCGGTCCCCGCCCTCTTCCCCGACGTGGCCCTCATCCACGTGCAGAAGGCGGACCGGCTCGGCAACTGCCAGATCGACGGCTATCCGCACATGGACGCCGACATCGCGCGCGCGGCCTCCACCGTGCTGGTGACCGCCGAGCAGATCGTCTCCGAGGACGAGATCCGCCTGCAGGGTGACCGGACCCTCATCCCCGGCTTCATGGTGGATGCGCTCGCGCACGTGCCGTACGGCTCCTACCCGCACGAGTGCTACGGCGCCTACGACGCGGAGCCCGAACACTTCACGAGCTACGTGGACGGGATCCTGGCGCGCGGCAGCGCCGCGGTGGCCGAGTACCTCGAGCGTTACGTCTACGCCCCGGCCGCCCACGCCGACTACCTGGCCCTCTTCGGCGACGGGCGCCGGGCCGACGCGGCCAGCCGCGCGCGGATGCTCACCACGTGAGCGTCACCGCCAACGAGCTGCTCGCGGTGATGGGCGCGCGGGAGCTGCGCGACAACACCACCGTCTTCACCGGCGTCGGCGCCCCCATGATGGCCTCGGTGCTCGCCCAGCGGACCCACGCCCCGCGGCTCACCATGATGGTCGAGGGTGGAGTCATCGGGCCCATGTGGAAGCCGGGCGAGCTGCCGATCTCCACCAACGAGATGCGCGCCGCCTACCGGGCCCAGATGCTGCCCGGGATCACCGACGCCTTCCTGCTCGCCCAGCGCGGCTTCTTCGACGTGGGCTTCATCGGGGGCGCCCAGATCGACCGCCACGGTAACCTCAACACGAGCGCCATCGGGGGCTACGCCCGGCCCAAGGTGCGCCTGCCCGGCAGCGGCGGCGCCAACGACATCATCTCGCTCTGCCGCGAGGTGCTGATCCTCACCGTCCACGAGAAGCGCCGCTTCACCGAGCGCGTGGACTTCGTCACGAGCCCCGGCTATCTGGACGGCGGCGACTCCCGCCGCCGCCACGGCCTGCTCTTCGGCGGCGTCTCGCGCGTGGTCACCACGCTCGGCATCTTCGGCTTCGAGGCGGAGAGCCGCCGCATGCAGCTCCTGGCCCTGCACCCGGGCGCCACGGTGGACCAGGTCCGCGAGAACACCGGCTTCGAGGTCCTGGTGAGCCCGTCCCTCACCACCACCAAGCCGCCGACCGACGAAGAGCTCGCGATCCTGCGCATGCTCGACCCCAATCGCCAATTCATAGGATGAATCCACTGTTCGGAACGGTTGTCCGCCACTGGGGGAGTGCGGGGGCCATTTCTGGGCCCCCGCAGCTGAAGAGCCTTAAAGAAGTAAACGGCTAGAACGGAGGGACACACGCGTTGACAGACTTCGGCTTGGCGATTCGCAACTTCGTGGGCCCCGGCGAGGTGCCGGACATCCAGGGCCTCTACGCGTACTCGGAGCGCGCCGAGGCCCTCGGCTTCGAGTCGCTCTGGGCGTGGGATCACGTGCTCCTGGGCGTGGAGCCCTCCTTCCCCATCGTGGACTCCATCACCATGCTGGGCGCGGTGGCCGCGCGGACACGCGCGATCAAGCTCGGCACCGGGGTCCTGGTGCTGCCGCTGCGCAACCCGGTGGTGGCGGCCAAGGCCCTCGGCAGCCTCGACGTCATCTCGGGCGGCCGCCTCATCCTCGGGGTCGCGGCGGGCTGGTACGCCCGCGAGTTCGACGCGGTGGGCGTGCCCTTCAAGCAGCGGGGGCGTCACTTCGAGCGCAACCTCGACATCCTCATGCGGCTCTGGACCGAGGAGCGGGTGACCCTCAAGGTGGACGAGTTCAACCTGCGCGAGGCGGTCATGGTGCCGCGCACCGCGCAGCGTCCGCGGCCGCCGGTCCTGATCGGAGGCTACGTGGACGCGGTGCTCAAGCGGGCCGGCACGGTGGGCGACGGCTGGCTCACCTACTTCTACACCCCGGAGAGCTTCACCAAATCCTGGGAGAAGGTGAAGGCCTTCGCCCGCGAGGCGGGCCGCGACCCGGCTCGGCTCACCGCCACCAACCAGCTCGCGGTGTACGTGGGCCGGTCCCGGGACGAGACCACCGCCGACATGCGCCGGTGGCTCTCGACCGAGTGGGACACCGCGGCCTGGAGCGAGTCGACCATCGACCACGCCGTCCACGGCTCGGTCGCCGATTGCATCGAGCAGCTGCGCGCCCACGTGCGGACGGGCGTGCACCGGATTATCCTGATCCCCTACCGCTATCAGCCGGAGCAGGTCGAGCGCATCGCCAAGGAGGTCTTGCCCAACCTATGAGCCAGCCCGTCTACATCGACATCAACTGCGACATGGGAGAGAGCTACGGCCGCTGGACCCTGGGGCACGACGAGGAGGTCATGCCCAACATCACCTCGGCCAACATCGCCTGCGGCTTCCACGGGGGCGACCCGCACGTGATGCGCCGCACCGTGGCGCTGGCCCTCCAACACGGGGTCG
>Ga0209388_1000178_pt1 | contig 12653 bp, 8 predicted proteins | sample Rivendell_Oct201_7_FD_188348 | JGI IMG/M metagenome (GOLD analysis project Ga0209388, IMG submission 188348) | Vadose zone soil and rhizosphere microbial communities from the Eel River Critical Zone Observatory, Northern California to study diel... | ecosystem: Environmental > Terrestrial > Soil...
TGATGCCTTCCTCGAGCGTGCAGAAGTAGTCGGCGCGGTCCCGTCGCACCCGCCGCTTGTCCACCAGCCGGGTGAGGCCGCCAGTGCCCGGCAGCACCGCGAGCAGCGGCACCTCGGGCAGCGCCACCGTGGTGGAGCCGTCGTCGGCCATGATGATCCGATCGGTGGCCAGCGCCAGCTCGTACCCGCCGCCCGCGCAGGGCCCGTTCACCGCCGCGAGCCACGCCTGACGCGAATGGGTCGTCGCGTCCTCGATCGCGCTGCGGGTCTCGTTGGTGAACTTGCAGAAGTTCACCTTCCATCCGTGGGAGGACTGGCTCAGCATCCGGATGTTGGCACCCGCGCAGAAGATCCGCTCCTTGCCCGAGGTCAGCACCACCGCGCCGATCTCCGGATGCTCGAAGCGCAGCCGCTGGATGGCGTCGTACAGCTCGATGTCCACCCCCAGGTCGTAGGAGTTGAGCTTCAGCTCGTAGCCGGGCACGAGCCCGCCGTCCTCCTTGACGTCCATGTGCAGCGTGGCCACCGGCCCGTCGTAGGAGAACTTCCAGTGCTTGTAGCGCCCCGGATCGGTCCGGAAGTCCACCACGACCCGCTCGCTCTCGGCCATGACCCGTCGCCCCCGTTCCGCTATCCCAGGATGACCCAGAGGGCCTTCGCCGTCTTGGATCCCACGTTCTCCCAGCCGTGCGAGGTGCCGCCGTCGAGGTAGGCGCTGTCGCCCGCCTCCAGCACGTGGCGATCCCCGTTGTAGTGGAGCGCCACCTTGCCCTCGATCACGTAGAAGAGCTTCATCTGTCCCGCCTCGATGACCACCTTGTCTGTCTTGACGCCCCGCGACCTGGGCCCGAGCGTCGACATCACCGCCCGGATCTTACCCTGGAAGAGGCCCGCCCCCAACACGTGCCATTTCTCCGACGAGCCGTCGAAGGAGACCACCGGGTAGTCGGCCTTGCGGCTCACGTGCAGGCGCCCGGTCGGGGCCGGCTCGAAGAGCGAGCCGATCGAGACGCCGAGTGCCCCCGCCAGCTTGCCCAGGGTCGGCAGCGACGGAGTAAGCCGCCCGGACTCGATCTGCGAGAGCATGCTCGGGCTGAGGCCCGCCTTCTCGGCGAGCTGGCGCTGCTGCAGGGCCCGCTCGGCCCGGAAGGCTCGGATCCGCTGGCCGAGCGCGGTCATGCCCCCGCCACCTCCGGCAGGCCGGCCAGCCGCCGCAGGGCCCGCGCCACGAAGACGCGCGTCATCTTCTTGCGGTAGGGGTGGGTCAGGTCGGTATTGTCGAGCGGCTTGGCCGGGCGGTACGCGGCATCGGCGGCGCGATCGATCAGCTCGGGGCTCAGGCGCTCGCCCACCAGGAGCCGCGCGGCCTCGACCGCCTCGCGGGGCAGCGAGGCGACCGCGCCCAGCACGATGCGCGCCTGGCGGACGATCTCGCCGTCCATGTGGAGCGCGGCGGCCACCCCCAGGACCGGGAAGTCGAACGAGCCGCGGCGCCGCAGCTTGAGGTACACCGAGCGCACGCCGTCGGCGGGCGGCAGCACGATCTCGGTCACGATCTCGCCCGGCTGCTTGGTCAGGTACTGGATGCCGTCGTCCTGGTAGAGCGTCGAGATCGGGATCGTGCGGAGGCCCGCGGGCCCCGCCAGCCGGACGGTCGCGCCGAGGCTCCACAGCACCGGCGCGGTGTCGGAAGACGACACCGCCCAGCAGCGCGGGCTGCCCGGCGCCACCAGGCAGATCTCGCCGTCCTTCTTCATGCAGAAGTTGACCGCCTTTCGCCACTGGTAGGACTGGTTGTAGTAGTTGCAGCGCGTGTCGACGCACACGTTACCGCCGAGGGTGCCCATGTTGCGCAGCTGGGGCGTGGAGACCGCGCCCGCCGCGGTGGCGAGTCCCGCGTAGTGCGCCCGCACCTCGGGGTGGCGCGAGACCGCGGTCAGAGTCGTCGCCGCCCCGATGGCGAGGCCGCCACCGTCCCCGCGACGCACCCCGGCCAGGTCGCGCACTCCACACAGCCCCACCAGCACGGTGGGCTCGAACTGGCGGCGCTTCATGTTCGGGTAGAGATCGGTCCCGCCCGCCACCAGCATGGCTTCCGGCCCGTGATCGGCCATGAGCTTCACCGCGTCGGCGACCGACACCGGCGCCAGGTACGAGAACGGCGGCAGGCGCATCATGTGGAAAAGGGCCTCACCGCGACGGCCTCCGCCGGCAACCCGAAGGCGGACTCCACGATCTTGGCCTCCGGGAACGTGAACACCGGCAGCCGCTCCGGTCCAAGGCGCGCGGTCTTCCCGAGGCGCTTGCTGTCCATCGCCTTCACCACCTTCTCCGGGGTGATCGGCGTCTCGTCGATCCGGACGCCGACCGCGTCGTAGACCGCGTTGGCCACCGCCGGGATCACCGGCAGCAGCGGCCCCTGCCCGGCCTCCTTGGCGCCGAACGGGCCCTCCGGGTCGTCGCTCTCCACCAGGATCGTGTGGATCTCCGGCGTCTCGAGCGTGGTCGGGCTCTTGTACTCGAGGAGCGACGGGATCTTGTGGACGCCTTTGCGGAAGACCTGCTCCTCCATCAGCACCTCGCCGAGCCCCATGTAGACCGACCCCTCGACCTGGCCCTCCACCAGCAGCGGGTTCAAGGCCCGGCCCACGTCGTGGGCGATCCAGATCTCGGTGGCCTTCACCTCTCCGGTGTCGCGGTCCACGTCCACCTCGACCACGCACGCCGAGTAGGAATAGCAGGGCGAGGGCCCGACGCCGCCGCCCTTGTACTTGCCGGCGCGCTTGGGCGGCGCATAGGAGCCGGGGAACGCGAGGACCCCGAACATGCTCTCGGCCAGCACCACCGCCTGGGCGAAGTCCACTCCGTGGTCGGGATCGCCGTCCACAAAGACGCGGCGATCGGCCGCCACCAGCTTGTCGGGCGTCACCTCGAGCTTGCGGGCCACCGCCTCGAAGATCCTCGCCCGCAGCCGCTCCGCGGCCTGGATCGCCGCGTTGCCCGCCATGAGCGTCACCCGGGAGGAGTAGGAGCCCAGATCGACCGGGGTGAGATCGGTGTCGGCGGGGTGCACGCGGATGTCCTTCGGCTCGATGCCGAGGACCTCCGCGACCAGGTAGGCCAGGATCGAGTCCGAGCCCTGCCCGATGTCGGTGGCCCCGCAGAGCACCGCCACCAGGCCGCTGCGATCGGCGCGCACCACCACGCCCGAATGCGGCATGTCGTTCCAGTAGATCGCGGTCCCCGCGCCGGTGAGATACGACGAGCAGGCGATGCCGATCCCCTTCCCCGGCGGCAGGGTGCGCCGCTTCTCGCGCCAGCCGGAGGCCTCGACCACGCGGTCGATACACTCGCCGAGCCCGATGGTGGTGACGGTCAGGTGGTTCGCGGTCTTCACGAACGGCTCGGCCAGGTTGCGCCGGCGCATGTCCGCCGGGTCGAGGCCGAGCTGCTCGGCGGCCTTGTCGATCTGGCACTCCATCGCAAAGCGGGGCTGGGGCGTCCCGTGCCCGCGCTTGGGCCCGCAGGGCGGCTTGTTGGTGAACACGCGCGCGCCCTCGAACTTGTAGACCGGGATCTTGTAGGTCACGGTCTGGAGGGCGCCGGTATAGAAGGTGGAGGCCACCCCGTAGGAGCCGTAGGCCCCACCGTCGAGCCAGGAGCGGAAATGCATGCCGGTGATGGCGCCGTCCTTCGTGAAGCCGGTCTTGACCCACATCAGCACCGGGTGGCGCCCGCGGTGGACGTAGAAGACCTCCTCGCGGGTCAGCGTGATCTTCACCGGGCGGCCGCAGAGCTGCGAGAGCTTGCACGCGGCGATCTCGTGCGCGAACGGATCGAGCTTGCCGCCGAAGCCGCCGCCCACCGGCGCGGCCACCACCCGGATGTGGGCCTGCGGCAGGTCGAGGATCTTGGCGAGCAGCCGGTGCACGTAGTGGGGCGTCTGGGTCGAGGACCAGAGGGTCAGCTTGCCGTCCGCGCCCCACTGGGCCACCGCCGAGTGCTGCTCCATCGGCAGGTGGGTATTGCCCTCGAAGAAGAAGACATCTTCTCGCACGAGGTGGGCGGAGGCGAACGCCGCCTCCACGTCGCCGAACTGGAGCGCCACCGCCTTGTGCACGTTGGGCCGGTCGCCGTACTCGTGGATCCGCACCTCCGGATGGGCCAGCGAGTCCTCGATGGACATGAGCGGCCGGAGCGGCTCGTACTCCACCTCGATCAGCTCGGTCGCCCGCTCCGCGGTCTCCTCGTCCACCGCGGCCACCGCGGCCACCGCGTCGCCGACCATCCGCACCTTCTCCACGCAGAGCGCTTCCTCGTCCTGGGACACCGGCAGGATCCCGAACTTCACCCGGGGCAGATCGTGGCCGGTGATGACCGCGTAGACGCCGGGCAGGGCCCGGGCGCGCGTGGTGTCGATGCGCTTGATCAGCGCGTGGGGATGCGGGCTGCGCAGGAGCTTGCCGTGGGCCATGCGCGACATCAGCAGGTCGTCGGCGAACTTAGTCTCCCCGACCACCTTGGCCCAGGCGTCGATCTTGGGCAGCGACTGGCCGATGATCGAAAAGCGATCCTTCTTCATGTCCGGGCCCCCTTGATGCGCAGGGCGGCGAGCTCGACCGCGTCGAGGATCTTGGTGTATCCCGTGCAGCGACACAGGTTGCCGGCCAGGGCGTGCTTGATCTCGTCACGGGTCGGCATGGGAACCTCCACGAGCAGAGCCTCGGCGGTCAGGAGGATGCCGGGGGTGCAGTACCCGCACTGGGCGGCGCCCAGCTCCGCGAAGGCCTGCTGAAGCGGGTGCAGCTCTCCGGCCTGCGCCATGCCCTCGACCGTCTTGATCTCGCGCCCCTGGCACTCGACGGGTAGCGCCAGGCACGAGAGCACCGGGAGGCCATCCACCAGCACGGTGCACGTGCCGCACTCGCCCAGCTCGCAGCCGTGCTTGGTCCCGGTGAGGTTCAGATCTTCCCGCAAGACCTCGAGCAGGGTTTTGTGCGGCGCCGCGAGGACGTCGCGCTCTTCCCCGTTGATCCTGAGGGCCAGGAGCGTCTTCATGGTGATTGCGTGAAGATGAAACTGGACTTAAGTAGTACTAAATCGCGCCGCCCTCTGTCAAGCGCGAGCCCGCCCCCCTGTCACTTAACCCATATCTTTGCCGGCCGGGCATGCTTATGCTTCGAATCTGCACTGTCATCCTTCCAGAAGGCAGGTCCAGTTCGAAACCGGGCGGGGCAAGCCGAGTCGCGCCTGGATTGCAGGGGCCCGCAACCACTTGCAGGCAAACAGGTCAGTCGATTTCCGCTTCGAGATTCAGGCCTAGGACCGCGCTGCTTCTCGACTTCATCGCGCCCGAGAGCTTCACCTACTGGCTCTCGATCCTCTTTCTGGTGGGCTCGGTGTTCGGCGGCATGGCATCGGTCTGGGGCGCCGTGGCCAGGGGACTACTCCTTCAGTTCTGGTCCGACATCGCCGGCATGGTATCCCGCGACCTCGTCCATTCGGGGCGCTCCTCGTGCTCTCGATGCGGTTCATGCCGAATGGCGTCGCCGGAATGGTGTCGGCGTGGGAATGGCTAGCGACGTGGGCCATGCGGGCTGTCCACCAGCGGAAAACCGTAGACGTAAGCGTCCTTGGCGATGGCGCGCGCTTCGGCCGGCGTCACGTCCGCACCCCGCGCAGGCCCCGGCAGCAGACCGGCGAGCATTGTCGCGAGGGCGCCGGCGACAATCGTCCGCATGATCCTCGGCACCCCCGGCACGACGACCAGGATTTCGAGGTCAGGGCTGCGCCTGACGCTGCATCCGCTCGATGAACGCGTCCATCTGGGCGTCGTCGGCGAAGATGTCGATGGACGGCACGGCCTTCAGGATGTCGATGACCCGCCGGACCGGCGGCTGCAGATGGGCGACCGCCACCCCGCCGCCTCTGGCCTCCAGCGTTTTTCGCGCCTTGACGAGGACGCGGATCCCCGCGCTGCTGATGTACTCGAGGCCAGCCATGTCGAAGATGAGCGCGGTCGCGGACTTCAGGACGAGCTCGAGACGCTCGTCGAGAATCGGCGCGGTCTGGGAGTCGAGGCGCCCACGGAGGGCGACGCAGCGGCCCCCGTTCCCCACCTCGGTGACCTCGATCTCGAGCCCCATGGTCCAGGCGAGGGGTACGCTAGCACGAGGCCCGCACCGTCACAAGCCGGCGACGCCCGCGGGCTCGCTCTCCGCGGTCCCGGCTCCACCTCCGCCCGGGCTGAGCCACCCCCGCCGCGCCGAGACGGCGTGGCGCCCGGCCCGCGGGCCGCCCGGAATGCAGTTCCCCGTACGCTCCGTGCTAGGATCGGCTCGGACCGTGGATACCCGGGACGTGATCCGAGCGGTGCCCCTCGCACCGGGGCGCCCGGGGCGCCGGGGGCTCCCGCTCCGCGTGCTTGTCGCGGGGCTGTTCGTCGCGCTCCTGGCCGCCGCGGGGCTCGCCAGCGTTGGCTACGGGTACGTGGTCACCTCGAGACTCCTGCTGTCGGCCGGCGACGAGGAGTTCCTCCACGTAGCGGAGCGCACGGCCGGCCAAGTCCGGGACCTGCTCGCCCCCGCCCAGCTCCTCGTCCAGCTCCTCTCACGCCACCGGCTCGCGGAGACCGCCAGCCCCGCCGCCCGCCTGGACTCCCTTCCCCTGCTCACCACCGCCCTGAACGAGCACCCCGAGATCTCCGCCATCTACGTCGGCTTCGCCAGCGGGGAGTTCCTCCTGGTCCGCTCGCTGCGAGGCGGCCCTCCCCAGATCGGCAGCGTGCCGCCGGAGGCCGTCTTCCTCGTCCAGAGCCGCACCGCCGGCGAGGGCGCGATCCCGGGCCGGTTCCGCTACCTTGACCGGCAGCTGGCCGTGCTCCGCGACGAGCTCCGCCCGGACTACGTCTACGATCCCAGGACGCGGGGGTGGTATGCGCAGGCCCTTCCGACCGCCGCGGCCGTGCGGACCAAACCCTACGTCTTCTTCACCACGCGCGAGGTGGGGACGACGGTCGCCCAGCGGAGCGTGGATGGCCGGAGCGTGGTGGGCGTGGACATCACGCTTCAGGAGCTCTCCCGTCACCTCGCCCGATCCCGGGTCACCCGGTCCGCGCGGATCGCGCTCGTCGATCGGCTGGGCCTCGTGGTCGCCCTCCCCGAGGCCGGTCGGCTGGTCCGCGCCGACCCGTCGGGTGATCCGGCCCTCGTCCGGCTCGACGACCTCGGCGATCCCATCCTCGGCTCGCTCTTCACCGCGGCCATTCCGGCGTCGCGGGGCATCCCGCTCCGGATCGAGGACCGGGCCTGGATCGGCGCCCGCCGCCCCATCGAGGCGGGCGCCGGGGAGCCGCTGGTCCTGCTCCTGGCCGCCCCTCGCGACGAGCTGGTCGCCGGCGCCAGGGGTCTGGTCGAGCGGCAGCTCCTCATCGGCCTCGGCGTGCTCGGACTGACCCTCGGCCTCGTGTGGCTCGTCGCCGGCCGGCTCTCGCGGCCGCTCGAGTCGCTGGCCGGGTCAGTGGCGCGCATCGGTCGGGGGGACCTCGACACCGCGCTCCCGCGCATCCAGAACCCCCGGGAGGTCGCGGCCCTGAGCGATGTCACCGACCGGATGCGCGTCCAGCTCCAGGGCCACATCGCGGAGCGCGCGGGCCGGCTCGCCGAAGAGCAGCGGCAGGCCCGGGAGCTGGAGATCGCGCGGCAGATCCAGCAGTCGATGCTGCCCGTGGCCGCCGACGGCTCCCTGGACGGGCGCTACGCGATCGCCGCCAAGCTCATGCCGGCTCGCGAGGTCGGGGGCGATCTCTACGACTTCTTCGTCCCAGACGAGCGCCGGCTCGTCTTCGCCATCGGCGACGTGGCCGACAAGGGCGTGCCGGCCGCGCTCCTGATGGCCCGCGTGACCGCGCTCTTCCGCGCGATCGGCCCGGGGGAGACCGGGCCCGATGGGATTCTCCGAGAGCTGGACCTCCGTCTCTCGCAGGGGAACGACGCCTGCATGTTCGTCACGGCGGCGTGCGGCCAGCTCGACGGCGAGACCGGGGAGGTCCGGTACGCCAGCGCCGGCCACGAGCCGCCGATCCTGCGGCGAGCCGACGGCACGACCGTGGTGCTGGCCCCGGAGGGCGGACCGGCCCTCGGCTTGGAGGCGAACGGCCCCTATCCCGTGTGGACAGGGCGCTTCGCTCCCGGCGACGCCCTCGTCCTCTACACGGACGGGGTCACCGAGGCGTTCGACGTGGCCGGCGACGCCTTCGGCTTGGAGCGGCTCCGGCGCGTCGTGGCTGATACGCCGGCAGACGCCCTCCGCTCCCTGCCGGATCGGCTGGTGGACGCCGTCGAGCGGTTCGCCGCCGGCGGAGGCCCCCGCGACGACCTGGCGGTGCTCGCGGTGCAGTACCGGCCGACCGACGTCGTGGCGGGCGGCGCCGGCCCCGAGTGGTGGCGGCTGTCGGTCTCGGGCGCACCGGAAGACGTGGCTCGCGCGCAGCGGCGGATCGAGGGGATCCTGCTCGCCCGCGACGTGCCCGCGCCGACCGTTCAGGACTGCGTGCTGGTGACCGAGGAGGTGATGGCGAACATCGCGACGCACGCGTACGGCGGCCGGCCGGGCTGCGAGGCAGGCGTCGAGATCCGGCTGCTCCCCGAGGAGATCCAGATCCGATTCGAGGACGCCGGGCCGCCGTTCAATCCCCTCGAGCAGCCGGCGCCGGACGTAGAGGCACCCATCGCCACGCGTCGCGTCGGCGGGCTCGGCATCTTCCTGGTCCGGCAGCTCGCGGACCGCTGCGAGTACGTCCGCGAGGGATCGACCAACATCCTCACCGTGCACTACCACCGGCCGGCCGCGGCCCCGCGTGAGGCGTTCACCCAGGTGCAGGAACCGCTCACTGGAGGAGGCGCTATGGCGCTGGCCATCGAGATCACTGACCAAGAACCCGGCGGGCGTCGGGTGATGCTCCGGGGACGCCTCGACACCCTCACCGCGCCGCAGCTCGAGACAGCCCTCACCCCGCTGCTCGACTCGTCGGCCGTCACGTCGATCGCGTTCGGGCTGGACGGGCTGGAGTACATCAGCAGCGCCGGCATCCGGTGCCTCGTGCTGGCGCACAAGGCGCTCGGGGCGCGCGGCGGGCGGGTCGTGATCGTCAACCCCCAGTCCGCGGTGCGCAAGGTGCTGGAGATCGTCAAGGCGCTGCCACCCGAGCAAGTCTTCGGCAGCGACGCGGAGCTCGACGCCTACCTCGATGCCATGCAGCGGAAGGTCCGGGGAGACACGTAGCGGCGCGCCATTCCCTCTTCGTCCTCTCGCGGCCGAGCCGTGCGCGAGTTTCACTTATCCTTCAAGGGGTTGAGCGCTACGGCATGTTAATCGTTCCAACTCCCGGCAAGACAATCGGTAAAGTGACACCTGCCCTGGCGGAAGGCCTGCTGTCTCGTCTGCTGGTACTGGGCGACCGCAGGCTGGGCCGCACTTCGGCGGAGCGCAACCTTGTTGCGCACCAAGCCGCCTGGATAGGCGGAGTAGAGATGGCGGCCACCGCGACCCAGAACGGCATTCGACTGTCGCCGGCATACGGTCGTGTTGCTGTTCGCGGTGTTCCACGAGCCCATGCCTCGTTCATGGTCCCGCTCGTGCTCGCACTGGAACCACGGCCAACCGTTCCCGGCCGCGCTGATCGCGTGTCTATGGTCTGGGTGCGAAGGCCAGGAAATCAACCACCCCGGACTCCACACTGTACATCGCCCCGGCGATCTTCACGGCGCCCGTGGTTTCGAGCTCGGCGATGACGGCACTACGACTGTGGATCCCGGCCATGGTGAGCTCGACATTCTTCCGAGCGACCGCGTCAACGAAGGCGTAGTTCTTCGCAGAGCGCTCGCCCTGATACGAGGTGGCATCCACCGCCGACTGGATCTTCGCGAGCAGGCCGGTGAGGTTGCCGAGCTGGACCCGATCGATGGCGCCCTTGATCGCACCGCACGCCGTGTGCCCCATCACCAGCACGACCTTCGCACCGGCTACCTTGCATGCGAATTCCATACTACCGAGGATGTCGTCGTTGGCGATGTTGCCGGCCACGCGCGCGTTGAAGCAGTCGCCGATCCCCAAATCCATGATCGTCTCGGCGGGCGCGCGGGAGTCAACGCAACTCAGTATGATTGCCGCGGGATATTGACCCTTGGCGCTAGCTTTCTGCTGGGCGAGGTAATCGTGCGGGGACTCTTTCCCGAGGCGAAAGCGCTGGTTGCCCTTTTTCATGAGGTCGATGATGTCGTCCGGCGTCAGTTTTTCACGCTGCGCCTTGGTTAGCGCGGCGCCATACGCAAGGTGCCACGCGGAAGTCATACCCAGCGCCGTCGTTGCCGTCGCGATGCCAGCGCTCTTGAGGAAGCTGCGGCGGTGCAAATGGTCGTCCCGGCGCGTCGATGGCTTGTCAGGCATGATCAGACCTCCTTCGCGGGAGTGCGCAACACCTTTCCGCTGCAAAGTGGCTCGCCGGACGCAGTCCATCGACACCGCGGCGCATGCGACAAAGCCGATGCTCTAGTTGTTTTGCTTCGTCGGCTACGTCAAGCCTTGGACCGCGCAAGCGAAATCACAGTCGGTGAATCGATGACCGACAACAATAGCCCGAGTTGGAACCATGGTCCAACGCTTTTCGCCCCACCCGCGCTCGTACCTGCCGGAGCCGACATGGAAGCGCTCGAAGGGGTCCAGTCGCCGGTTGGTGACGATTGGCACGTTGGTGATCCCGCGGCGTGGCCCTTCGAGGGATGGTGCGCAGCAACGGTTTGCGGTTCGCGGGCGTCCAGAGCGATGTTCCCTGTCGACCCTACTACCCTCCCCAGGACAGGAATTTCCCGATCAACATCGTCACGGCCACGGTCACCGTGAACGCCCACCATTCGCTCATCACGAGGTTCCTCCCAGGCCGGGGCTCGGCCGTCGTGGTATTGCGGCAACTGACTGTAGATGCAACCCGGAAACACTGCCATAGGACCTTGGTCCTAGGAGGACAAGGAGACGCACTCGCTTTCACCGACGGCACCGAGACCACCGTCCCGCTGAGCCCGTCATCCTATGGTACGGGCCCGGAACATGTGCTAGCGTCTCTTGCTCGACGCGGCCCGTGCGCACCCGCAGGTGCTCCCCGAACCCGCCCCGACGCTGTTCCTGCGGGTCGACGGTCGAGACTCGTCGCGGGAGGGCCATGGCCGCGACGGGCAAGAGACGACCGCCGACAAGGCCCACGCGGCGAACAGGGAGGGCTGCACATGGACGCCGAGCATCGTCGCCTGGAAGAAACGCGCAGCAAGGCCGCGCCGTGGCGGAAATGGGGGCCCTATCTCACGGAGCGGCAGTGGGGGACGGTGCGCGAGGACTATAGCGACTCGGGCAACGCGTGGGACTACTTCACCCACGACCAGGCCCGCTCGCGGGCCTATCGCTGGGGCGAGGACGGGCTCGGGGGAATCTCCGACGACCGGCAGCTGCTCTGCTTCGCGCTGGCGCTGTGGAACGGCAAGGACCCCATCCTCAAGGAGCGGTTGTTCGGCCTGACGAACAGCGAGGGGAACCACGGCGAGGACGTGAAGGAGTACTACTTCTACCTCGACTCGACGCCGACCCACTCGTACATGAAGTACCTCTACAAGTACCCGCAGGCGACGTACCCGTACCGCGATCTGGTCGACACCAACCGGCGCCGGGGCAAGCACGACTTCGAGTACGAGCTGCTCGACACGGGCGTGTTCGACCAGGACCGCTACTTCGACGTGTTCGTGGAATACGCCAAGGCGTCGCCGGAGGACATCCTCATCCAGATCACGGTCGAGAACCGGGGCCCGGAGCCGGCGACGCTGCACGTGCTGCCGACGGTCTGGTTCCGCCACGTGTGGTCATCGCGGGGCGATGCGCCCCGGCCGGTGCTCCGCGAGGCCGCCGGCGGTGGCGGCGGTGTGATCGCGGCCTCGCATCCGGAGCTCGGAGAGCGGTTCCTCTACGCCGAGGGCGCCGCGGCGCTGCTCTTCACCGAGAACGAGACCAACACCGAGCGCCTCTTCAATTCGCCCAACCGGACGCCCTACGTCAAGGACGGGATCGACCGCTACATCGTCCACGGCCGGCGGGAGGCGGTGAATCCCGAGCAGCAGGGCACGAAGGCGTCGGCCCACTATCCCATCACGGTGGAGGCCGGGGCATCGCGGACCCTTCGGCTGCGCCTCTCCGACGTGGCGCCGGCGGCATCGGCTCCGGCGAAGGCCGGCCCGGTCGGGAGCGACTTCGACGCCGTGATGCGGGCCCGCCGTCAGGAAGCGGACGCCTTCTATGCCACGGTCATCCCCTCCTCGTTGAACGCCGACGCGGCCCGCGTGATGCGGCAGGCGCTGGCGGGGATGCTCTGGTCCAAGCAGTTCTACTACTACGACGTCGACCAGTGGCTCACGGAGCGCGGGGCCGACCCGTTCAAGCCGAGCCGCAAGGCCGCGCCGCGCAACGATCACTGGCACCACATGTACAACGCCGAGATCCTGTCGATGCCGGACAAGTGGGAATACCCCTGGTACGCGGCCTGGGACCTCGCCTTCCACGTCCTCGCGCTGACGCTGGTGGACGAGGATTTCGGCAAGACGCAGCTGGACCTGATG
>Ga0209388_1000186_pt1 | contig 12486 bp, 14 predicted proteins | sample Rivendell_Oct201_7_FD_188348 | JGI IMG/M metagenome (GOLD analysis project Ga0209388, IMG submission 188348) | Vadose zone soil and rhizosphere microbial communities from the Eel River Critical Zone Observatory, Northern California to study diel... | ecosystem: Environmental > Terrestrial > Soil...
CGCATCCTCCGGCGCGGCCGCACCATCGCGTTCGGCGAGGCCACCATCACCGACGAGGCCGGCAAGCTGCTCGCGGTGGGGCGGGCGACCTACATGATCCTGCCCCCCAAGTAACCCTCTCCCCTCCGGGGAGAGGGCAGGGTGAGGGGGTGAGGGGCTACAGGGTGAGGGGGCGGTTTACGTCAGCAGGCGCGCCATCACCGCGTCGAGCTGGCTCCGCCGCCAGCCGTAGGCGGTGAGCGCGGCCACGCCCGGGGCCAGGAGCTCCGCGTCCCACGGATCGCGCATCAGCACCACCGCCAGCCGCTTCGCGCCGGCCTGGCAGGCCTCCAGCAGCGCCCGGTTCGACTTGTAGAGGTGCGCGTCGTAGAGGAAGAGCACCGTCGCGTCGGCGGCGGCCGCGACGGCGCGCGCCTGCTCGATCTCCTCCGCGGTCGGCTCCACCCCCACCACCGTCACCTCGGGCCGCACCCCGTGCGGCGCCATGGCCTCGCGCAGATAGCGCGGCTCGTCCTGCATGACGGGCTCGATGGTGATGCGCGCGGCCAGGGCGGAGAGCCGCGGGAAGATCGCGGCCACGCGTCCGTTGAGGGCGGGCTTCCACCCGGCGTCGGGCGCCGCCACCATCGTGACCGCGCGCGCGGCCATGGCCCGGGCCAGCGGCTCGCCGTCGCGCTCCGCGCGCGGGTCGCCGCCGGTGAAGCGCTCGGGCCGCCTGGCGTCGAGCGCGTCGAGCCGCGCCATGCTCCGCTCGAGCGCCCGCAGGGGCAGGGTCTTGTCGCGGTAGGCCGCGAGCACCGCCTCGTAGGCCGCGCGCTCGGCCGGCGCGGTGTGGCAGACCAGCAGCAGGTCGTGACCCGCCGCCGCGGTGCGCACCGCGGCCTCGCCCATTGGGCACAGCGCGGCGATCGCGCCCATCTCCAGATCGTCGGAGATGATGACGCCGCGGTAGCCCACCTGGCCCCGCAGGTAGTCCTCCACGATCAGCTTCGAGAACGTGGCCGGCATGCGCTCGGTCGGGTCGAGGTTCGGGTAGAGCGGGTGCGAGGTCATCACGCAGTCGACTCCCGCCTCCATCGCGGCCATGAACGGGACGAGGTGGACCGCGTGCATGTCGCCCCAGTCGGAGTCGATCACCGGCAGGCCGAGGTGCGCGTCGACCGGCGCGTGGCCCTTGCCGGGGAAGTGCTTGGCACAGGCCGAGAGCCCGGTCGACTGCATGCCGCGGATCCGCGCGGCGCCGAGACGGGCGACCAGCTCCGGGTCCTTGCCGTAGGAGCGGATGCCGATGTTCGGGCTGTAGCGCTCGGTGAGCACGTCGAGGCAGGGGCCGAAGTTGATGTCGACCCCGAGGCGGCGCAGCTCGCGCCCCTCGATCTGCCCCTGGCGGGCCACCATCGGCTCGTCGCTCCCGGTGCCGGCGGTGAGATTGTCCGGGAAGATCGTGACGCCCTGGTTCAGCATGATGATGCGACCGCCCTCGTGATCGGTGGTGATCATCAGGCGCCGGCCGACGCCTTCCTCGAGCCGGCGGATGAAGCGCACGAAGCGCTCCGGGGTCTCGAAGTTGCGCCGGTAGAGCATGAGGCCGCCCGCGTGGATCTCCCGCAGCAGCCGCACGTCGTCGTCGGTGGCGTCGGGCCCGGGAAGCCCCACGATGAGCTGCCGTCCCACCATCGCTTCGAGGCTCATGCAGTCCTCCTGCGCCGGATGCGCGCGGTGACGATGCCCACCCCGACCAGGCCCAGCCCGCAGCCGGCCAGCATCACGTGCTCGCCGCCCGCGTCGACGAGCGAGAAGGCCTTGCCCCGCGCGGCCTGGCTGATCTCGGTGGCGTGCACCTGCAGAGTGGTGTGCAGGGCGAGCGCATTCATCCGCTCATCGATAGAGAAGATAGGGCCGCCGGGCCCGCGCGAACGCGGCCAGGCCGGGGCGCCACGAGGCCTCGAGGCGGGCGAGCGGCGTGCCCCGCTCGATCGCGAGGCGGATCGCGTCGGTGCCGCAGAGCAGGTCGATCGGGAGCTTCTTCCACTGGAACTCGTAGGGCGGGCGCTTCCAGCGGAAGCCCCGCGGGGCCTGCCGGCCCGCCTCGATGATCAGGGCCAGGTACGCGGCGAAGGATTGGAACCGATCCCAGTCGGTCACGTGCACCTGGACGCCGCCGCAGGTGCGACGGGCCCACTTGTGGAACGCGGGCTCGAACGAGGCGGCGCGGAAGCGCACGCCGGGTAGCTGGCGGCGCTCGAGCGCGGCGGCCAGCCGCGGGCCGTCGAGGTAGGGCGCGCCGACCCACTCGAAGGGGCGGGTGGTGCCGCGGCCCTCGGAGAGATTGGTGCCCTCCAGGAGGCAGCCGCCCGGGTAGACGCGCGCGGTGTCGGTGGTGGGCATGTTGGGCGACGGCGCCACCCACGGCAGCTCGGTGTCCTCCCAGAGCATGTTGCGGCGCCAGCCCGCCATCGGCACCACCGTCAGATCGCAGCCGATCTCCTGCGTCTCGTTGTGGTAGGCGGCCAGCTCGGCGATGGTCATGCCGTGCCGGATCGGCAGCGGGTGGAGGCCCACGAAGGACGGGAAGCGCCCGTCGGGCCAGTTGCCCTCGAGCCGCTCGCCGCCCAGCGGGTTCGGGCGGTCCAGCACGATCACCGGCTTGCCGGCGCGCGCGCAGGCCCGCATGGTGAGTACGGTGGTCCACGCGAAGGTGTAGTAGCGCGCGCCGACATCTTGAAGGTCGACCACCATCACGTCGATGTCGCGCAGCATCGCGGGGGTGGGCTCGAGGCGCTTGCCGTAGAGGCTGTGCACGCGGAGTCGCCGCGCGCGGTCGTACTCGGCGCCGATGTGGGCGTGGTCCTGGGCGGCGCCGCCGAGCCCGTGCTCGGGCGCGAAGAGCGCGGCGAGCCGTACCTTGCGCAGCCCTTGGATGGCGTCGGCCGCGTGAGTGAGGTCGCGCGTGACCGAGGCCTGGTGGCAGAGCAGGCCCACGCGCCGGCCCGCGAGCATCGAGCCCAGGCGCGAGACGAGGACGTCGAGGCCGGCGCGGACGGGGGTCATCCGCGCGGGGGTAGCTCCACCACGCCGCCGCCCACCACCGACTGCTCGCCGTCCTGGTTGTGGGCCTCCTGCTCGATCTCGACGAGGTGCCGGCCGTCCTCGACGTGCTTGCCGGTGACGCGCCCCTCGATGATCAGGTAGTCGCCCTCCGGGTTGTGGCGTCGGATCTTGCAGTGCGCGCGGCGCAGGAACCCGTCGTCGCCCATCCAGTTGGTCAGATGATGGGTGAGCCACGAGCAGCGCTCCGGGCCGTAGTCGTAGGCGCCGGGCGCGCCCACCGCGGTGGCGAACTCGTGCTCCCAGTGCACGCGCTCCGGGCAGTCCGGGATGCCGAAGCGGTTCTTGATGCCGAGCCCCGAGTGCCGGCTGATCTGCTTCCACGCGAGCTTGTTGGCGCGGATGTAGAGCCCGCCCCAGCCCTGGGCGTAGGCGATGAAGCCGGTGACCGTCATCGGCCCCTTGGCCATCTTGGGCAGCGTCTCGCCCACCGTCACGTCCTGCCAGTAGCGGGGCGTGGCCCCGCGCACCTCTTCGTCCGCGTAGAGGCGGTAGATCGGCGCCAGCTCCTCGTCGGAGTAGCGCCGGGGCGCGCGGGCCTTGACCTCCTTGTACTTGCTGCCCTGCTCGCGCGCGTGGTCGCGCTCGGTGCGGAAGCACCAGGAGTCGGCCTCCGCGACCGTCTCGCCCCGCTGGTTGCGGAAGGTCACGTGGTAGATCTGCTGCACCGCGCGCCCCGCGAAGCGCGTCTCGTGCTCGATCAGCTCCTTGAGGAACGCCGCGGTCGAGATCTCGTCGTTGCGCCGCACCGGCTGGTGCCAGGTCCAGTCCGCCCCCGCCCACATCGCGTGGACGCCGGAGAGCCCGCCCACGTAGCCGGAGATGATGCGGCTCGTGGTGAAGAGGAACGACGGCAGCGCGACGATCCCGCGGTGGCGGGTACGCGCCGCGTAGGCCGGATCGCACCAGAGTGGGTTGTCGTCGCCGATGCCGTGCGCGTAATGGCGGATGTTGTCGCGGGTGGCCTCGTGGCACCAGGGCTCGAGCGTGTCGGTGATCGGCACCCCGATCCGGCGGCGCAGGTCGTCGAGGCCCTGCTGGGTGATCTTGGGGAAGAGCTGGGCGGTCTCGGGCGGCATGACGTTCTCTCCTAGGACGTGGGAACGGAGGCGCCGGCCTCGCGCTCGCGGAGCACCTTGCGGTTCACCTTGCCGGCCGGCGTCTTGGGCAATTCGGCCACGAACTCGACCCGGCGCGGGTACTCGTGCTGGGCCAGCCGGGTGCGGGTCCACTCCTGCAGCTCGCGCACGAACGCGTCGTCGCCGGGGCGCGGGCTCACGATGAAGGCCTTCACCACGAGCCCGCGCAGCTCGTCGGGCACTCCGATCACCGCGGCCTCGCGGACATCTGAATGCTTGAGCAGCGCGCCCTCGACCTCCACCGCGCTGATCGTCCAGCCCGCCGAGATGATGACGTCGTCGGCGCGGCCGCCGTGATAGAAGTAGCCGTCCGCGTCGGTCCAGCCCCGGTCCTTGGTGGGGAACCATCCGTCGCGTCGCTTCACCTTGATCTCGCCGGGCTCGTCGGGCGCGCAGCGCGAGCCGTCCGCGCGCTGCACCTCGACCTCCACCCCCGGCACCGGTTTGCCGAGCGAGCCCGGCTTGACCACGAAGTCGGGCGCGCCCGGGTAGGACGCGAGGATCACCCCCACCTCGGTGGTCCCGTACATGCTGCACACCGGCGTCCGGAAGGTCTGCTCGACGAAAGCGCGAGTGGCCTCGTCGATGGGCTCGCCGGTGAACGAGAGCTTGCGGATCGCGTAGCGGTAGCGCGCCGCGGTGCCCGCGCTCTTCATCATCCGGTAGTGGGTGGCCGCGGCCGACAGATTGGTGATCTCGTGCTCGGCGAGCGCACGCAGCAGCCGGTCCGCGTCGAACTTGCCCGCGAAGGCCCCGGTGGCCACGCCGAGCGCGAGCGGACCGAGCGTGCCGTGCCAGAGGCCGTGGCCCCACGCGGGGGAAGACGGGCAGAAGAAGCGGTCGCCCGGGCGGATGCCGGTGCCGTAGAGCGCGGCGATCATCAGGGTCACGATGCTGCGGTGGGTGTGCCGAACCGCCGCCGGCAGTTCCCGAGTAGTCCCGGACGTGTACTGGAAGACCGCGAGATCGTCCGCCCGGGTGTCCGGCGTGTAGCGGTCCGGGTACGTGCCGAGCGCGGCGAGGAGCGCGTCGTCGGCCACCACCGTCTCGAGCCCGCGCGCGCCGCGGGCGATGTCAGCCTGCGCGGGCGAGACCAGCAGGAGCCGCGGCGCGCAGTCGTCGATGCGCAGGCGCAGGCCGTCGGGGCCGAAGAGGGTGAAGAGCGGCACCGCGATGGCCCCGCGCTTCACCGCGCCGAAGAGCCCCGCGTAGAAGGGCAGCGACGGCTCGAGCATGATGCCCACGCGCTCGCCGGGGCCGACGCCGCGCTCGGCCAGGAAGTGGGCGAAGCGCGAGGACCAGGCGGCGAGGCTCCCGAAGGTGAGAATCTCGTCCCCGCCCCCGCGCTCGGGCGAGTGGACGATGCGCACCGCGGGCCGCTCGGCGGGGTGGCGGTCGATGCACTCGTGGCCGATGTTGAGGCGCTCGCGGTCGCCGTCGAAGAGCTCCCACAGCCGGGCCGGGGAGCAGAGCCGCTGGGCGTCCGCGTAGGAGACGTGGTCGGTCAGCGTGGCCATCGATCGATAGTACCGCATTGACTGCCGCCGTCTCACGGGCTAACGTTCGGCCCCGGGAGGCCCACCACCATGACTTCGACGCAGAAGGTCGCGATCGTCACCGGAGCGAGCAGCGGCATCGGCAAGGCCAGCGCCCTGGCCCTCATGAAGGAGGGCTACGCGGTCGTCTTCGCGGGGCGTCGCAAGGACATGCTGGAGTCGGCCGCCGCCGAGGGCAAGGGCATGTCCGGCAAGTCGCTCGTGGTGCAGACGGACGTGACCAGCCACGAGTCGATCAAGGCGCTCTTCGCCAAGACCAAGGAGACGTTCGGGCGGCTCGACGTCCTCTTCAACAACGCGGGCGGCGGCGCGCCGCCGGTGCTGTTCGAGGACCTCACCTACGACCAGTGGCAGACGGTGGTCAACGCCAACCTGACCGGTGTCTTCCTGTGCACGCAGGAGGCGTTCAAGATCATGAAGGCCCAGACCCCGAAGGGTGGACGCATCATCAACAACGGGTCGATCTCGGCCCACGCCCCGCGGCCGAACTCGGCGCCGTACACCGCGACCAAGCACGGGGTCACCGGCCTCACCAAGGTGAGCTCGCTCGACGGCCGCAAGTACGACATCGCGGTCGGCCAGATCGACATCGGCAACGCGGGCACTCCCATGACCGAGCGCATGGCCAAGGGCGTCCCGCAGGCCAACGGCACCACCGCGGTGGAGCCCACCATGAACGTGAAGGCGGTGGCGGACGCGGTGGTCTACATGTCGAGCCTGCCGCTCGACGCCAACGTGCTGTTCCTCACCGTGATGGCGACGAAGATGCCCTTCGTGGGACGCGGCTAGCGCGTCTCGCGCCGGTGAGAGAGATCGACGAGGCAACGGATCCGGCGGCGCTGATCGAGGCGTACTACGAGGCGGGCTGGACGGACGGCCTGCCGGTGGTGCCGCCGTCGGACGCCTCCATCGCGGCGATGCTGGCCGCGGCCGGGCTCGAGGGCCACGAGGAGCTGGGCGCGATCCCGGGACGCAATGCGATCGTGATCGCGGACAAAGCCGCGACCAACGCGGTGATGGCCGGCTGTCGCCCCGAGTACATGCCGGTGGTGGTGGCGGCGGTGAAGAGCCTCTGCGCGCCCGCCTTCGCGTACCACGGCCCGGCCAGCAGCACCGGCGGCTCCGCGATGGCGCTGGTGGTCAACGGCCCGATCGCGCCGCGGCTCGGCATCAACAGCGGCAACAACGCGTTCGGCCAGGGTCACCGGCCCAACGCGACCATCGGCCGCGCGGTGCGCCTCATCATGATGAACGTGATGAACACGCGCCCGGGCCTGCTCGACCGTGCCACCCTCGGCAACCCCGGCAAGTACAGCTTCTGCTTCGCGGAGAACGAGGCGGATCATCCGTGGGAGCCGCTGCACGTGGCGCGCGGCCTGCGGCGCGAGGACAGCGCGGTCACCCTGATCGCCTCCAACAGCCTCTACCAGGTGTACAACCACCTCGCGGCCGACCCGGAGCCGCTCCTCCTCTGCTTTGCCGACGCGCTCGGCAACGTGGGCACGCCGAACCTCCTCGGCTTCAACGAGACGCTCATCGTCTTCGCGGGCGAGCACGCCGAGGTGCTGCAGAAGGCGGGCTGGAGCCGTCTCGACGTGCAGCGCTTCCTGATGGAGCACACGCGGCGGTCGGTGGCCGACTACAAGCGCGGGGCGCGGCTGCCCGGCGCGGTCACGGAGGCGGACGAGACCACCTGGCGCTACCGCTTCGAGCGGCCCGAGGACATCCTGATCGCGTTCGCGGGCGGCCGCGCCGGGAGCTGGTCCGCCTGCCTGCCGGGATGGGGGACGAAGTGGACCCGCAGCGTCACCACCCGCATCGATCTACCCCAAGGAGGCACGACATGAAGCTCTTCGATCCGACCTCGAAGCCGGTGGAGCGCGCGATCACGCTGGCGCCGCGGCCCGCGAGCCCGCGAGGCCTGCGCCTCGGCCTGGTGGAGAACACCAAGTTCAACGCGAGCCCCATCCTCGAGAAGCTGGCCGAGCGGCTGGCCCAGCGCCACCAGATGACGGTCACGGTGCGGAACCGGAAGCGGTCGGCGAGCCACGAGGTGGACGGGGACGGGATCAAGGCGCTGCGCGCGCAGGCCGATCTCGTCATCTCCGGCATCGGCGACTGAGGGTCGTGCAGCTCGAGCAGTGTGCTCGACGCGATCCTGATGGAGGAGCAAGGGGTGCCGGCGATCGCCATCGTCACCACCCCGTTCCGCAATACCGGGAAGGCCATGGCCGAGAGCTGGGGCAAGCCGGGCTACCCGTTTCTGGACATGCCGCACCCGATCGCCAACCTCACGCAGGCGCAGCTCGACGAGCGGTGCGACCGGCTGGCGGATCAGGTCGAGGAATGGCTCGGGTTCGAGGCGCACTAGCACCTGAGATGTCGGCGTGAGCCGCATCCGCTACGATCGGCTGCCGACCGAGCGCGTGAACCCGGGCAGCGGCAAGCTCGACCGGCTGTCCGCGGCGCAGATCGCGCGGCTCATGAATCACGCCGACCGCCGCGCGGTACGGGCAGTGGGCCGGGCCGCACCCGCCCTTGGCCGCACGGTGGACCTGATCGTGCGGGCGCTCTCCCATCGCGGGCGCCTCATCTTCGTGGGCGCGGGCACCAGCGGGCGGCTGGGCGTGCTCGAGGCCGCGGAGTGCCCGCCGACCTTCGACACGCCGCCGTCCCTGGTGCAGGCGGTGATCGCGGGTGGCAAGCGCACCGTGTTCCGCTCGTCCGAGGGCGCGGAGGACGACGGGCCCGAGGGCGCGCGGCAGATCCGGCGTCGCGTGCGGCCCGGCGACATGGTGGTGGGCATCGCGGCCAGCGGGGTGACGCCCTTCGTGCGCGCGGCCTTGAAGGAGGCGCGGCGGCGCGGGGCGGGCACCGCGCTCGTCACCTGCAACCCCGACGTGCCGGCAAGGGCGGCGCGAGTGGTCATCGCGCTGGCCGTCGGTCCCGAGGTGCTGACCGGCTCGACGCGTCTGAAGGCGGGCACCGCCACCAAGCTCGCGCTCAACACCCTGACCACCGCGTCGTTCGCGCGGCTCGGCAAGGTCTACGGCAATCGCATGGTGGACCTGCGCCCACGCTCGGCCAAGCTGCGCGCCCGGGCGCTGCGCCTGGTCGGCCAGCTCGGCCGTGTGCCGCCCCGCGAGGCCGAGCGCCTCTTGAAGGCCTCCGGCGCCAGCGCCAAGGTCGCCATCGCCATGGCCCGGCTCCGCGTCGACGCCAAGGAAGCCCGCCGGCGCCTGAAGCAGGCCGCCGGTTCCCTCCGCCGCGCCCTCGAATAGGCCGGGTCAGAGGAGGAAGTCGAGGAGGGCGGGGATCACGGTCTTGGGGGCTTCCTCCATCAGCCAGTGGCCGGAGCCGGCGATCACCTGGCCGCGGACGTCGGTGGCCACCAGCTTCACCTGATCGATCAGGAAGGTGCCGCCCGACTTCTCGCCCGAGATCACCGACACCGGCATGGCGAGCCGGGTCTGCCCCAGGCGCGCGAAGTCCTCCGCGTCCCGCTCGAAGTTGCGGAAGTACTCGAAGCCCGCACGCATGGCCCCCGGCTGCGCGTAGGCCCTCGCGTAGACGCGACGATCGGCCTCGGGCACCGAGCGCTTCCGGTCGGCGGCGAAGTCGTTCCAGAAGTGCTCGAGGTAGATCCGCTCGCGCCCCTTCACCAGCGCCAGCGGCACGTCCCCGTAGAAGTGGAAGTGCCACAGGTCGCGCAGCAGCCACATGTTCTTCCAGTTGCCGATCCCGGGCAGGAAGGCGTCCATGAGCACCACGCGCTCGGCGGCCTGCGGGAACTGCGCCGCGTAGGCGTAGGCGACCATCAACCCGATGTCGTGCCCGACGATGCGGACGCGATCGAGCCCGAGGGACGAGGTCAGCTCGTGGATGTCCACCGCCATGTTCTTCTTGTCGTAGCCGGCCGGCGGCTTGGCCGATCCTCCGGCCCCTCGCAGATCCGGCACGATCACGGTGTGGCGCTGGGCGAGGAGCGGCATGATCGGCCGCCACATGTGACCGGTCTCGGCGTAGCCGTGCAGCAGGACGACCGGGCTGCCCTTGCCGCCGATGAGGAAGTGCAGCCGAGCCCCGTTGACCCTGGCGAAACGATCGATGAAGCCGCTGGGTGTGGTCATGCGGTGAGGATGGCGACCTGGAGGCGCCAGGTCAAGCCGCGTCGAGATCCAACTCTATTGCCGCAAGAGGGCCATCGCGGCCTTGGCCTTCTCCGAGGCCGCCGCAGTCTGGCCGGCCTGGCAGGCCTCGTCGGCCTCCTTCACCAGCAGCGCCGCGCGCTTCTTCTCGGGAGACGGGTCCGGGGCAGTGGGCGCGGCGGGCGCTGCGCGAGGCGCCTGCTCGGGTTGACCCTTCGGCGCCTCCTTGCCGTCCGTCTTGCCGGGCCCCGGCGCTTCCTTCGGTGGGGCCTCCTTCAACGGGGTTTCCTTCAACACGCGCTCGTTCTCGGTGGCCGCCGCCTTGGCGAGCATCGCCCGCGCCGCTTCGACGTCGGGGCACGACGGCGCCGGAATGGCCGAGGCGGTCGGGATCGCCAGGGCGAGGGCCAGGCCCATGAGGGTGCCGATGGTCTTCGTCATCGCGACCTCCTTCCAGCGCCGGAGGCGCATCGATTGTGCCAAGCCACGACAGGAACGGATCGAGGGGCAATCGGGCGGGATTGAGCGCGGATGGACGATGGCCGGGTCGCGCGGTCGGCGGCGCCCGGTCAAGAGGACGCAGTAAGAATGCCTGAGGCCCGACGGTCGGGGCGACGTCTCACCCCGATCGCCGGGCCCATCGTCTGCGAAGCCGCGGCCGGACTACTGCAGCGGCGGAGGGGGAGGCACCGACGGCACGAGGGCCACGCTCGGGACCCACACCCACTGACAGCCGGTGTCGACCCCATCACCACGCAGCTCGTATCGGCCGTTCGGGTAATACACGACGTCTCTATCTATCGGCGCAGGCGGGGGAGTCGTCACGATCACCGGACGGTACACGGGGACGGGTCGCTCGATGACGACCGGCGCCGGGTGAGCGTATACGGGCCGGGTGGGCCAGCAACCCTCCGACCACCTGATTGAAGACCGCGACATGGGTGCACCTCCTTCTGTGCCCCCTATGACGCACGCACGCCTGCGCTTATTTGCGCGACCTTCTCTAAGAAAGTTCTTAGGAGTGGCTCGGGCCGGCGGTATCCTCCGCGCGGACCGGCGTCTTGCCGCGCAGGAAGTCGAAGTCGCAGCCCTCGTGGGCCTGCAGCACGTGATCCAGGAAGAGCCGGCCGTAACCCCGCGTGTAGTGCGGCGGGCGGGGCCTCCACCTCGCGCGGCGATGGGCAAGTTCATCGTCGGGAACCCGGAGGGTCAGCCGGCGGTTTGGTATGTCTAGCTCGATCTGGTCGTCGTTCTGGACCAGAGCGAGCGGCCCACCCGCCTCGGCTTCCGGCGAGACGTGGAGCACCACGGTGCCGTAGGACGTCCCGCTCATCCGCGCGTCCGAGATGCGCACCATGTCCTTCACGCCCTTCTGGAGCAGTTTCTTGGGGATCGGGGCCGCGCCCCACTCCGGCATGCCGGGCGCACCTTTTGGCCCCACCCGCTTGAGCACCAGCACGCACGTCTCGTCCACGTCCAGGTCGGGGTCGTCGATGCGCGCGTGCAGGTCGGAGTGGTCCTCGAACACCACCGCGCGCCCGCGGTGGGTGAGCAGATGCGGCGAGGCAGCCGACTGCTTCAGCACCGCGCCGTTCGGGCAGAGGTTGCCGGTGAGGATCGCGGTGCCGCCCTCGTTCAGGATCGGCATGGCGAGCGAGCGTATCACGTCCGCGTTGTAGTTGACCGCCTCCGCGTTGTTCTCCGCGATGGACTTGCCGGTCACGGTGAGCGCGTCGCCGTGCAGGAGGGGCAGCAGCTCCTTCAGCACCACCGGCAGACCGCCCGCGTAGAAGAAATCCTCCATCAGGTACTTCCCGGACGGGCGCACGTTCAGCAGCATCGGGGTGGTGCGCGACAGCTCGTCGAAACGCGTGAGCGGCAGGTCCACGCCGGCGCGCCCCGCGAGGGCGATCAGGTGGATGATCGCGTTGGTGGACCCGCCGATGGCCATGCCGGTGCGCACCGCGTTGTCGAAGGCCTCGCGGGTGAGGATCTTCGAGGGCTTGAGCTCCTCGCGCACCATCTCCATGATGCGCCGCCCGGACATCTCGGCCAGTACCATGCGCCGCGAGTCGGCCGCCGGGATCGCCGCGTTGCCGGGCAGGGTCATGCCGAGCGTCTCCGCCATCGAGGCCATCGTCGACGCGGTGGCGTCCTGGATACTTTGGTACCCGAATTTTCGGTGTGATCGCACGCGATGCTTCATCTTAAGCGGTGAGCGAGAGATCCGCGAGCAGCGAGGAGATGTCATGACGGAGACGCCGTGATCCGCCCCATGGTCGGCCCCCGGAAGGGGCGTCGGCAGCCCAGGACCGCAACGCCGCGGTGCGCGCCGTGGCCCGAGCCCCAGCCCGTCCCGCAGGGCCGGCCGCCCGTGCCCCCGTTCAGCCTCGCCCTCTTACCTGCCGCGCTCGCGCCCTGGGTGGCGGACATCGGCGACCGGATCCAATGCCCGCCGGACTTCGTCGCCGTGGGCGCCATGGTGGCGGCGGCGGCGGTCATCGGGCGGCAGATCGCGATCCGGCCGAAGCGACA
>Ga0209388_1000190_pt1 | contig 12326 bp, 10 predicted proteins | sample Rivendell_Oct201_7_FD_188348 | JGI IMG/M metagenome (GOLD analysis project Ga0209388, IMG submission 188348) | Vadose zone soil and rhizosphere microbial communities from the Eel River Critical Zone Observatory, Northern California to study diel... | ecosystem: Environmental > Terrestrial > Soil...
TTACGAACGTGAATCTGTCCGTGCCGGCCCGTCCGGGTTTCGTTGGTTCGCCCATCCTCGCGGGGCGCTTCTGTGCGTGGATCGGACCGGGAATCGACCGCTGCCCAACGGTCAGGGAGTAGGGCTAGCTCGCAAAATCGGCTGCGACATTGCTCTGCAACTACACATTCAAGGCAGCATTCGCTCTGCCTGGATTCACACCACCGATGCGGATGTCGAGCTGCCGGCGGATTACTTCGACCGAGCGCCGCTCGTGCTCAATCGCAACGCCCCCGCGGCGCTGCTCTACCCGTTCTGGCATCAGCGCGAGCCGCTGCCGACTCTCGCAGATGCGATGGATCGCTACGAACTCTTCCTACGCTACTACGTGCTAGGCCTCGCGGACGCGGGCTCCCCGTATGCCTTCCATACCTTGGGCAGCACCTTGGCTGTTCACGCCTTGGCCTATGCCAAGGTTCGAGGTTTCCCGCGACGAGCGGCTGGCGAGGACTTCTACCTGCTGAACAAGCTTGCCAAAGTCGGATCGATCACTCAGCTCGATGGAGCGCCGCTGATCATCGGCGGCCGCCCCTCGCACCGCGTGCCCTTTGGGACCGGTGCGGCGCTGAACCAAATCCTGGCTGGCGCCGCACGAGGGGAGCGGTACAAGACGTATGCGCCGGAAGTCTTCTTGCACCTGAAGGTGTGGTTGGCAGCGCTCAGCCGGTTGTCGGAGGATGAAGCGCGACAAGATCCCGAGCAGTACGTCAGCTCAGCCGCGACACTTCACGAAGGAGTGGACCCCGCGAATTTGTATCGGGAGATCGCCGCTCTCGGTTTTCCATCCGCGCTGCGTCGGATCAGGGCGATTTCGCGCGATCCGTATACGCTGGCCCGCCATCTTCATACTTGGTTTGATGCGTTTCGCACGCTCAAGCTGATCCATCGACTCAGCCGGCTCTTTGCGAAGAGAGAATTGCTCGATGCGCTTCGCGCTGCACCATTCACTCGCAAGTACGCGATGGCGATGGACAACCTTGAAACGTTGCGACGCTCCTTGATGCACCTGGAGTACCGGCTCAGACCGTTCTCTCAAAGCGGATTACCGCAGCCCATGGGTAGTTTCCCGGATTGCGCGGATCGGGATCGGGAAGAAGCGCGAAGGCTCGAAGATAGAGCGGGAGCCTTCGCAAACGAGCGGCTTCCTTGAACAGTGAGTGCACCTCGCGCGCCCTCCAGCCGAGTGACTCGAGGAAGGCGATCCCTTCACGTGGCGCAAACTTCAGCGGGGCCTTCACGAGCTGCTCCCGCATCGTGCTCTGGATGAACCACCGGACGCTCGGGGAGATGATGTCGGCAATCCACCAGCGGATCGATGGTGATGAAGCCAGATCCCTCCCGAGCGAGCGCACCGCATCCTCCTCAAGATAGATGAGTAGGCCTTCGGCAATCACGAGAGCCGTTTTGCCATCCGAGGAAACACGCTTCAGAAACGCCGAGCGCGCGACCGGATCGATGAGGTCGACTTTCTCTCGCTTCAGGTCGCAGCCAGGGTTCGAATCGGCGAGGAGCCGCTCCTTCTCCTCGATCATTGCCGGCAGATCCGCCTCGACCCAAGAGAGCGAGGACGGCACTTTGAGTCGATAGGGCCGGGTGTCGAGGCCTGCGGCGAGGTTGATCACCCGGCCGCAGCCTTCCGCGATCGACGCAAGGATCAAATCGTCGATCAGCTTGGTGCGGACGATCATCGGCCAGCCATTGCGAGCGGGCAGGGGAACCGCCTGGGCAATTGCGCGCCCACGATCACCCGCAAGCCGTTCTGCAAACGGATCCTTGAAGAGCGCATCGGGTCGTGCGGTTTCCCAGGCGCGGTAGACCGCTACCCAACGCGCAGTATCGGAGACGTTTGAGACCAGGGGCATGGGGCGGCTCGAATCTCGAGCGCGGGCCGTTCAGCGGTTACGGCATTTCCAGATTGAGGTAGTCGTACATTACATGGCCGGTGGAGCCTTGAACCAGAGTGATGGTGTTGGCTCCCAGATTCAGCCGCGAGGTGGGAAAGGCAACGTAGGACACGCTGTACTTGGCGTGACTGCCCTCTCGGATGAGCGCGTTTCCGCCGCCATTGTTCGGGTAGAAATTGGTCACGGGTTGAGATTCGTTATTCACGTAAATGTACATCCTGGCGTGGTCGTTCCCCGCAAACGCCAACGTCAGCGTCGCGTTGCCATCATTGATGCTGTCCAGGTTGAAATTGATGCGCCATCTCCAGTTCGTTCCCGGCGCGATCGAGGACACCTGCGCATAATTCCAATCGGTGCTCCAATCGCTCAGGCCGACCGTATACTCGAGCGGATCGAAGAACTCGTTTGCGAATTGTTGAAACAGGAAGGGCTCGAAATAATCGGTGCCATGGCGGAACTCGGTTGAATCCCGATCGGGTATTCCAATCTCCCAGGCAATGCTGTTGCCCGGATGAAAAATGTTCCAGGCGACGTCGCCCAATTCGGTTGTCTGACCCGCGGTTACCGTCACATCGGTCTGTGCGTACTCGCCGACCGCTCCGGTGACGAACGCATACAGAGTATAGGTCCCAGGCCGTGCGTTCGGGATGTTGAACCCTCCATCGGCATCCGCCAGCACCCAATGCTGATAGCGCTTGGACTCGAACTGCCAATTCCCTCCCGGATCTGGCTGCGCAAGGCCAATCCAAGCGCCTGCTCCGGTAAGGTCGGGCTTGAGCGGATCCGAAAGCACCAATCTTCCACTCACCGCGCCTCGCCGATCGGCCAGCGGGTAAAGAGGGTTGTCGGTAAGCCAGGAATAAGGCCAGGCGCCCGTTTCGGCGGTGACCTGCGCCTGGGTGTCAGCCCACAGGGAGTCACCTCCTTGGGGATCACTGTTCAGATACAGCAAGTAGGGCCCAAAGATTTTGCTCCAGGACTCACCAGCCACCACGCTCGTCCCCGAACCGTTGTAGTGGTTCCTGCCAAAGTGCACATGGATGATCCCAGACGCAGGAGCCAAGTCCTGCTTGGTGGGACCATCGTTGAAGAACTCCTGGCTGCCGAAGACCAGCCAAGCCCCGACATTGTTGACATTGCTCGCATGCCCGTAGGTCCCGACGTCCCCATAACGCACGCTGTACTCGTATTTCCCGTCGTATCTGCCCGCGCGGACCCCGGTGGTGAGCCTGATGATTTCCGGGATCGTTGTGGGCTCGGCGTGGTTGAGATCGTCCACCGATGGCATTTCCCAATTTCTCAGCCCATCCACATAGATTCTTTCCATCAGGAACGTCGTCGCGTTCGCCGGCATCCACCACACCATTCGCCACTCGCCCACGCTGGTGGCGGGGTAGCTCGGAGGATGATCTAGGATCGCGTAGACGTACAGGCCGGTATTTCCACGGCGCAAAACATAATGGATTTCAATGTCGAACCCGTGCGGTTGATTCGTGTAGAGACGCTTTAATGAGATGTCCGCGATGTCCGGCGTCGCGATTTTAATCGTGTAAACACAGTTGCTCGGTTGCTCATAGCTACTGCCGCCATCCATGCTGAAGTAGATCTGACGATTGCTCGCGGTGGCGAGCATTTGAAAGCCTTGGTACAGCAGCGAGGAGACCTTGGCGTTGGTCTTCACAACCGTTGCGTTCACGATTCCGTTGTCGAGAGTGACGGTGCTCCCGTGATCGGTGAGGATCACGTCCGGTCCGGTATCTCCGCCGCCGGGAATGTTACCGAACGCCGGCGCTGCCGATAGTACGCAGGGAAGGAGCGTGCAAAGCACAGTCAATCGAGGCACGTGAACCCCCTGACGCCAAATCATGGTGAGCTTGAAGCGCCTGTACCCCAGAACGCCTGCGTCGTTAAGGGCGACGCTGGAGGCCCGATAATCTGACAGAGGTTGGGTTGCGGATCTAGCGGGAGGCCTGGGAGACCGCCAGATTTGTAACAAACATCGAGCGCGAACCTCCGAGCCGCTTACGCAGGCAATTCGGTTAGGCCAGGGGCTCATCGAGGGCAAAAGTTACCGAACTCGGATTGGAATCCATTTTCCGGAGGTACCAAAGCGCTTCCGTCGGTATTGGGCGTGTAATCGGTCCCGCTGGTGCCGGCGACGATTCGAGCGGTGTCGGTGCTGCCGTCGTAGCTAAGCCCACCGGGAACATCGATCCCGTCCGAGCTGCCAAATGACAAGCCGGCTTCCAACGTGGTGCAATCGTTTCCGTTCACTCGGATGAAGGAACTCGGCCGAGGTGGCCCACCGCTGGGACCGAGAATGACAACTGCGTAAAGCTGAGGGATCGGGCTGCCGTGATCGAGGTCCATTCCGGACGAGCCGATCGTGTTGTCCAGGACAAGGCTGCAACGAAGCGATCGGAGATCGGTTGAATAGCCCGCTTCGAAAAATGCAAACGGGCCGGATCCGAGGGGCAGCCGACGATCGACGATCGTACCTCCCGAATAGATCAGCCCATCCGCTCCGCGTCGGGCACTGGTGTATTGGGATGGACCCGAGTCGGACTGAAAGAAGATCGTACCATCCCTCACACTTCCATCCGGGTTTAGCCCGTGCATCTCGAGCCTCTGATCTGGGGGAGCGGGCGTGAAGTGCACAAATCCGAATGCCCACGCGTTGCCGAGATCGTCGGAAGCGAGGGCGTTTGTATGGTTGCCTCCGGTGGTGCCCTCCAGCGGGTAGTAGTGTTGGTAAATCGGCGTGGTGAGATCCGGTGACCAACGTTCCGCGAGGAATACCTCTTCGTCCTCCCTGCCCGTGTATCCCGCTGCGATTACTCCGGCGGCACTCACCACGACCGCTTTGAACGCATCGTGATGAACGTCACCTTCGATAACGACCGGGCCCACTTTTTCGCAGGTGGCTGGATCGAAGGCCTGGAGGAAAGCGTCGAAGTCGTCCGCTGTGGAAGTCGTGTCATGAGCTTCACCTGCGACGTAGACCACGCCACCGCCAAAGGCGACGCCGAACGCATGTCCCTGGTCGTAAACACGGAGCGGATCCGACGGATCGACAGGCACGAAGGCTGAATCGCAGATCCAGCTATCGCTGAAGCTCTGGTAGATGGCGAGGTAAGCCTCATCACCCGTGGTTCCAACGACTGCGTAACTTCCCCCTCCATCCGCGGCGACTGCGGTCAACGAGGAGCTTGCGTTGTTGTAACCGCCGAAGATTGGAGTCGTGTCCGTGCGGTTCGCACCCGCTGAGCTTGTGAGCCGGTTCGCAGCCGCTGGTCCAGCCGACAACCTAAGGGGGCCCGGAGCGGGTGCCAGGCCGCGTCCGGCTATCGAGGATGCTGCGGCAGGGATGGTGAAGAACACTAAGACAACCGAGCCAAGTCGATGCATGTGCCGCCCCGTTGAAGCCCTGAGCGGACGGACTTACCTCACAAACAGGAGGGAACCAAACGCGTCCTTTGCTGTGGAATTTCTGATGCTCGGTGGCGTTGCCTCGGTAGTAAATAAACTGTTCACGCTGGAGGTGGGACGATGCAAGTTACAGGTGTCTCGCGACGCGAGGCCTTGACGCAGCTCGCTTTTTTCGGCGCTGCGGCGGTTCGTGGTGGCCCGCCCCTCCTCGCAGTTACCCGGGCCCGGTCCGCCCGGCCAAGTCTTGCGGATCCAAAACGCGGGGCGCCCGATGAGGAGCCGTACTGGTCGGAGGTGCGTGAAGCGTTCGAGCTTTCTTGTGGCCAAGTCAACCTGGTGACCGCAGTGCGCGGTGTGACGACCCGCGCGGTGCGGGAGAGTATCGAGGCCGAAGCAGGGCGCTTAAATTCGTTCCGCGCGCGCGAGCTGGGTCCCTTCAAACCGAACAACCCCGATTGGCGCGACCGAGCTCGAGCCGCCGCCGCAGCCTTCATCGGCGTCGAGCGCAACGAAGTGGCCTTGCTGCGCAATACCACCGAAGGAGTGACGACCGTTCTCCTCGAATGGCCTTTGGCGCCCGGCGATGAGATTCTAACCACCTCGACTGAACACGGGCCGTTCTACGATACGCTCGCCAGGCGCGCGACGCGCGACGGAGTGGTGGTTCGACGCGTGCACCTCCCGATTCCGGCGCCCAGCGCAGACGCGATCATCCAAGCGATCGATGCTGCGCTCGGACCTCACACCCGCCTGGTGATGGTTCCCCACGTCGCGCTGACCGGGCAAATTCTTCCCCTGCGCGCAATTGCGGATCGGGTGCATCGGCGCGGCGCTCACCTGCTGGTAGACGGCGTTCTTGGGATCGGGCACGTGCCGACCGACCTTCGGGCGATGGACTGCGATTTTTACGCCGCCGGCTTTCACAAGTGGGGCTGTGGGCCTCGAGCGACCGCGGTTTTCTGGGTGCGACCCGAGTTGGTGTCGCGCCTGCCTTCGCTCTTCGGATCGGTGCGGGAGGATCCGGAATTGGGCCACGTGTCACAATGGGACAGCCCAAGCATGACAAAGTATGAGAGCTACGGCGCCCATCCGGAGTCACAGTTTTACGCGCTCCCCGATGCGCTTGAATTTCTATCCACCATCGGTCTGGCGCGGATTCAGGCCCGCCTCTGTTGGCTGACTCGCCGCTGGGCGACGCGGGCAGCACAGCTGGAGGGATTCCGGCTCGCGGTTCGACTGGATCCGGCGCATTGCGCTGGGCTCGTTGCCTGGGACTGGCCGCTGTACGTCCCGCGACACTCGCCGCCCTTCACACCGCGGCCCTTGCTCAGCCCCGACGGGAGAATCCTGGTTGGGGTGACCGAGTTTTATGGCGGCGTGTTCGGGATCCCCGAAGACGCGCGGCGGCGCCTCTGGATCGCGAACGCTGGAATTTTCACCACCGCAACTGAGGTAGACCACTTCGCCGACGCGCTCGAGGGTGTCGCCAAGGCGAGGCTCTGATGCTGGCAGAAGTTCGACACTTTTGTGAGACTTCGATGCGCAGACGTTCAAATTGGTCGAAATATTGACGCCTCCCGATGTAGGCGAGCGCCGCACGACGATCAGTCTTATTGATCGGAATCAATCACTTCATCGCGCTTGGTTCGTTGAGTTGCGGAGCTGCGATCGCAGCGACATGCTTTCGCACCATGATGAACCAAAAACTCGAAACCGCCGGTGATGATCCAAAGGTGAAAGATTCGCTCGCGTGCGAGCACCCCAGCATCGAGTCCCTCGGCTTCAACAGCAATGTGAGATTCTCCCGCTGCCAGGAGTGCGGCTACGTGCTGGTGCGCGAGGGCAAGCAAACCTGGGCCGTCCCCCCTGTGGAGAGCGCGCCCTAAGGCCCGGGTTGGCAGGAAAATGGAGGCCTTTCGGTTCAATAGCAATTACCGAGAGCAAGAACGACTCGAGACAGGTGTCCCAGTCCTACTGCGGCTGGTGCGTCCTCGCGACGGTCGGCTACTGCTCGATGGATTCGAGCGACTGTCGCCCGAATCGCGCTATCGGCGTTTTTTTGCCTACCGGAAGGATCTTTCGCCGATCGAGGTCGAGCTGTTCACTCACTGCGATGGCGTCGATCACTTCGCCATTGGAGCGCTGCTCGAGCGCGAGGATGGGGTGGAAGAGGGGGTCGGCATTGCAAGGTTCGTGCGGCTCGCGAAAACCCCGGTCGCCGCAGAGGCCGCGATCACGATCATTGATGACTATCAAGGTCAGGGATTGGGTCGGTTACTGCTCGAGCGGCTGCTGTGGGCGGCGGCTGAGCGACGGATCTGCGAGATGCGTTTTTCTGTTCTTGCGGAGAACAAGCCGATGCTGTCTCTGCTGCGAAAATTCGGGGCGGCCAAACGCGGGCACGATGTCGAAGCCGGACTAGGGGTGGTCGAAGTCGTGCTGCCGGTTCTCGATCGAGCGTGCGAAGAAGCGTCGCTGGCGTAAAGCAGCGAGCGGGTCCTCGAGCTTATTTGGGAGGGTTCTGGGGGAGATCGGAATTGAAGATGTCCGCGATTACTTTCCAGTTGCCCGCCTCATCCTTCTTCCAGACCTCGACGTATTTGCCCTTGTCGAAAATCGGCTTTCCATCCGGTCCGGTGATGCTGAACTTGTAAGCGCCCGACGTATAGCCGAGCTCGCCGCTTTTTGCGGCGACCGCCGTGGTGGGCTCCCACGAAAGCGAAAATCCCGGCGCTCCGACCATCTTTCCCCACGCCTCTTTGATCGCCGCCTTGCCCTTCGCCATCGGCGCGTTGGCGGGGAAGAAATCCGCGTCATCGGCGTAGAAGGACGTAATTCGGTCCAAGTCTTTGGTCGCTACCGCCTTAACCCACGCGACATCGGCGTCTCGAAGAGCCTTTTCATCTTTGGCGCGGTGGTCCGCTGCCGCTGCAGAGCCGAAGCCTCCGAGAACGATAACCAGGGTGGCGACGAGATGTCTCACGTGAGTCTCCTTGATCGAGCTTCGCCCTATCGCAGACTGCGAAGGTGCGTCAGCAGGTTGTCGATATCGGACCTGCTCAACACTGAGAACGCGGGCATTCGGCCCTGCCCCTTGGTGATGAGCGTCGCGAACCGACTCGGTTGATAGAGGACCGGCGCATCGATCAGAACTGGTCCGCCTCCGGTACCTTCCGCGCCCGCGCCATGGCAGGAGGCGCAATCCTTCGCATATTCCGCGGCCCCAGCATTTTTGTCGCCATGGATGACGCGAGCGCCACGCTCGGGCGCGACCGCCGCCGCGGCGTCAACCGCGCTGATCACCTTAGGAGCTGGCGGAGCTTGATCGGGGGGATAATGCTGGGCGAACCATCCGGCCAGAGGCCCAATTTTCGCTTCTTCCACCAAGGCGCCCCAGTTACGCATCTTGATCAGTTCCGCTTTCCAACCCGCCTCTCCGATTCGCGTGTATTCAATTAGCTCAATCGAATGGCAGGATAGGCAGGCCTCTCCTTGCGCAATCGTTCCCTCCTCATCGCTGACCGGCTGGCTGGGCGGCGCTGGCGGCGCGGGAGGCACAGGAGGAGCCGCCGGCATGGGCGGTGGTGTCGGCGCCTGGGACACTGGAGCGCTCGGCGTCGCGGGTTGAGCCGCCGCCGTTGGCTTTTCAGGAGGAGCGGGCGGGGCTTGCCGGCTTGCGCAGCCTGCTGAAAGGAACAGCAGGGCCGCGAGCAGAATGCGGGGGCTCACGAGCGCACCTCACAGCGGACCGAGTCCCACGCGTTGTAAAGGTAGCCTCCGGGGTTCCACTGCGGTTCGCGCGGCTGTACCTCTCCTGAGCTGTCGGTCGCTCTGGCGCGAAGGAGGTACTGCCCTGGCTGAGCTTGCCAGCGGAATCGCCATCGCTGCCACGCCCCAAGGGAAGGCATGGGATCCAGGTTCGCCGCGTTCCAAGTCGCGCCGTCGTCCAGGGATACTTCGAGGCGCTTAATCGGCCCTTTTCCGCCGAACGCGACTCCCTGGATGATTTGCATCCCTTTCCCAAGCCTCGCGCCCTCCGCCGGTCGTGCAATCAGGGACTTCACAGGCATCAACGTGACGGTCTTGACCTGCGCAGGCTTGCCTCCCGGCGGAATCGGCTCGGCGGGAAACTTGTAGCCGGTCTGCATGTAGAAGCCGGGGTCCTCGCGGTCGGAGATTCTTAGGCCGCGCAGCCACTTCACCCAGTGATTGCCGGTCCAGCCCGGAACTACCGCGCGCAGCGGTGCACCATGCAGCAACGACAGTGGTGCACCGTTCATCTCCCAGGCAAGCAATACATCTTCTCGCGCCTTCTCGATTGGAATGGATCGAAGGAATTTCGGAACCGCGGCCGCCATCGGATGGTCGCCCGGCAAGAACGTCACGAAGCGGGCGCCTGCGTCGACTCCGACGTGCTCGAGAACATCCGACAAGCGAACGCCGCGCCAGAGCGCGTGACCTACCGCGCCTCGTTCCCATTGTGCCCCGGCAAGCTTCGGACGAAAAAGGGCGCGGCCGTTACCAGCGCACTGCAGCACCGCTGGCGCTTTTGTGTTGCGCAGCTTGTGAAGCTGGTCCATCGAGAGATCGCCCGGTTTCTGTACCAACCCCTCGATGTGAAGGTTCCAGGTGCCGGCATCGATCACCGGTGGACCGAAGTGACTTCGCACGAAAAACACGTCGTTGGGAGTGTACTCATCCACCAATGACGTCACCGGCGTCTCGAGATCCTGCGGCCGCGCGCTGCGGACGATCAAAGATCGCGCTGCGGCATGAGCTCGATCCACTCGTCCGGTGAGGGAAGCGACAGAACCGACCAAGCCGATGCGGAGGAACTCCCGTCTTGTTGTCGGGATCATGGACCGCAAAGCAAGCATTAGGGAACTAACTGGTCAAGGAGATTGATATCGGTTTTTTTGTCTACAATTGGGGCCTGACTTGGGCTCCAGAGAACTAGGGAGCTGACGTCCCGCTGTAAATGATCCATCGTACGAGGTAGAAACTCGTTGAGTCCGCGAGGAGGCTCCGATGCAAAGCACGATGATGGATTTTCCCTTGACGGTGGGAAGCATTCTTCGGCACGGCCGTACGGTTTATTCCGAAAGCCAAGTGGTCACTTGCGAGACCAACGGCAGCCGACGGGCCAGTTTCGCGACCGTGGCAGAGCGAGCCGACCGGCTTGCGGGCGCTCTTCGCCGGCTGGGAATTCGAGCCGGGGACCGGGTAGGGACATTCGCCTGGAATACCCAAGAGCACTTGGAAGCCTATCTTGCCATCCCGTCGATGGGCGCCGTGCTCCACATGCTCAACATCCGCCTCTTCCCCGAGCAACTCGAGTACGTAATCAACCATGGGGAAGCCAAGGTGATCTTGGTCGAGGATTCCTTGGTGCCCTTGTTGGCCAAAGTCGCGCCGCGCCTGAAGACGGTACGCCAGTTCGTGGTGATCGGAACGGGGGACGCGTCGCTCCTGGGGAACGCCTTGCGCTACGAGGAGCTGCTCGCCGCAGAGAAGCCGGGCTTCGAATGGCCCGAGCTCGACGAACGCTCCGCGGCAGCGATGTGTTACACCAGCGGCACCACCGGTAATCCCAAGGGAGTTGTCTACAGCCACCGCTCCAACTACCTCCACTCGATTGCCGTCTGCTTGCCGGCCAATTTTGGGTTGCGAGAGGGCGACCGTTTTTTGCCGATCGTTCCATTGTTTCACGCGAACGCCTGGGGAATCCCGTACGCGGGATGGATGGCGGGTTGCGACTTCCTCATGCCGGGACGTTTCCTTCAACCCGAGCCTTTGTGCGCCTTCATCCAGGCGGAGAAACCGACTATCGCCGCGGGCGTCCCAACCGTCTGGATGGGAGCTCTGAACCAGCTGAGCGTGAAACCAGTGGATATCTCCTCGCTGCGAACGGTCATCTGTGGGGGCTCGGCGGTTCCGGCGAGCCTGATGGAGCAGTTCGAGTCTCGGCACGGGGTCCGGATTATCCAGGCTTGGGGAATGACCGAGACCAGTCCGCTCGCTGCCACGGCTCGTCCGCCAAAGGGGATCTCCGCAGAGCAGGAAATGGACTACCGTTCGATGGCCGGACGAGTGGCCTTTGGGGTGGAGCTTCGGATCACCGATGGAGAGGGCCGGGTCCAGCCGTGGGACGGTCAGTCGGTCGGGGAAATCGAAGTCCGCGGACCCTGGGTGGCGGCGTCCTACTACCGGGACGAATCAACCGAGAAGTTTCACGACGGATGGCTTCGGACGGGGGATGTCGGAACTGTGGATCCCAGGGGGTTCATCCGAATCACCGATCGGTCCAAAGACGTGATCAAGACCGGAGGGGAATGGATCTCATCCGTGACGCTCGAATGCGCGCTGATGGCGCATCCCGAAGTGCTCGAAGCGGCGGTGATTGCCGTGCCGGATCCCAAATGGATGGAACGGCCGTTGGCCTGCGTGGTCCGAAAACCCGGTTCGACGGTGACCGCCGAGGCGCTGCAGGCTTTCATCGCCGAGCGAATCGACATGAAGTGGTGGGCGCCGGAGTACTGGACGTTTATCCCCGAAGTGCCCAAGACGAGCGTCGGGAAATTCGACAAGAAGGTGCTCCGCTCACGGCATAGCCAAGGCGAGCTCAAGGTGGTCCATCTCTAGTCGGATCGCAGCACCACCAACTTGTTGAGCGCGGATTCCGCGCCCCACACCTCTCCGGAACGGCCGAGGAGCTGTCGCACATTACCGGGATTGCTAGGCCAGGCGAACACCTGAAAGGCTTCGGTTGAAGGGTCGAAGAGGGTGAGCGAATTGTCTCCCCAGTCGGAGAGCCAGACCCGGTCCTGGTCATCGACGAATACCGCATAGGCTTGTGGCCTCGAACCGGGAAGGCGCCACTCCCGCCATTCGTCCGCTGCGGGGTCGTAGAGTGCAACTTGGCCTGCGTTCCACTCGCTCACCCAGATCCGACCT
>Ga0209388_1000191_pt1 | contig 12262 bp, 13 predicted proteins | sample Rivendell_Oct201_7_FD_188348 | JGI IMG/M metagenome (GOLD analysis project Ga0209388, IMG submission 188348) | Vadose zone soil and rhizosphere microbial communities from the Eel River Critical Zone Observatory, Northern California to study diel... | ecosystem: Environmental > Terrestrial > Soil...
CGTTTGGATGGCGGCACGGTCGATCTGCGAGGTCTCGCCCGATTTGATCGTCTGCTTGGCTTGACGGGCCAGCGCCACGACGTTGTGCCGGATGATGCCGATGCCGATGTTGTGGAAGTCGTTGTCAATGAAGTAGGTAGCGTCCCGCGTCTGCTCGGTCAACGCATGGCATTTGTTGCAGCGGGCACGGGTGTTGAAGAGCTCCCAGCCGCGCTTGGCGGCGTCGTCGATAGCCGTCGAGTCACCCGCGATGAAGCGATCGAACGGAGAGTCGAACGACAGCTGCGTGCGTTCGTAGGACGCGATGGCGCGCAGCAGATCGCGGGCGTTGGGCGGACCGCCGAAGACCTTTCGGAAGGCGTCCTGGTATTCGGGGATGGCGGCGATCCGGGCCACGGCAGCGTCGAGGCTCGGCTGGCCCATCTCAGCAGGGTTGACGATCGGCAGCGCCGCCTGCTCCTCGAGCGTCTTCACCCGGCCGTCCCAGAACTGCGTCTTGTTGTAGAGGGCGTTCAGAATGGTCGGGGCGTTGCGCTGGCCGATACGGCCTTTGATCCCGACGGAGGTGGGCCTCCCGTCGGTGAACGCGCGCGCGGGATCATGGCAGGTGCTGCACGCCACGGTCCCGTCCGCCGACAGGCGACCGTCGAAGAACAATTTCTGGCCGAGGGCGATCTTCTCGGGGGTCTGCGGATTGTCAGGCGGTATCGCGGCGCGCGTCGCGGCAGCCGGGACGCCGACCTGATGAATGGACTTCGGCTGAGCCAACGGCCCGGCCTTGGGGATCGGCAGCACTGTCAGAATGGCCGCACGCGGCCACCCAATCGTGAGCGTAGCGGCAGCCAGGACGCTCACGAGCGCGACGCGCACCGACATGGCGCTAGCCGCCGAGGCCCAATCCGGTCTTCGAAGGCCTGGCGGCGCTTGGGGGAATCTTTGATGTTACGGATACCCTCATGGGTCTATTTGGCCAGCGTCACAAAGGTTGGCATGGCATGTACCTCCCTCCCGAGTAGGCAGCCCCCCTCCCACCTGGAAGTAGTCTCTTCCTACGCCGCCGCCGTGTTGAAGTCAACCGGCGTCATCGATGACAAAATACACGGCGGTCTTTGATACGGCGCCGCCGGGACGCGCGACTGTATCGGTTCGTGGTCCTTGAGAACGGCCGACATGAGGAGCCTGCGCGATCACGATCGCACACGGTAGAACGCTCTCGCTCGGGGCGGCTCTCCCACTGACCGGGTTTGCCCCGTCCACGACTGGCCGGGCCAGCAAAAGTTAGAGTCACGTTGAGGCTTCAGGCACCTACTCGTAACAGCGCAGAGGATTGGAAGTCCTCTATGCGTAGAGGCCGCCCTGTTCGAGGACCACTTGAGGAACAAAGCCTAGGAATCCAATGAAATACGTCCCTGTGCCCCCGATAGACCTGAGGCGCGCTAACCGACCGATCCAGCGATCGTGATGGCTCGGGTCGACACGCTCAAGCGCTGGCTGGAAGCGAATCTCTAAGGATTCCTTCACGGGAACAGCCAGTCGAGCGTCCCCCACATCGGCGTCACGGGCACGACCTCCACCCCGATGTCCACCTCCACGTAGTCCGCATCCTCCCATGGTCCTGGGGGAGTCAATAGACCGAACGTTTCGATGCTCACCTTGGTGATGAGCGCATCATCGTCTAGCAAACAGAGAAATGGGGATGGGCCGAGTGGGACACCCTGGGGCAACTCGTCACCGTGATGGGGCATGCGCAGGGCGTCGAAAAGGGTCTTGAGCCGCATCCTCGGGCGCCAGTATCCATACCGGAAGGAGTTTCAGTCTCGAAGAATCGGCCAGGTCTCGGCGTAGGGCGTTGCGTCGTCGTTAAAGCTTTGAAGGAACGCTTGGCCCTTGCCAATCATGTCCTCAATGCCGCTGAACCGAAACACGATGACAGCCACCATCACCGACAATGCCCCCGCCAACGTCTGGGCGATGGTGCTGAGTGTGTAGTAAACGCAGATTTCGGCCCTCGATGTAGCCCGATCCCTGCATCGAATGGTCAAACGCTTGGTCGATTGGATTGTTGTGGTCGACAGCGGGTGAGAGGTATCCGATTCGCCATACCTTCTCCGCCGGTTGCCCCTCGGCCACGAGCGGCGCGGCGAGGAGGCCGACGGCCAACGTGGCAATGAACGAACGCCGATCGAGGCTAGCCTGCGTCAAACGACTGCCTTCAACCAGTTCAACACGTCGCGCGTTACTTCGTCGCGGTTCGTTTCGTTCAGGACTTCGTGGCGCGCCCCATCGTAGAACTTGTGGCTGACTCGCGTCAAACCCAGCGCTTGATACCGGTCGAGCAGCGCCTGCGTGCCTTTGAGGTTCTCGCCTACGGGGTCGAGTGACCCTTGGATCACGAGCACCGACAGCGACTTCGGAATGCGCGCCTCACGGGCTGGGTCACGCAACACCGTGAAGCCCTGAACGATATCGCGCACCAACTCGTTGCTGAACGCGAAGCCGGCTTGCGGGTCCTGCTGATACTTTTGTACTTCCGCCGCATCGCGGCTCAGCCAATCGAACCCGGGTTGGTCGCTGAACGGCTTGTTGAAATCCTTGAACAGATTGGCCCAGAACTCGGACGGACCGAGCGGCGCGGCCCTAGCCGCGACATCGAGCGCGGCGATGAGCTGCGGCGGCGGCGGCGGGCGATACGCCGTGCCGCTCAAAATGAGCGCATCGATCAAGTCCGGGCGACGCGTAGTGTAATCCTGCGCGATGAACGATCCAAGGCTATGACCGAATAGCACGAGCTTCGCGCCCGGGTTCGCTTGACGAATGAGGTGACTCAGCTGCTGTTCATCCTCGATGAAGCGATTCCATGCGTCGGGCCCAGCGTCACCGAGCTGTCCAGAGCGTACACGCGTGCGCCCGTGACCGCGATGATCAGTCGCATAGACGGCGTACCCTTCACTGACGAGCGCATTTGCGAAGCGATCGTAGCGCCCACTGTGCTCGGCCGCGCCGTGTACGATTTGCACCACGGCGCGCGGCGACGCCGGGCCCGCCCAGTAGCGATAGTGGATCTCGGCGCCGTCGGATGCGCGAAACGAGCGCCATTGACTGTTCGCCGCCGGTGTCGTGCCGACGTTGGCACAGCCAGACAGCGTTGCCGCAAGTATCGCTGCACCGGCAAAAGCCAGCCTGACCTGAGTGTCTCTCTCCATCTACAACCTCCTATTGAATAGTGTCGTGTTAATTGGGATTCGCGAGATGGACTGGAATGCCGGTCCCATGTCGGCGTCCACAGAGCCGTCCGTCCCGTCGGTTAGCTCGTTCCCCGGCGCAGTCTCAACCGGGATTTTCGATACGGACCAGGTCGGCCCTCCGTCGTGCGTGGAACAGGCGGGACAGCCCGGCGCTCAGCTCGTTCATCACTTTCCGGAACGTTGACGGAGGTCATGCTCGCCACGCCTGGACCGTCCGCAGCCCCCTGCCTGTGGATTTCGTCACGCCGACGGTCCTGTTCAGAGACACCTCCGCTCCTTTGGCTCCCGGTCCCCGGTCCTCGTCTGGGGCTCTCGATCACGTGGGGTGCCACGCGAGCCGCTCGATGCGCCCGAGGATTTGCCGAAATAGATTCGATGTCAAGTAGCTCTCGGCTAGTTGGAGCACGAAGTACCGCGCATGCCGGATCAGCCGCCCGCCGGTCTTGAAGAGCCGCTGCTGGAGACTCGTCAGGGACCAGCTCTGGATGGCGACCGGCAGAACGAGCCGGCGCAGCAGATTGCCGAGGTTATAGGCAATGACCCCGAGGAGTAACCGCACCTCGTTGGCCCGGAACCGGTGGCAGGAGAGCCGGGTCCAGTGGGTGGCTTCCTTGCCCTCCTTGATCCACTGCTCCGCCGTCCCGCGCCGGTTGTAGAAATGGACGACGGCCCGGTTCGTCCCGGTGAGCGTGGTGACGATGAAGCCGACCCGAGGGAAGAGTTCTCCGAGGTGATGCTCGACCTTGACGATCACCCGGCGAGGGCGGTCCCACGACGCGGCCTGATACTGGAAGCTTCGATACCGCACCAGCGGGGTGTAGCTGGGTCGGCCTCGGGGCCGGATGAGCAAGTCCTCGATCCTCCGCTCCAGTACCTGATTGGCCGGGAGCCGGATGGCATAGGCCACGTCCCGCCGTTCCAGCGCCTCGTACAGACCGGGCAGCGCAAAGGCCGCGTCGGCTCGGACGACGACGGTCTGCTTCCGAGCTTGGTGGCGATCAATGACGGGCAGGAGGACCTTCTCCCACCCGTCCGCACTGTGGACGTTGCCCGGCCGAAGCTTGGCCGCGAGGCAGTCGCCCTCTGGGCTGAAGACGAAGAGCGGGTGGTAGCAGACGGACTCAAAGTGGCTGTTGTACGCGGCCTGCTCTTGCGCCCCGTGGACGGGCTCTCGGAGCTGTCGATATCGAGCGTCACCCGCCGGTTCGCTGAGCGGGCCGCCGCGTGCTGGATCAGGGTGTATTGAGGCGAGCCAGTCCTTGGTAGTTCCGCTCTTCCGTGAGGACATCCGTCTCGAACCAGTGGAGTGTCGAGGTGAGCGCGACGCTCGTGTCCCGCCGCTCGCGCGAGGCCAGCATGCGAAACGTCGGATCCTCGGCCAGCCGTTCGGCGTCGTTGGTATCTTCGTAGCCGGCCAGGCGGCTGTAGATCGACTGGCGGAAGAGGTCCGGCAGGGGGAATTGCCAATTGTGTCCGGTACGCGGATCGGTGAGGTACCGTTCGATCAGAGCATCAAGGCCGAGACCTTCGTCCAACGCGCGCGGGAGCAACAGCCCGGCATCGGAGGTGACCGTTGCGCAGCGGAACTCGACGCGAAGTTGGGGATTGAACGAGAGGCGAATCGGGCTAGACGTCGCGTCACCCACTGGATGATGCCCCTCCGCACCTGCGAGGAGCCGCCGAGAGCCGCATTTCTTGCGGGTGTGACGCGATTATGGCCTGGGCCGTTCACCTCTCAAAATGAAAATGTGGGCTTGAGCCGGTTATCCAGGTCGCCACCCCTCGAGATGATTTCCCCGGGTGGCTGACGCCTGAAAAGACGAATGGCCAGTCTGCACCGAGCTTCCCGAACGTGAGTGATTAGGGGGACGAACTGGATGTCACGCACCGGATGGTGGTAGAGCCAAGCGGCCGGAAAATCCTCGATGGGCCGCTTGACGTCGAAGCGCCCGTCCCTCATCTGGCCTCGTTGGAGCGTGCGCGGATCGATGGGAGCGAAGCGGGAGTCCTTCCTCCACAAGACTTCTAGTTGCTCGCGCACCGACTGCCGAATCTGATGCTTCTCAGGGACTTGCTTGTTGCTGCTGGTGGCGGCCGGGAGCAGGCCACGGTACTTCAAGTCGAACTCCACAGCGAGCCTCCTCTTACGTTGGATTCTCCGCGAGATAGGCGTTGATAAAGTCATCAACCAGATCCCTGATTGCTCCCCGGATCTCGGAAATGTACAGGGTGCGGCTCTGTGCTCCTGACGGATACCACTTTGGCGGCGGTGAGTGCGATTTCGGTGGTTGCGAGGCCCTGCAACCACCGATAGTCAAAGATGCCCAGCTTCGAGGTCGATTTGACCTAGACGCGTTGCGCGGGCCCGTTATCTCGGACCGGTCCGTCCCATCGTGTCCTCCTTCGGATCCTTACGCCGATCTCGCAGGGCCCCCATCTTCGTGGAGCGTCAACACCTGCTCGCCAGCCCGGACGGTGGCGGACCAGCTGATGGTGATGGCGTCCTTGACGCTCTGATGAGCCGGGCAGCCTTGCGGATGAATCTCCAGTGCCCGTCCGGTCGCCTCCCGGGCCTCCGCAGGGACTGCGAGGTCGTAGTGCACGTGGATCGCCGTGATGCGGATCGTCTTGCCGATCCCCTTGATGCGCCCTTCAACGGTCGCCTTGTAGGAGTCTCGATCAAACTCGATTTTGCGCCCTGCCAGGGCGCCGCGCAGCGTACCGTACATTCACCCGGCGACCGCCGCCACAATGTGGTCGAGGGTCGAGGCGATCGGGGGACCTTCCTTGGCCCCATAGTATTCTCGAAGAGCGCCCTGCACGCCGTAGACCACAGGCTCCGGGACTTCTCCCAGGTAGGCCCGGCGATAGCCGTCGCGGTATTCGAGCCGGGCGCGTGAAATGTATTCAAATTCGTCAGCCATGGATCCCTCCTCCTGTCGAGTGAAAAACCTCAGCGCGGCCGGGAGAGCGCCCGCAGCGCCTCAAGCGTGTCCTCCGGCTCTGGTCGGGTGGTGTAGTCCGGGTCGCTCTCGGCGGCCCGAATGATGCCCTGCGGATCGATGAGGAAGCGGGCTGGGATCGGCAGCATCCACGAGGCTTCGCCATTGAACCGCTCGAGATCCAGCGGAAACGTGCGGTAGACTTGACGCAGATACTCCGGCATCGTGAAGAGCAGCCCGAATTTCGCAGCGACCTCGTTGCCACGATCAGTCAGGATCTCAAACGTCAGCTGTCGGGTCCGGCTCAGCTCCCGGTTGTGCTCGGGCAATTGCGGAGAAATCGCTACCAAGGTGGCCCCCAGCCTCGTGAGTTCCGGCAAGATCGCTTGTAGAGCCACCAGCTCTACGTTGCAATAGGGTCACCACCGGCCGCGGTAGAAGGTGACGATGAGCGGCCCCTTGGCGAGGAGGGGGCGGGAGTCAATAGGCTGCTCGGCCGCATTGGGCAACACAAATTCTGGGGCCTGATCTCCCGCCTTGAGGACCCGGCCAACTGCCCCTGAGGTCCGGAGCTCCTCCACCGCCCGATGCATGGTCGCCACCACGTCGGCCGGGCGACCGGATTCGAGCCGAGTCTGTAGCGCTTTGAGCTCTGCTTTCAGGGACATAGGCTGATCCTCCCCGCGACCGCGTCAAGATACCACGTCATGGTTCAGCCCAACCCCTCGACACCAGTGTGCGAAGGCAGGGCTCTCGATTCGGTTCAGCCTGTCCGGAATTAGATGCATGACCGGCTGCCTGCGAGTCGGTGGCGCCTCGGTCGGCCGATTCCCTAATTAAGGAAGCGGGGGCGCGCCTGGCGTGTTCCATTGGCTTCTCCCCTTTGCCGCAGCAGCCCCTGGCTTTGAAGACGTCGATACGACGCCGCGCGCTCGGGCTGGCGACGGCGCCGGCCCCCCGGCGCACGGTCATCGCGTCCACCAAGGCTTTAGCGGGCCTGGCCATCCCGGGAATCGAGCCCGATGAGCCGGTCGATGGAGAGCGCGCCGGGGCCGCGAGTCAGGAGGAAAACGAGGATGGAGCCCCACACGAGATGCTCGGGCCAGGCCTGCGGATAGACGAAGATCTGGATGGTCATGATCATGCCGAGCAGGGGCAGGGTCGCCAGCCTGGTGGCCAGCCCGAGCATGAGCAGCGTAGAGCAGCCTAGCTCGAAGGACGAGGCCATGACAGCCGCAATCTCGGGCGGAAGCCCGGGGAGCTTGTACTCGTCGCTGAACAGCGCGATCGTGGTCTCCCATCCACGCACCTTTTGAAGACCGGTGCGGAAGAAGACGCCGGCGATGGCCCACCGGAAGAGCAGCTGGTGCACGCTCAGGGGGAAGCGCTCGAGGAACGATGTGACTGCGGCGATTCGCGCGCGCGAGCCGGTGGCGCCAATCATGGAGCCCGCGGGTGAGATGCCGGCATTCGTAGCCATGGTGATCCTCCTTGTCAGGTCGCGCGCGTGAAGTCGGTGAACGTCTGGTCCTGGAGCAGCTGATGGATGGCGCCAATCAGGTCGAAGGACGGGTCAACGGCCAGGGCCTCCCCGGCTGCCTCCTCGAGCATGACCCCCACCGCCAGGGCGTGCCGGAGGGCATATGCCGCCGGGTCGAGCACACGAACCGAGACGCCATCGGCGACTCCACGGACCTCCAGGCATGCCCCACCGGCCGAGAGGTCAAGCAGCTCCGCTGGCTCAGCGCCGTCCTGATGGGCGCGCCAGATCTTGTCGACAGGCCAGGGAGAGGAGACGTACGAGAGCGTGGGGTCCATCGAGAATCTGAGGGCCGGCAAATCGTCCAGAGGGATGGCGTCGAACCGAGCACGATCGAGGGGCCTGACCTCGGCGACCTGAGCGGCCTGATGAACGGCCCATTCGAGACGGGCCATATCCGGAAGGTATGGATGACCCTGGCAGGGCGGAAAGCCCTCCAGGAATTCAGAGAAGATCGCGCCGTACTCGACGAGACACGCCCCCGCCGGGGGGTGATCTCGGATGAAGGCGTCCGCCGCGTAGGCAAAGAAGCGCTTGTCCACGAGCTGGCAGACGACGGGAAACGCCGACTCGAGCGTCGCGGTCAGGGTCGTGAGGACGTGATGACGGTAGATGGCCAGTCGCGCCCGCGGATCGAGTCCGTCTCCTGCGATGTGCGCGAGGACGGTCTCCTCATCGTCGGCCAGGAGGCCGCCCTTGAAGACGCGCTGCAGATCATGCAGCGCGAGCATGACCACCTCGAGCTCGGGCCGCCTCGAGCAAGCCATCGGCTGTGCATGCCTCGGCAAGCAGGACCGACAGCTCGGGAATGTCCGTGTCCCATTCGACGAGCGTGGGCACGGGGCCGAACCTCTGCAGGGCCTCGCGATAGAGCGTCCAGACCGGGGGCGCCACGTGTGAGCCGTGATTATCGATCAGGATGGTCTGGCTGTCGGCGTCGTTTCGCGCATGGCCGGCGACATGGATCTCGATTACGGTTGCGGTCGGGAGCGCGTCCAGATAGACGATCGCGTCGAGGCCCAAATTCCACGCCGTGACGTAGATATTGTTGACGTCGCAGAGCAGCCCGCAGCCGGTCCGCCGCGCCAGCTCGGCCAGGAACTCCGGCTCTGGAATGGTCGAGTGGCGGAACCGGAGATAGCTCGACGGATTCTCGATCAAGATGCTCTGGCCAAGGGTCTCCTGAACCTCCTGGATATGCGAGGCGACCACGGCCAGGGTCTCATCCGTGTAGGGAAGCGGGAGCAGATGGTTGAGGTATGCGCCTCCGGACGTGCTCCACGAGAGGTGCTCGGAAACGAGGCAGGGCTCGATTCTGTCGACCAGCGTCTTGAGCCGCTCCAGGTGCCGCCGGTCGATGTCGCCTGCGCTGCCGAGCGAGAGGCCGACGCCGTGGAAGGAAACGGGATAGTCGCGCCGCGCGGTCTCGAGTGAGGCGAGGGCGGCACCGCCCATCATGTAATTCTCGGGATGCACCTCGAGCCATGGGACGGCGGGACGAGTGGCCAGCAGCTCGCCAACATGCGGAGCTCTGAGGCCGATGCCCGCACGGGCGTCTGGCCTGCCCGGGCCGTAGTTCGCGCTCATGGCACCCGCCCGCCGTCCCTCAGACCTTAGGCCTTGGGCTGCATGCTGCCGCTCACCAGCTTTTCGCAGGTGCCGGCCGGAACGTAGATCCAGGCGTCCTTCTGGCTGTCGCGCCGCGACGTTCCCGCGCAAGACGAATTGGCCGTCTGGCAGTCGTTATTGCCCGCCTTCGAGACGCCATAGCACTTCTCCGCATCGAACTTGGGCTTGGGGGCCGGGCCGGCCTGGCTGCTCGAGACCAGGGGTACAGCAAGGGCGGCCACGATGGCTGACGCGATGAACAGGTTCCTCTTCATGTCGACTCTCCTTCCGTTGGGTATGGGTTGGTTCTGTGCCGCATGAATCTCGGGATCTGGCGCCTGACCGTGGGCGGCATCTAGCGATTAGACACGTCGAGGAGTCGATAGGGTTCGCTTCCTCGGCGGCGGGCGGCGGCGAATCAGGAGCGAACCTCGGAGCCGCCTTCCTGAATCCAAGCCCTGATGCGCCAGGCCAATCAGCAGCATGGCTCGGAACCGGCCCACAGCCTACGGCCCTGGCAGCGGCTCAGCGTCAAGCTCGCCTGCCTTCTCGCCGCGGTGACGCTCTGCGCGGTGGCTGCGGTGGGTGGCCTCACCTACAAGCGCCACCAGCGGGAACTCGAGGACACGGTCGGCACGCAGCTCCTGAATATCGCCCGCGTCACCGCCCTCGCGGTCGACCCTGCGCTGCACGCTCAGGTCCAGCGGGGCCTCGACTCTCGCTCGCCGGCCTACCTGCGGATCAAGAGAGAGCTCCTCACCATTCGGAACGAGGTGCTGTTGACCACGCCGATCTACACGCTCGCGGATTTCGACCCCGCCACGCGAAAGGCCCGGCTCATGGTGGTGAGCGATGGGCCGGGAGCTCCGGGCGAGCTCTACCACGTTCCTCGGGAGCTCATCGACCCGATGCGCTGGACCTTCGAGGACGGCGTGGCGCGGTATACCCAGATTTACACGAATGCCCGGGGGACGTGGATCACGGCCTTCGCGCCGATCCTTGACCGGGCCGGACGCCCCGCGGCCGTGGTCAACGTGGACTACCCGGTTGAGATCTACCTCGACCGCCTGCAGGAGCTGCGCCGGACCATCCTCCTGGCCTCCGGCCTGGGGGCCGTGGGCACCTCGCTCCTCGGGTTTCTCGTCGCCCGCCGCCTGACCCGGCCAATTCGGGCCCTGACGCAGGGAGTGATGCGCGTGGCGGCGGGAAATCTGTCGGATGCGGTACCTGTGCGCTCCAAGGACGAGGTAGGGCAGCTCACGCGCGCCTTCAACCAGATGCTCGAGGGTCTTCGCCAGCGTGACTTCATTCGGTCGGCCTTCGGCCGCTATGTCTCGCCCGAGGTAGCGCAAGCCCTTCTGGAGTCGCCCGAAGGGCTCCGCTTCGGAGGCGAGAAGCGCATCGTGACCGTGCTGATGTCGGATCTGCGCGGCTATACGCGCTTCGCCGAGCGCGGCGATCCGGCCATGGTGATGGAGGTGCTCAACGGATTTCTGGGTCGGATGACGGATATCATCATCGAGCACGGGGGCACCATCAACGAGTTTATCGGTGACGCGATCTTCGCAGTCTTCGGCGCCCCACTCGAGCATGTGGATCACGCGGAGCGCGCCGCTGCCTGCGCGCTCGCCATGCAGCACGCTATGGCCGACATCAACCGTGACCACGCCACCAAGGGGCGGCCACAGTTCGAGATGGGCATCGGCCTCAATACGGGTGAGACCGTGGTCGGCAATATCGGCTCCGAGCAGCGCGCCAAGTACGCCGTGGTCGGGAGCGCGGTCAATGTCGCCGCCCGAGTCGAGAGCGCGACGGTCGGTGGCCAGGTGTTCATCACCGAAGAGACCCTTGGTCAGATCGCCGAGCTCGCGGAAGTCGCTGAGCCCATCCTGCTCGACGCCAAGGGCCTGTCCGAGCCGCTGAAGCTCTACGAGCTCAGGAGCCTGCGAGGACGCTTCGCCCAGTCCGGCGCCTCGGATGCCGCCACGCCGGGGCGTGAAGTCGTCGTCTCCTTGTCGATGACGTGCAAGGTCATCGATGGCAAGGCAGTGCGGGCCGAGACGATAGACGGCGAAGTGATTCGAATCGCTGGCCACCAGCTGATCGCTCGGCTGACCACGGGTCTCGATCCGCTCACCAATGTTCGGCTGCGCCTCCGCTATTCCGCATCGGGCCCCGAGTCCGACGACATCTACGGCAAGGTCGTCCGCGCCGACGGCGAGGGCGGCGAACGCCTCGCCCGCATACACATGACCTCAACCAGCGACGCCGACGCCGCGCGTCTCGAGGCACTACTGCGATGACACCGAATCGGACCACGCGCGTCCTGATCCTGGGTGGAGGCTTTGGGGGCGTCTACACGGCGCTCACGCTGGAGAAGCTCCTCAAGCGCGAGCTCCGCCGTGGCGAGATCGAGATCGGGCTGGTCAGCCGGGACAACTACCTGACCTTCCAGCCCATGCTGCCCGAAGTCGTGTCGGGGAGCATCGGCATCCTCGACACGATCGCGCCCATTCGCCGGCTCTGCCCGCGCACGAACCTCTACACGCGGGCCATCGAGGCGATCGACCTCGACCGGCGGCGGGTCACGCTCGCCGCTGGCGTGGGCTCGCGCCAGCTGGAGCTCGAATGCGACCATCTCGTCATCGCGCTCGGCAGTGCCACGAGCTTCGCCGGCCAGGCAGGACTCGTGGAGCACGCGCTGCCCTTCAAGTACCTGGGTGATGCCCTCGCGCTCCGGAACCACGCGATCCATGCACTCGAGGAAGCGGACATCGAGCGGGAGCCCACTTGCCGGACCGGGCTCCTGACCTTCGTCGTCGCGGGCGGGGGCTTCTCCGGAGTGGAAGCGGTGGCGGAACTCAACGATTTCGTCCGCTCGGCGGCGAGGAGCTTCCGGAATATCGGGCCCGAGGAGATCCGCGTCG
>Ga0209388_1000201_pt1 | contig 11955 bp, 20 predicted proteins | sample Rivendell_Oct201_7_FD_188348 | JGI IMG/M metagenome (GOLD analysis project Ga0209388, IMG submission 188348) | Vadose zone soil and rhizosphere microbial communities from the Eel River Critical Zone Observatory, Northern California to study diel... | ecosystem: Environmental > Terrestrial > Soil...
AGTCTTCACGACCCGCGCAACGATCCAGAAGAAGAAACCAAAGGCGCCCACTTTATCTCCACCTTCACCAAAAACCGTAACGCACCAGATAAACCAAAATCAATCGAATGGAACTTTACCCCAATTAACGGCGACGAAATCTTGGTCCGCTTCGAGCAAAGCCAGCCCATGGACATCTTCAGAGAACTGGTCAGCGCCGGCGTTTCTCAGTGTAGCGATATCGCCGAGGAAATGGCTTCCACCACCGCCTTCGTCTCGCGCCTCGCCAAAAAGGCCGAATCCAATGGCTGGCTCGAGATCAAAAATCGCAAATATTATCTCAAAAACCAGCCCTCCGCCCCACCCTTCTCTCAGTCCAATGATCCCTGAAATGAAACCTGCAAAAACCTGCAACGAAACCCGCAACCAGAGCATGGCCTCATTTCACGTCTCGTTGCACTCCAGGTCGTGTAACGAAAAATCACAAAAATCCGTTGCACTTATACAAGTCGTTCAAAATCAACAAAAGTAATGAAACGAACGCAATGCATTGCTGCGCTTTTTACATGGTTTTACCTGCAACAGCGCTCTCGTTGCACACCCTATAGTAATACATAGGGTGCAACGAGCGAGTGCGCACCCCGTTTTACATACCGTTTCATCTGCCCAGAAATGATCAATAAATCGCCCCACGATGTCCACCGTTCTAAACTTAAATTTGTCGCCGATCTATCGTGGCTGTTGCGCGTCCAGTTCCATCGCCTCTCAGAACGGGCCAACGCTTTCATCCCAAAAAATACTGAGCAACCTCCCTTAAACCAAAATGCCACCACGCCATTTCATTACACTGCTCAAAAATGATCGCCTCGAACTCCGTCAGGTGTTCGCCGAAAATGGTCAGCTCATCGGTTTCGAACTCGGTAACATCTCCCAATGCCATGTCTTCGATGATGAAGCTCTCGGCCAGTCTTCTTGGTCTCTTCCACCGTTCAATCCCTCATTGCTCTGCTTCTATAAATTCCATAGCGCTCTCAAGGCTGTCGCAAACATTCATCACCAAGTGCAATCTTTGAAGCAACGTAACTTTGGACTTTTCTATCGTAACCTCATGACCGGTCGCACTTTACATGAATTTTCACGATACTCGCGGGATGTACGACGACATCGCAAAATGGCTCGAGGAAAACGATGTCGAGATCGATTGGGAAGCGATAATGCAATGCAAATGGTGGGTTGGACCGAAGGATTGGGTACCACCGCCGAAGTGGTCGGTGCCGAAGCCATTTCCGAGCCGGTTAACGCCACCAATTGCCACCAAACTACTGTTTGCCCAGTGGTGGCACGGATTACACATCCAGCCGGAGGTCGGAGATCCACTCGACGAGTACGTTGCGCCAAGGATAAGCGACCATCAAAATGTAGTGCCAAAATGCGAACAGCAAAGAGGGGGGGAGGGGGTCGATCCCGGGCCAGGCGGCGACGCCGCGACCGGTCCAAACTCGTGGAAAATTTTTCTCAAACATTTAAGGGCAATAGAAAAGGTAGAGATAATAGAGCTTAAGCTTATTAGTGAAGAGGAACGGCGTGGGTTGGTCCGGATGGCGTGGATAGAGGAGGAGTTACGGCGGCGAGAGTCTGAACACAACCGGGAGCGAGTGATGCGGCAGAGCAAAGGAGCGGCGAAATTTACGTTAAGTCGACGGAGAGAGGAATGGCTACGGCAGCGGGCGTGTCGTGGGAATTTGGTAGCGATAGAGGAGATGGAGCGCAAAGGGTACGGGAGCGAGGAAGAGCATAGGAAGTGGCGGGAACTGAACGTGCGGCTAGTGGAGCTAGCGGCGGAAGCGCGGGCGAAGATGAAGGAGAAACGAAAGGAGAGCGAGATGGAGCGAGATGAGGTGGCGGAAGTGGGGGAGGTAGAGCAGGAGCGTATTTTAATGGGAGGGGCGCCGGGAGTAGAGGTAAGTGGAGCGGCTATAGGGTGGGATGAAGCGATCGAGGACAACGAGGCAGACATTGAGGTAAAGGCGAAGGGGATTGAGCGGGAGCTAGAGGTAATACGGGTAGGTCCGAACCCGCGGATACTGACATGTCGGTACCAGGAACTAGCTAGTGAACGGACGTGCAAGGTATGGGTAAAGAGTGGGGCAAAGTTTGTGCGTGGGATGAAGTTTAAGATGGAAGAACCGGTGGGCGAAACGGAGTATAAAGGTAACTGGGAATACAACGGAAAACTACCGCGTTATAGAGGTCGGTGGTAGGAGGCACTGTAGAACATGGAGATATTAAGTAATTTAGAGATAGTAGCAACCTTTGTACTTTTTATTTGGAGTGCTGCGTTGGTATGGGGCAGCTGGCAGATCCATGTGATGGCGCGTCAACTTTTAAAGGAGCGGCGGGAGTTGCGGCGGTGGGAGCGGATAAAGGGGATATGGGAACGGCAGCAGAACGGGAGGTGGGGATGAGGTTAGAGGGAGGTTAAAGGTGAATGAGGTGTTTTGATGCTGAGCAACTGGAGCGCTCATGTCCAACAAATGCGTTATATTCTCCAATTTGAAAAGCTAATTCTCTAAGTAAAGGCCTGTATTCTCCAAGTATGGTAAACGGCTTGGTAAACTTTGAGCGGCGCTTTGAGAGCGAGCGAGCCGGGATCTGGGAAACTGGGAGATAAGCCGGATGCTGGCTAGAGAGTACCGGGTTGGAGTAAGTCTAAGGGGCGGTGCGATTTATGCGGTATCATACTGGGGAGGTGTTTTAGATTGAGGCGAGCCGCAGCCAGTTGGTTTGTCCCACCTGGGAGATGATGTGCCGGGTTAAGTGGGCTTTCTGGGATGATGAGGAAACGGTGATCGAGTACCACGTGCCGATGAGCGAATGGATTAATGAGCATCCCGGGTGCCTGCATTTATGGAAACCTATCGGGATAGAGATTCCGCAGCCGCCGAGTCTCTTTGTGGGGATTATAGCATGAGCATGGCAGAGCATATTGCGATCGGGATTTTTGTGCTGGTGGCGCTGCTCTGGATCTGGAGGACGGCATGAGCGAGGCTCTAGTGATTGCGAGGCTTGAGGCGCAGATCAAGGAGCTTGAACAGGAGCGTGACGCGGTCTTAGCCGAGAAAGACGCCGAGATTGAGGCGCTGAAGGAACAACAGGCTGAAGATATCCAGACCTTACGGGAATTTCAAGCCAAGATTGCGCAGCTAAAATCCCTCCTCACTCGTGCGGCTGATGCGCTGGAGGACGAACGGGATAAGCACTTGCACTTTGCATCCAGAGATCCTGTACACAAGCTCATTGCCGAACTGCGCCATGCGGCCGAGTGATTTGACAATAGCGGACTCCTCCCGGGCTCATTTTGCGGCTTCTTCTGGAGAGAGTTCGGATTGCACCCGGTATGCGATCCCGGTGAGCCGGTGAAGCGTATTTAGATCTTCCGACACCAGGAATAGGTTTTTATTCTGATTGAGTAAAAAGTAGATGTCGCGAAGTGCGTCACCGGAAAGGACTAAAACTGTTTCACCGGGTTTTTCTATCTTGTTTTCCATTTTGATCATATCTCTAGTACTACAATAGAGATTGGTTTATGACTCCGGAACAAAGCGAGTGTACCGCACTGCTTAAGTTAGGCGATGACGGTGTATGGTATTGCCCGAAATGCGGGCTCAAGCTTTTGTTACCTTTAAAACCACCTTGGCCCGGCAGCCGCCGTAATGGACCTCGACTGAGCTCGGTCGAATGTCCAGCCCAAGACTGCGCAGACCGCAGCGGGCCTTATTCCAACCCGATCGATTGAAAGGCGCGCCTATTAATGAAAGGGATCCTGGTTGATCCGGTCGCCAAAAGCGTGGAATACATCCAGAGCGAGGATGGTTTTCCATTAGGGGAGTTGCACCAGCTCATCGGCGCCGAGGCTCTGGATTTTTGTTATCCGTTTGGGCGGGCTGAAAACGTGGTGATTGATGACGAGGGGGTTGCTAAGAAGTTGGCGAGCTGGCAGCTCGAAGGCTACGATTGGCCGATCTACGGGCGGGCGATAATTTTTGGGCGGGACGCTATAGGCGGCGACCGGTCGACCAGGCTCACGGTGGAAGAGGTGTATGAGGTTGTAACCTTCCCGTGATGGAATCGCGTCTTCAATGGCCATAAACCCTTTAGAACTAAAACCCACCGATATCGAGGTCCGGGTATTTTACCAGGGGCGGGAAGCTGGCACTCCTTTTCGCCTGGAGCAAAACCCAGATCGCCGTGATCTACGAGGGGCAAGAGGGCGCAACCTTGACTGACCCAAACGAGCTGGATTTTACTTGCGCCACCCCAGGCGAATGAATTTCGAACAGACATTGGCCAAATGCCAAGAACTGGGATTCAATGAAGCATTCACCCGGCAAACACTCTGGAACGAGGCTGGCTCAACTTGGCCGCAGCCGGTGGTATTGGGGTCCATCCAAAGATGGTGAAGCTGCAAGGCTGGCTCAACACCAAGCGCATGCGCTTCGGACATCGCCGCAGGAAGACGGACAAAGAACTGATCAATGAGCACACCACAGGAAGAAGAAGACGCCAAGGTCCGAAACGATCTACAAGCGCTCGGCCGCCATGTTGACCGGCAATTGCCGTACGGCTGGGGTTTTGTCGTTCTAGCGTTCCCATTCGGCGCCGGCGGCCGAATGAACTACGTGGCTAATGCGAACCGAGCCGACGTCATCCGCGCCATGTACGAGTTTATCGAGGCGAGCACAGGCAAATGGGGTGCGCATGTCCCGGAGGAAAGCGCAGCGGCCGAAGATGAACAGATCGGGCGCCTCCGCCAGCGTGTAGCTGAGCTGGAGAGACTCTTGGCACAGGCGGCAGAAATCATACCCTGGCTGTCTTAAGCTACTGGAAGGAAGTTAAAAGCTCAAAATGTCTGAAGGCATTAGAATCCATCCCCATCCGGTCTATCCGTTGCCGAGTCGCGAGCAATACGAGGCGGACCCGGAAGGTGCCCGGGCATATATACTAAAGCGCAACGAGCGGATCGAGCTGGAGATTGCTGACCCGTTCTATTACGGATACCGGCCGCCAATTTGGGAGAAAGTAGAAGCTAAGATTGCGGAGGGTTTTAGAGAAATCCTGATTTTAGGCGGAAACCGAGCATCAAAGAGCGAATACGGAGGTTTTAAGACCATCGAAACCTTGCTCTCGAGCGATAAACGCCGGGTTTGGGCGCTCCAGACGACCGAACCCAACTCAGTCGAGATGCAGCAACCGACGGTTTGGCGCTATGTGCCAAATGAGCTTAAAGACGTCAAAAAAGGCCGGGTAACCAACGTCGCCTACACCCAAAAAAATGGTTTTAGCGAGAACAAGTTCATTTTCCCCAACGGGAGCGAGTGCGTTTTTCGCAATTACAGCCAAGACATCACCGTAATTGAGGGTGGCGACTGTGATTTAATCTGGTGCGACGAGCTTGTGCCGCTGTCCTGGATCGAGACCTTGCGTTACCGGCTGGTGACCCGCGGCGGGCTGCTTTTAATCACCTTTACGCCGATTGAAGGCTATTCGCCGGCGATTAAAGAGTTCCTGGACGGCGCCCGAACGGTCGAGGAAGAGCCCGCGGAGCTCTTAGGCTGGCAAAAGATGCCCCGGGTACAACATTGTGTGAGGCGCGGAGCGTGTGTGATCTATTTTTGGACCAGTGACAATCCCTTTGGTGGGTATACTAATATACGCAAGACGCTCGAAGGCGCCCCCAAGAGCGAGATCAAGACCCGGGCCTATGGAGTGCCGACCAAGGCGATCGCGAGCCGCTTCCCCAAGTTCCGGGAACGGATCCACGTCTTTGAGCCTGAAAAGCTCCCAAAAGAGGGCACGAACTACCAGTTTGTCGATCCAGCGTCAAAGCGTAACTGGTTTATGCTCTGGGTGCGGGTCGACGCCCGGGGTCGGCACTGGGTATATAGAGAGTGGCCGACTGAAGGCCTCTACATCCCGGGAGTGGGTGACCCTGGTCCTTGGGCTGAGCCCGACGGGCGCAAAGCCGATGGGCGAGCGGGAAGCGCCCAGACCAGCTTTGGCTGGGGAATAAGCCGGTATATAGAAGAGATTAAAAGGCTTGAGAGCCAACTGCCGGCGCGAGAAAAGGAGGAAAAAGCCGAGGAAAAAGGCGAGGCGGTGCTCGAGCGCTGGATGGATAGCCGGTTCGGGAACACGCCGACCAATGCGGCGGACGCTGCGACGACTCTGCTTGAGGAATGCGCAGTCTTGGGTATGCCGTTTAGCCCCGCGCCCAATGACACCTTGGAAGAAGGAGTCAGTCTCATCAATTCGATGCTTGACTTTGAGAGTCAAACTGGCACAGAACCGACCTTGTTCATCTCAAGCGCATGCAAAGCGCTCATCTTCAGCCTCAAAGTGTGGACCGGCAAAGACGAGAAAACTGGCGCCTGCAAGGATCCGGTCGATTGTCTGCGCTGGATTGCCGTTGCGGGGTTAGAGGATGTAGCCGAATCCTTGATGTTAGTCGAACCCATGGGCTACTAAACATATGTTCTTCAAAGAGGTAGAGCCTAACGAGAATTTTGATCTGCGCCGTTTTGAGTCTCTGCCTACTGGCCGGTGGCAAGCCGGGATAATTAAAATGCTCTGGGGCAAAGCACGTGTCAGACTTGCGCTGGCGGAATCGGACGGTTGGTGCACCTTGGATTACTGGGGTGATAAACACGAGACGGCGTTCTTGATGCTTGGGTTTATCGTAGGGGTCTGCATGTCTTTACCCGAATCGATTGAGCAAGACGCACTCGAGGTGCTCTTTCCCATTCAGCACAATAAAGAGCTTGGACCGGATTTTTGGGACCGGCTCTTTAAATGCAGCGATCGCGCACGTGAGATCTACGGGGATTACGAACAATGACCTTCGCGGAAGTCAAAGAACAGTTCCTGGTCAGCGTCTCCGAAGCGAGCGGTTACCAGAGCTGGATGACCGAGCTCGACGATGCGCGTTACTGCCGGTGGAACGGTCAGACCAACGACGGGCGCAAATATTCCAAGTACACCGGAAGCGAAGTTTTCCCGTGGGAAGGCGCTAGCGATATGCGCCCGTTTTTCATCGACGATATTGTGAACGACGACGTCGACGTCATGCGGATGGCCGACAAGAACTGCCACATGCAGACCGTGCCGGTGAACAGCACCTTCCAGCAGATGGCTACCAGCCAGACTGCGGTCCTGGATTATGTCGTCAGGGCAATGATGGCGCAGGAACTTGAGCAGGAAAAAGAACTCCTGGCCCAATGGCGCCAGCATTACGGCTCGAGCGTGATGGCAGTGGATTGGTACATGGATTTCGATTCCGAAGTGGTCACGGTCACGCTCCAGGATTTGCAGGCGCTCGCCCAGCAGATCCCCGAACTGGGCGACCTGCTTGCCTACATGTTGAGCAACCGCGGGCAACTTACCCAGACCGATATCCAGCAGGGGATCGCCTTTTTTCGCCAGATCTTTCCCCAGGTGACTAATCCGATGCAGGCGCTCTCGCAGCTGATGCAGACCGGCCAGTTTCAGTACGATAGCCCTTATATAAAGGAAAGCCGGCCGTGTGTGACTGCGTTGCGCTCGTTTCAGGACGTCTTTTTTCTGCGTGGCGCCTATAACCTCCAGCTCTTGCCCTGGATCGTGCGCCGGGACGTGATCCCCAAGGCAACGGTGGAAGACCGTGCTCAATATGAGAAATGGGATCCGAAATTCACCAAGCAAATTCTGAACAGCGCTGGCTCGAGTGTTCTTGGTTTAAGGAACACCGATAACCTCTTCCGTTACAGCGGGAACCGGATCTACGTCGACCAGATGCGGGAGATGTGCGAGGTCTTTTACGGCTTTTACCGCGGCCAGGATTCAAATAATAAACGCCGGATCCAAGTAACCATCTTTTCGCCGGTAACCGACGTGATCGGCCGGCAATTGCCCAACCCCTATAACCACGGGAAATTCCCTTTTGTGCTCTGTATGCGCGAGCGCCGAAGCCGCTCTGCGGTTGAATCCCGGGGCATCGCCGATATTGAGATGACTCACCAGAGCGAGATCAAGAATCAGCGCGATAGCCGAAATGATCGGACAAGTCTCGGCACGCTTCCCCCACTGCAAGTGCCGCTTGGGCGCGGAAAACAGCAGTACCGGCTAGGACCGCGAGCCCAACTCCAAGTGATGCGCCCAGGAGAACTAGCGTGGCTAGCGCCACCACCGCTAGATCAGACCACGTTCGAGGTGGAGAACACGACGATCCGGAGCGCATACAATTATTTCGGGAAAAATGGGGAAGGCGTTGATCCTAACAAGGTCTTACGCAAGCAGCAACGTCTGATTGACGCGTGGCTAGCCGAGTTGCGCGAGGTCTACGGGCTGATCTACGAGCTTTGCGAACAGTACATGGATCCCAACGATTGGATGGCAATCTCGGGCGACCCGCAGAGTGTTCCCCAACAGGACAGAAAATCGATTCAGCACAACACCAGCCTGGTGCTCGAGTACGATGCCAAGGATCTCAACACCGAGTATCTGACTGAGAAGCTCAACCTAATCCAGACCATGCTGGTCGCGACCGATGCCGCCGGCGTGATCGACCGGGCCGCCTTAACTGAGTACGGTGCCAGGTCGCTAGATCCCGCACTTGCCAGGAGCATCGTCCGGCCACAGGGACAGGTGACCCAGCAGGAGATCGAGGACGAGCAGGATGCGCTATCTAATATAGTGAGCGGCATCGATCCGCCGGTCTATAGCTCCGGGCAGAACGCTCAACTGCGTTTGCAGGTGATCCAGTCGACGATGCAAAACCAGGATTATATGAATTTCATTCGGGCTAACCCCCTGGCGCAGCAGCGGCTCGAAAACAGAGTTAAGAACCTCCAATTCCAGATCCAACAGCAACAAAACGCGATCACCGGCAAGATCGGCGTACCGCCAGGACCAACCCAACAACTCACCGGCGCAGTGCCGGCGCCGCCACCAGAACAAGGATGAACGGACAGATCGAAGTCTATCGCAGCAATTCCATGGCAGAGCAGATGGCAGGAAGCGTAATGCAGGGGCTAGGCTGTCAGGCAGGCATGAGTTTATTACCCCAGTGCTACGCTCCCGCGCCTCCGCGCTTGCCGCGGGATTTCGAGCTTGTGATTGAAAAGGTGGGTTCGGAGATCGTGCTCGATTACGGCGCGAAACTGCGGCTTTTGATGGCGGATCCTTTCAAAGGAATCGATTTGCGGGAAGCGATCGCAAAATTGAAAGAAGCTCTCAAAAACGGAGGGTAAAGGTAAAGATAGCGGACCCCCTCATCAAACACGCTGTAATCGAATCCTAGAGCGTCGAATTTCAACACTGAAAGGCTAAAAATGGCAAACGCACCCGTCTTAGGCGACAAGTACATGCTGGTGGATCCCGCAACCGCATTAACCAACCCAAAAAATGCCGCCGAACAGGCTAGCGCCGGTTTCCAGAATCCGGCGTTTTTGTATGCTTGGCAACAGAACGCAGGGAAGCTGCCGGGAACGTGGGAAGGCGACAACGCCACAATTGATGCGATTTTCGCGATTGCTCAGAAGTACGCCAGTCCGCCAGCCACTCCGGTATTGACGACACTTAGCCCCAATACGGCCGTTCATGGCAGCCCCGCTTTTACGATGACAATTACCGGGACGGGGTTTACCCCCGGTTCAGTAGTCAATTTTGGGACTGTGAACGAGTCGCGGGTAACGTTTATTTCCGCCACTACTTTGACCGTGGTGATTTATCCTAGCTATATCCCATCGGCGGGAACGATTCAGGTTAAAGTGACGCCGGGAGGTGGCGCTGCCCCCAGCAATCAACTGCCCTTCACGGTTACCTGAAAACCGGACCGCAACATCAACCCCAAAAATCTCCCCTAAAATTATGTCCAACGGCACCACGACCTATCCATGGGAGGATGAAGCTTTTAAGACGGAAATCGCCGCAGCAGGGTTCCCTGGCAGTCCGCAAACCGATAGCGCTTGGCTGGCAGGACTTTATAAGTTTAAGACCGAGACGACAACGCCTTCTGCAGCCCCGACTCTCACGGCTTTAAATCCAGCCAGTACACCGGCCAATGTCGATGTTACCGTGGCAATCACGGGCACAGGCTTTGATTCAGGTGCCAAAGTGATGGTTGGCCCGACCGAAGTCAGCCCAACCGGTACTCCGACCCCCACCGCTTTTAGCGTGCTCATTCCCGCGGCTGACATTTCCATTCCAGGCGCTGTACAGATCAGTGTCAAAAATGGCGGCGGACAGACGAGCAACATGATGAGCTTGACCCTGACGTGACCAATATCCCAACCTCAGACGTTCCTCTAAAGCAGCGCTTCTATATATATAGGGAAAAAGTGCTGCATCAGAAGAAAGCGGCTGCGGATTTCGACACGCTTTATTGGAATCTGCGACCTAAGCCAGTGGCACCGACCCTCAGCGCACTCAATCCAAATACTGCGCGGGCCAATGTCGATGTTACCGTGAACATTACCGGCACAGGCTTTGATGCTGGGGTAAAAGCTGTAATCGGCACGACTGCGTTGAGTCCGATGGGTACTCCGACCCCAACAGCTTTTAGCCTACTTATTCCCGCGGCTAATATTGCCACGGCCGGCACGGTGCAACTGAGCGTCAAAAACGGCGACGGGCAATTAAGTAACGCATTGAACTTCACTGTGACCTGATATGGCTCAAAGTGGTGACGCGATCAGCGGGGATCAGATTTACCCGTTCAAATGGTTCTTCAGGCCGGAAACAATACCCGCCATCGTTCCTGTTCTCCAGATCGTTGACGACATCACCGAACTCGCCTTTGAGCAGTTGCCGGGTGTCTTGGCTGAGATCGATAAACGCCACTGGGGCGCGATTCGGCAGGTGCTGATCGAAGCGAAAATGAAAGCGGAAGCGATGCTCCGCAGCGATGAGATCATCAAAAACACCCAGTTGAGCGCTTATTACCAAGGTTGGGTGAACTATGCCGACTACGTCCTGGCAAACCTCGAGGGCTTGCGTGCGGGCGAAATCCCAGGTCCATCCGATCAAAGTGCAACCCCAATAAGTGAACCCTAGACTTATGGACGAAGAAACAAAAGGAACCTTGAGATCAATCAACGAGCGGCTGCAGGAAATTGCCCTAATCCTCAAACGGATCGAAGACCGTCAGATCGCGGTGCGCGAAGAAATCAAAGAGCAGGCAGCACCGGTTGTTGGTTCCTTTGCGTCCAGCAAATAAGCATGGGCCTGGATTTTCGAACCGCCGGGATCCCCTACGAGGAAGACCTCGATTTTACTGAACGTGCCCACTGGAGCTATAGCGGATTTCATCGTTTCAGGGAACGCCTGGCTAGCGAGATCGGGCTCAAGCTGGATGAAATGGAAGGATTCGGCGGGCACAAGGCTTGGGACGAAAGTCATCCGCTTACCTCACTCTTAAATCATTCCGATTGCGAAGGCGAACTCTCGGGTTCCCAATGCGGCTTGGTTGCGTTCGGTCTAAATGAGATCATCCATAAGTGGCCCGAGGACGATTACGACAAGATCCATGCGCAGAAGCTTTTCACGCACATGGTCAAATGCCTCGAAACTAGGCGAGCGCTTCAATTTTGCTGATCGGTGTCGAAATGGAAAAAGTGCAAGATCGCCGAATGCGAAAATATCGCCCATTGCAAGGGGCTTTGCGATTCGCATCTCAGTCGGCTTAGGCGCACAGGTCGCCTCGATGAGCACATTCCGCTCCGGAAGTTTCACCGGATCCGGGCACGGTAATTTGTTCCTTGTGGAACAATGTTCCACGCCCTGCTGTGGAACATTGTTCCACAATCATATTGCGCCTCTAGCAGTTATATGAGACAACTCGTCTCCAGAGCGTACTGGTCGACGCTCCAATTCGACCTGTTGAAGTTTCTTGTTTTAGCCCCTCTAAAAACATGGCAGAGGAACCTAAAGGTACCCAGAGCT
>Ga0209388_1000202_pt1 | contig 11934 bp, 23 predicted proteins | sample Rivendell_Oct201_7_FD_188348 | JGI IMG/M metagenome (GOLD analysis project Ga0209388, IMG submission 188348) | Vadose zone soil and rhizosphere microbial communities from the Eel River Critical Zone Observatory, Northern California to study diel... | ecosystem: Environmental > Terrestrial > Soil...
GTAATAGGTCAATTGTCGGACCAGTGATCCGAGTGCCGCCGCGTGAGTACTCGTACTCGGCTACCTCAGCCAAGTCCTTGCGCTTACAAGCCTCAATGATACGCGACTTGCACGCGACCTCATCGCGCTTGAAACGTTGCGCTATGACAAGCGCCGCTTGAATTTCTTGTACAGCACGCGCAACAGCAGCCGCGTCATTTTGTGCAGCGAGCGCCAACCCGCCAGTTTCATCGAATAATTTAACAGACTCATTCATTTGTTTTATTTCCTTTCAGTTGACTGACCGAGAGTAGTAACTGCGCAGGACTTCGCCATGCTCGGACGCACAGCTATCAAGACGCCGAAGGGCTTGCGCCACGTTCGCTACTCCCGGCCACAATTGTTTCATGTCGGATTCTCCTCACACAACAGAATTGTGCCGTCAATCCAGCGCATGACAGGTGCAGAAGCAGAGCCGTATTGATTTTGCTTAAAGAGCCACAATGCACGATCTTCATTACTCCACGCAACACCCGGTGGATGATCAGATTGAAACTCGATCTTCTCGCCCGTAGGCAAGTGAACCGTACATGTGAACTTCAGGCGAGTGCCCGAAAGCACCCGCAACACGTCATTAGCTGTCTTTTGACTCATAACAATTCAAGGCTAACACGAACACGAAAAGTATTTGGCGCGTTCGTGTGTTGGAATTGTTTTGCCAGTCACAACTTCGATGTGATCCCAAAATTCAGGCGGAATTTCACCTGAAGCAAGGTCGCCACTAATGTGCAAATATTCTCCGTCACTGCCAGCATGTTGCGCCGCTGCAATCATAGCAGCATATGGTGGAGAATTTGGTTTAGACGCAAACTCACGCAGCCACTGCTCAGATTCGCCGCTTAACTTGCGCGTCACCCGATTAGCAGTCTCAACCTCCGCTTCGTCGGGAAACGCGGGATGAACCCACACATGCCGCAAGCTTGTAATGGTTCGCGGATAGATGACCAGCCAGAACATTTCCCCCGGATTGACTGGTCTCCTTAAAAACGGATCGACAATGCCGACTGGATCATTCTTGCTGCCGTCAGCGCCGACGTTTTCACCGGGATAAAGTCTGACCCGTGCCCTGACAGGATGCACCGCCAGATGGATAGCATCGCGCCCGGCGCTGTCATCAATGATTGTGCCCAGCGTTGCCAACGCATCGGTATGCACCGATCTCTTTTCTACTTCACTCATATCGTTTTTCTTTCAGTTATTTGGTTGAGTGTTTGGTCGCGACTGGCATCCTCAAGACTTTCTTGCAGGTGATGACAAAGATGCCAGCATTTCAAAATCATGGCCTGTTCTTTCTTGTTCTTTTGCCTCATGGCAATGTGCCAAAGGTTTGGAATCTTAATCTTGGAAACTTCGACCGTGCGCGGTTTTAACCCGCGCTTGTTCAATACTATTTTCACAATTGCCTTTCAGTTATTCGAGGTTTGATTACCTCATTGTGCCCCAGTCAAGGAGCACAATGAGATGAGATTATCAGAGCTTGTAAGCAGCCATCTTCGCCAACATCGCTTCAGCCTCACGCTGCACATCAGCCCTTGTCTGGACAGACTTGCGCAGCGTGTCAGGCTCGAACCTTGTCAGCTTTGTGATTTCGCTCACGAACACGTCAATTTGAGGATCGCCAGCGATGTTCAACTTGGGCGCAAGGCTCGCAATCGTCTTGATGTTCTCAATCAGTGTGTCACGGAACACCGGCGAATCTTTCCCTTCTTTCGGTTGCTCTGCCAGCTTCACCGCCATTGCTTTCACCGGGTCAATCAGCCGCCGCATCAATTCGCGTTGCGCCTCTTGCATCGCATCGGCAACTCGCATGTTCACGCCGTCAGCGTCAGTCCCAAGCAGACTGTGCAATGTTCCTTCGAAGTGCGCCGCATCGGGCACAGGCAACGGCTCAGTGGCGAAGTAGAAGCTCGCCATCAGTTCCTCCACAGCAGGATAATCCGACGCGTCAAAGGTGCCGTTATGCTCTGCTTTGGCCCAGTCAATCATTTCAGGGTACTTCACCACGAAGTGAGCATCGCGCAGGTTATCGAACCTGCTTCGGAAGTCCCGCATCTTATCCGAGTATTCCATGATGAGCGCCGCAGGCAGAATGCCGATGCCAGCGTCAAATGGCAGCGTGACCGCCAGATGATATGTTCGCGCTTCGTTCACCAACTTTTCCAACGGAGCAAGCGCCCAATCCGGCCAGCGTTGCTTAATCCACGCGCCTGACGCTTTGCCAAGCCCATGCTCAGACTTGACGTTCTCCGTCAGGTTACGATCCTTGCGACTCTTACCCGGCAGACCAGCGGTCAACCGCATTAAAACAGCCCGCTCAGCGAGCCGATATGTACTTGTCATAACTATTTTCCTTTCAGTTAGTCCCCTCGATTCATTCGAGAAGCTCAGTCTGTTGGCTGCTTTCAGCCACTCGATTGACAGCCAGCCGTTACCGACTAGTCGAGAATGTTGCTCTGATAAACAACCAACAGAATGAGAATCATTGACTTCTTAAATTGGTGCTGTAGGAGGGACTCGAACCCCCCGATGCTTCGCCCCGGTTAACACAGCCGTCCCCAGTAGCCTCATGGTTCTCGCTGTCACCAGCACTCCAACCGTTTCCGACAGGCTGCTAATCATCGCTAACCTTACAGTTTAGCTTACAGCATTCACTGACTCAACCTGTGCGCCACAATCAGCGCCACTGCGCGTTCGTAACGCTTGGCTTGGCACGCAACCGCAATCTTATATTCCGGCATCCCTAAGATTACAAAACGCCCAAGATTGTCCCTCTCCCGCTTTTTCACAATATTTTTCGCCCATCGCAACCTCTTACCATCGCGGCGAGTGATGCTTGTTGGTTTAACCTTGGACACGCGACACCGCCCCTTCCCATCCAAGAGTCTCAATCCACCACCGCAACGTTGCCCTACCAACGCCGAACCGACGCGCCCACTCCGCAACGTGCAATCGCTCGCCACCGCGCTCAAAATACCGATTGCGGACTGTGTTCGCGGCTTGCTGCTTTCGAGTCTCCCACCGACAATTTGCCTTGCAATAATTGCCTGCATTTTCAATCCGGCCAAGGGTCTTTCGCTTCGGAGCCTCACCCATGTCCTTGAGAAAATTGTCAAACAAATGCCAATCCTCGCAGATTGTGATTCCACGCCCACCATAGCGAGCGTAGTCCTTATTATGCGGTCTTTCGCACCGCTGAATCATGTAACGCCAAGCGCGATACGTCTGAGTAATCGCGCCGCGCCTCGAATGTCCATGTCTTTCCATATTAGTCAGCCTTAATCACTTGCCCAAATGGAGCTTCGGAAGCCCCGCCGTAAACAACCCAAATTGTCGGAATGCCGGGATCGTCTGGAAATGTCCCGCATAAATCCGTCAATACAACGACGACTTTCGGAGCAGGCTGCATTTCGGATATTCTTCGGAATAGCTCTTTGAAGCATGTCCCGCCGCCGCCGCCGATTTTCTTGTCAACCAGATCGCCCGGTAAGTATTCACGCTCGCTCACGATCCGAGTGTCGAATCCAATGTCTATCAGTTTCGACGGGCGTAATTCGTCCAAGCACTGTTGCTTTTCAACATGGAACTGGTCAACCAAATCACCGAACGTCGAACCAGACCAGTCAGAACCAAATACAACCGATTGCATCCGTTCACTACGCAATGACGGCAGAATGAAACCCGACTGATCATACTCGACCGCAGGGGTCATAAAGTCCCAATCGTCGGAGCAAGTCTCGCGCAGCAGCGACCGCAACACTTCATTCCACGCAACCTTTGGGCTAACCAGTTCATTGACGAATCGTTCCATGCCGCCCGGCAGGTTCCCTTGTCCTTTGGCGAGTTTGCACGCTTGAATCAGCGTCCCGTCCCAATCATTCTGTAGCACCTTGCTGGTTGACTGGTCCAAGTCCTTTGGAGCTTCAAACTCTCCGAATTTGCTTGAAGTGCCCCCAGAAGGCCCACCAGAGCCACCTTTTTGCGCACCAGTTGACCCCAGACGCGTTTTGATTGACGGGGTGCTACCATTGGACCCCCCGCTCTGTTGTGAGGCTATGCGGGCGTATATGGCTTCCTCACTCATTCCTTTGTACTGTTCATCACAGCAGTAGTTACCCGGCGGGAATGGAAATGGATCAGCGAACCCGCCAGCCATTCTTAATGCTGAGAACTCCTTGAGCATTAGATTTACGGCGTGGTCGCAAGAAATATTCGCTAGCTCATGATCGCCGCCCGGTGGTGGTAAGCGCCACAGATGACCGAGCAACGGATGGCAAGCTTCATGGCAAAGCAAAGTCACCAAATGTTGATCTTCCAACGTATCGAACCAGCTTGGACACCAACGGATCACTTTCCCATTAGTGCAGGCTGTCCCAACGCTCTCATCCCAGACAATCGGCAGACGCGCTACTGCGGCTGCGAAAAAAGGCACCTGAAACAAAACCCGCACTTGTGCGATCTCGACGCGCTTATCTCGTTGCGCGTTAGTCATGGCAACACCTTGCCTTTCCTGCCAGCTTTGTCCGCTTCGATTGCAAGAGCCATCGCAAAGAGCGTAACTCTCGCACGAGCATCGTTGTACTTGTTCGTCGCAATAGTCATCTTGCGCTTCCAACGCGATGTCTCATCCAACAGGGCCTCAAGTTGACCCTGCATACTCGCCCGATACGCAGCTTTTACCGACCGCTGCAATGGGTCTAATTTCATTCTATGCCTTTCAGTTATTGAAGCTTGATTGCTTCGGTGTGCCCGCCACTCGACAGGCACAACGCAATAATCAAATTTCAGGCAGCTTGCAAATCGGATTGCTGTACTCTTCGAACGACCAGTACTTTCTCGCTTCGAAGATCGCCGGAATTTGGCCGTTCTCATCTAACTCAGCCTCTTTCATCGTAAACACGCGCTGCTTGGGAATGTCCACAACCAAAATGTCGTGTTCATTGTCTTGTATACGCGTACTGATGCCCGACCCGATTTCGCGCCGCCAAGCATCTTCTGGCAACGCATAGCCAAACAGGACTTTGATCAGGTAGCTTTCGTCTTGCCAGCGATTTTTGCCAGCAGCCAAACCGGCTTGCAATTGTGCAGGCAAGTTAGACCCGCCCCAGTGTGAGTACAACCAAACTTGCGCTCGTTGTCCGTTATTTGCCGATTGAATTACTGCGATGTTTCCTCTATCTCCCATAACTATTTTTCCTTTCAGTTATCCGCATACGTTCATCGTACACAGAGAGGCATCACCTCACCTTAACGGTCAAGTGATGCTTGCTCTGGTTACGTTAACAACCTACGCAATGTATTGAACGACCGCCGAAATTGCTTCATTCGCCGATGGCGATTCAACCAAATGCGCAATCCCATGCGATACAGCAATCCGCCTTGCCGCACATACACAGTCATTTTGGACGCCGGTTCAGTTCTCATGCTGTCATCACCAGCTTCCCATCAGACGTACACGCCCAAGCCGTATAATCTCGACTCGCAGCAATTGGAACGTGCTTGTCAGCCAGTTTACCGGCCTTGCGCCGCTCGCCCTCCGCTTTGATCGCGTCCCTGATGCTGAATATGCGAAACATCGCAGGCATTCTTTTGAGATACGTCACGCACCTGCCAAAGTTGCCGTGACACATCTTGCTCGCTACTGCCATCGCGACCAGATACTTCGCGCTCGGATTCTCAGGCACTTGCGCTCCTTCCGGGTCAAGCAGCACTTGATCTATGTCCGGCAGGTCATTCATCAATCGCCTGAATGCAAGGTACTCAGTCGCTCGCCCCTTACCGACGCATCCCGCGATCACCTCCGAATCGTCGAACCCGTCGTTAATCCATTCGGCTACGTACTCCCAGCCCCTTGGACAAGCGCCGTCAATCGACAGGCTTTTGCTTGGCTTCCAATCATGCAGAGCGTGAGGTGTGTTTCGGATAAACGCCAGCAGGTCAGCCGGCCAACCTCGCGACAGCCCGTACACCACCACATCATCCACGTTCGTTTCAATCTCTATGATTGTATGCCACCGAGTCTTTAACGGTTCGATCAGCCCTTGCACGTCAGCCCCGTGCCCCACGTCATTCGAGCTTGCGCCCACAACCACGCAATCTGGCAGCGTCCTGTTGTCAATCCGACCGAACTGCACCAGATCAACAATCGCTTTCAACGTCTCGCCATTGGCCATCCCCAAGTCGTCAATGTGCAAATGCGTATTCTTCACCGCTCGAAACGCCCTCGCGATCCCGTCAAACAGCGCGTGTGTTGCATCCCCACCCTCCTTCTCAGGCGGACGCGGATACCCGCCGATCTTTACTGGCGACTGCAAAGGCGCACAGATGGGTATGTAATCCCATCCAAGCACCTCGCACGCTTGTCGATGGGCGAACGACTTGCCCACACCCGGCTTGCCTTTGCTCAACACGCGCTTGCGCTTCGCCAACGCTTTGATCAAGAAGTCCCGATATTCGCCGATTCTCAATTGGCACCTGCTTTCAATTCAGTCACGACATACAGCGGACCACACACCGACGTGATAACCGCGTGCTCGCGTAATTCTCTATAACGCGCATATCCAATCCTCTCAGAATGCGGAGGAAAACACGCCACCGCACCATTTTTGCCGTATGCCTCAAAGGTCCATTCCGGCAACCGTTGCCTCAAAACTTTCAATAGTTTCACTCTATCCTTTCAGTTAAGCCCTGACACAATGTCAGAGCATCAGTCGCCCGCCCGTTAAAGCAGGCGAATGATTTACCAACCCATCGGAGTGCCAGTGTTGTGCCACAAAACACAGTCAACTTTCCAGCCATCCTTTGCAGGATGTAGCTTTAAAAGATGCTCAAACACCCGACGCGCTGCATCTTCATCCGTCAAAGTGTCACCTGTATTGAAGAAGTGTTCACCTGTGAACGATACATTGATACGATAATACACAATCTGTCCTTTCAGTTAACCCGCGCTTCATTGCGCGAGTATCGGTTTGCCCTCAGTCGCAAGCAGAAGGCAGAACGATTACACTTACAGATTAAGTGATGCTTACTCACATCCGCGAGCGCACAACGGTGTATAAAACCGCAACCAACTCTCATACTCCACACCGTGCAGCTTCCCTTCCACATGCTTACCCGCCGTACTCAACCGGTCAGGATTGAACCGACACAGACTTTCCACCGTCCGACGCAAGCCGTACGAGGCGACAACAAAGAAACTAAATACGTACTGCATATCACTATCCTTTCAGTTATTGCGTAGCTAATTCCACGCGGTTGACTGCCGCTTGTACAGCAGCCAAACGCACAGAACTTAATCATGGGCTATCAACCAGATCAGCGCAGCAACACTCCCCGCAGTCATCAGCGCACTTATTGCCAATGTCACTAAAACAAACCTCTCCAATACCGCCCACTCCAACCTGTCTAAACCCCTTTCAATACCGTCAACGATCCTAATCAGTAACCTCATAATCTTTTTACCTTTCAGTTATGGACAGCAACACACTGTCCACTTATATATTCCAGTGATGCTTGCAGCAGAATTGCACGAAACCCCCGCAGAATACAAGACGACGATCAATCCAATCACCGCGTCCGAAATGGCCCATCGTTCAGCAGCCGCTCGTCGAACTAAATCATCAAAAAAGCTCACCGCTAAAAGCGCACTGACCGAACTCGATTACCATTCGTTCATCAAGACTTATGGCGTGCGCATACAGTTCATGCTTCATCGCTGCTCAATCCTCTTTGATAAGTCACGCTCTGGCACTGAGGCTGAACGCGTTGCTTCTGCGATTGCCAAGCTCTTTGATGTGTGGGCTGACATTACTCAAACTCCGCGACGTGGAATATTACGTCCTGAGAAGATGAAAAAGCTGTTGCGCGATTACGGAATGAAATCGGCGCTCGATAAGATGCTCGCGCAACCCTCGATCGTCATGAGTGAAGACGCAACGAAAGAGAAGTCCGCAGAGCAGCCAATCGCACCACTCACAGAGCAGCCCACAGCACCCCAAGAAACACCCCCAACACAACCCACACCACCAACACCTGACACCACACAGCCACCCGTTGACGATGACGATGGACCTGAGCCTGACGCTACGAGCTTTGCGAAAGAAAATGAGGACTCTCTTAAATCGCAGGCCGACCCGTCCCCACACCTGACACCCCCACCCCCAAAAGTGGAAGGGTGAGGCGAATAATGACACCCCGTTTTTGAAAAAGCATCCGATCTTGGGTTGACCATTTTTGGGGAGTTACGAGTCTTCATGAGAGGTTACAGGATGGCGGTGGTACGCGCTGGGAGGCTCCGGGACGAGTTTTTAATGGATGGGAGGTATAAAGGGGGGGGCGGGAATTGGGGTTCACGAGTTTGGCGGGCGAAAGTCAGCATGGGAGAGATTTTTCGGACGTGTCACAAAAGGAGTCTTTGTCTCTGTAGGCGACATTACGGACGTTTTGGGACAATGCGGAAAGCCACAGTTGGTTAAAGGAAGTCCATTTTGTTCTTGCATTGTTGTGACCGTATGTGACAATGTGTGACCGTTTTATGTTCGGGAAAATATTTGATAGTTTGTTTGAGGGGTCAATGGTTGGGAGTGGGAGTCCGACCTTTGCGGTATGGAGTTACGTGATAGCGAAGATGCAACCGGATAAGGAGGTTGGGGCGCAGGTGGAATTGAATCCAAAATTGTTGGCGTTCATTCTCGGGGAAAAGGAGGATGTGGTTGAAAAGGTGATCCAGAAGATGTGTTCTCCTGATGCCAAGAGCCGGACGCCGGATGAACAGGGGAAACGCCTTATCAGGCTCGGACAATTTTCATATCGAGTAGTCAATGGGGTGAAATATCTTGGGATACGGGATTTGGAGTCAAAGCGTGCGGCTGACAGGGATAGGAAGGCAAAGAGTCGGGAAAACAAGCCGAAGAAATCAGCACCCGATCCAAACGCTGAGGCGTATGAGAAGGCTTTTAAGAACGGTGCGAGTGATGAGCAGTTGGATAAAATCGTGACAGAGAGTTTGCCTACGCAATGTCAGGACGGTATTCAGTCGATTGAAGTGGTGAAGAAGGAGTTTAACGATTGGGGTCATGTCACAAAAGACAACCTGAACAAAGTGACGTGTTGTCATTGCGGCAAGCCATTTTCGGAATGTAAATGTCCAGCGGTGGTAGAATTGAAGCAGGCGGTCGCGGATCAGTTTCCTGATACCGGGAAGGTGATGGTACCGGATGGTACTGAGCCTGAGCGTTCGATCCGCGATGTGCAATTGCCGGTGATGTGTGAGCGCTGTGAGCAACCCGGTCACATTGGTGAAAATTGCCCTGAAATGATGCACATGGCGAATGGGAAATGGGTGAAGGATTGAAATGACCTCCGCCCAACTCATCAATCAGACCTCTAGTGAAGTAGAGTGGTTCACACCAATGCCGATAATTGAGGCGGCAATAGAGTGCATGGGATTTATTCACCTTGATCCTGCTTCGTGTAAAAGAGCCAACATAATGATCGTTGGTGCAAATCGGTTTTTAACAAAATTGGATGATGGTCTATCACATCAGTGGAATGCTCTGACCGTGTGGCTAAACCATCCTTTCGGAAGAAAATCAACGCCGCTTTGGATTGAACATCTTCTAAATGATTACGATGACGGTAGATTTAAACAAGCCTGCACAATTACGTACGCCTCGACTTCGGAAGAATGGTTCAGGCCGCTTCTTAAATTTCCACAGTGCTTCTTGCACGGTCGCACTAATTACATTTCCGAAGCAACTCTAAAACCAGTCAGGGGTGCATCAAAGGGGAGTGTCGTTACTTACCTTGGTCCAAATGTCCGTAAATTTCGGCAGGCATTTTCGAAACTTGGAACGGTTAAGGTGGAATACAAATGACCAACGAAACCAGAATAGCGTTCGCGGAGAGACGGGGGTGGAAATATCTTCCGTCTTCGCAAGATGGAGAATTGGAGCCTTGCTACAAATGGATGAGTCCTGCTGGAATACATGCCGTAGGTCAGTTTCACCACGATTCACTTCCCCCGCTCACGTTTGACGACGTTCACACCGCGCTGATGGGGATGAGTGACGAGGAGTGGAGAGAATTTGCTGGTTTATTGCTAGACAGATTGGCCTACGCGAATGAATACGGCGAAGTAATGACTGTGATTTTGGTTCTCAAAACCCCACTCGCCACTCTGGTCGAGTGTTTTCTGGAAGCCACGAAAGGAAGGAAATGAAAATAATCAAGATAGATAGCTTTGGACGAGAAACCAGTTCGGATGTTCTGGTAGCTGTCAATGTTTCTGGGTTTTACGCCGAACTGATAGTCGGATTGCTCAACATATGGACTGGGGAAAACAGCTCTGATTATTTTCAAGCTGTTGCAGATGATCACAAACTTTTCGTGTTTGAACCATGACCATCCAATCTCAACTCATCTTCGTCTGCGAGAAGCTGTTGGGGTGGAAGAACTGTCGTTTTGACGGAGAGTCACCATGCGGCAATGCTCCTGATGCTTTTGGCTCATGGCGACAGCTTCCCCCACTCACGTTCGACCTTGTGCATGAGTTCTGGTTGAAGCTGAAGCCGGAACAGAAGCGAGCGTTCTTCGATTACCTTTATGAAGGCACAAAGTCTGATGAGGAAACCGAGGCTGAGTATTGGTCAGTAATGATTGTGATACAAGATTCGCCACTCGAACAACGCCTCGCGGCGCTCGTGGAGACGATTAAAGGAACACAATGAATGCAGATGAGGTCAAGAAAATCTTAATCGAGCTTGTTAACGCATCATTTGACTGTGGTGCGTTTCCAGATGAGGACATGCTCAAATCGGATGATTACCAAAAACTCACTGATAAAAGTCGTCAACTAACCGACACAATCGCCAACCTCATCGAATCGCATCAGGCCAAACTCAAATTAAGCCGTAACGGAAATTGGATAGACAAATTTGGCGCATGTGTTTGTTGTGATGGCGAAATACCGCATGGTCATTCTGAGGACTGCGACTTTTACAAGCTGCAACAGAAAGTCGAATCGCAGCAGAAGAAGATTATTGAATGGAAACGTAAGTTTTCTGCCGCTCACAAATTGTTTCGAGTACAGGAGAAAGAGATTGAGGAGTTGAGGAAGGATAAGGAAAGGTTAGAACACGCCATGCCTTATTTTGGAAATGCAGCAAAGACCTTGAACGATTTGTCAACCTTTTTGAACGATCGTATAGAAACTCAGCGATTGCTTCAAACAGTTGCGGAGCGCCTGAATGAATTTCGCGACCGTCAAGACATCGACGCCGCCATGCAAGAAACCAAACCGAAGGAAGTGAAGTGAAACGCAGTCTTCATGGCTTTACGAAAACTACTCTACCATTGACCACCCGTTTGTTCGGGGCGATCAGCAGACCGCGAGACAGCCGGTTGTAAATGCAATTGCAACTGACGCCTTCTTTGATCGCCAACTGATAAATCCAGTCTTTGAGAGCCATTTCACCCGCACGCGGCTGTGAGTCAAGGCTTGGATCAGGCCCAATGCGCTTTATATAAACCAGTTTCGGATTCACACGCCGGATCGAAACTCCATATCTGCCTTCAGTAAGACGGTACCAGACCGAGTTACGAGACATACCACAGCGCTTGGCTTCGCTACTCAAGAACTCTTTCATTGTGACCTCGCCGGGTTGAGGCTGTTCATCCGCTGTCGGCTTCCGTTTAACCCACTTGCTATCTATCTTTCGACTGCCGCCGTCGCGCGGTCGAGCGCGGTCGCGAACTATCGCTTCTTCAAGTTCGACCGGCTGCGGTTTGTCTAGACCCAATTCGCGCCGTACATCCCAAAACATCTGCCAATTTTGTTCGTTGATGGTGATTCCCATAAATTCAGTGTCCAAATGGTCGAGGTTTAGTCTTATCGAGCAG
>Ga0209388_1000206_pt1 | contig 11869 bp, 11 predicted proteins | sample Rivendell_Oct201_7_FD_188348 | JGI IMG/M metagenome (GOLD analysis project Ga0209388, IMG submission 188348) | Vadose zone soil and rhizosphere microbial communities from the Eel River Critical Zone Observatory, Northern California to study diel... | ecosystem: Environmental > Terrestrial > Soil...
GCGGCGGCGGCCGATGATCATCAGGTGCTCGCGCAGGGGATGGCTCTGTTCGAGGGCCTCTACGCCACCACCTCGAAGAAGCGCTGATGTCGATCCTCGTGCTGTCCCGAGCCGACGTGTTCGATCTTCTCCCCCTTCGGGACTGCATCGACGTCGTGGAGCAGGCGTTTCGGCTCCACGCCGAAGGCCGCACCCTGGGACCGGGCGTCCTCTCGGTGCCGGCGACGGACGGCGGCTTCCATATCAAGGCGGCCGGGCTCCTGGGCCCCCGCGGGTACTTCGCGGCGAAGACGAACGCGAACTTCCCCGGCAATCCTCGACGCTTCGGGCTGCCCACGATCCAGGGAGTGGTGGTCCTCGCCGACGCGGACAACGGGGAGCCGCTCGCGGTGATCGAGTCGGGCAGCGTGACCGCATTGCGCACCGGAGCCGCGACCGGCGTCGCGGCGAAGTTTCTCGCGCGAGCCGATGCGCGGACCGCCACGATCGTGGGCTGCGGAATCCAGGGCGAGCTGCAGCTGGCCGCGGTGGCCGCGGTCCTGCCGCTGCGGCGCGCGTGGGTGCTGGACCTCGACCACGCGCGGGCCGAAAGCATGGCGTCGCGCGCCCGGGCCAGCCTGGGGCTCGAGGTCGAGGCGGCCAAGGACCTGCACCAGGCGTTGGCCGGTAGTGACGTGTGCGTCACCTGTACGCCATCGCGGCAGGCGGTGGTGACCGCCGCGGACGTGGCCCCGGGGACCTTCGTCGCCGCGGTGGGCGCCGATGCGCACGGCAAGCAGGAGCTCGAGCCGATCCTGATGGCGACGTCGACGGTGGTCGTCGACGTGCTGGCCCAGTGCGTCGAGATCGGCGAGCTGCAGCACGCCCTCGCGGCGGGGCTGATGACGCGGGAGCAGGTCCACGCCGAGCTGGGCGAGGTCGTCGCGCGCCGTCGGCCCGGGCGTACACGGCCGGACGAGATCACGATCTTCGATAGCTCGGGCACCGCCCTGCAGGATGTTGCCGCGGCCGTCGCGGTGTACGAGAAGGCGCGCCTCACCGGCCGCGGCCGGGAGGTGACGCTCGATGGCTGAGGCGATCGGGAAGACCTGGAAGGAGATCGCAGTGGGGTTCCTCAAGGTCGGCGCGACCCCATACGGGGGTCTGGCGGGACGCTGATGGACCGACCGACGACGATGGACCTGCTCAAGTACTTCCTGTACCTCGGCAGCCTCGGATTCGGCGGCCCGGTCGCCCTCGTCGGCTACATGCAGCGCGACCTGGTCGAGCGGCGGCGGTGGTTCACGAAGGAGGAGTACATGAAGTCCCTCGCCCTCTCGCAGCTCGCGCCGGGGCCTCTCGCGGCCCAGCTCGCGATCTGCCTGGGGTACGTGCATTCGCGGGTGGCGGGGGCCACGCTCGTCGCGCTGGCGTTCGTGCTGCCGTCGTTCGTCATGACGGTGGCGATCGGATGGCTCTACGTACGCTTCGGCGGCCTGTCGTGGATGCAGGCGGCCTTCTACGGCGTCGGCGCCACCGTGATCGGGATCATCACCATCGCGGCGTACAAGCTCGCCAGGCTGACGGTGGCGAAGGACAAGCTCCAGTGGGTCATCTTTGCCCTCATGGCGGTGGTGACCGCCTGGACCGAGTCGGAGATCCTGTGGCTGTTCTTGCTGTGCGGGGTGGTCACCATGGTGGCCCAGGCCCCGCCGGAATGGCTCAAGCGCCCGGCCTCGGCCTGCTTCATGGTGGTGGCCAGCCCCGATCTCCTCCTGCAGATCCTGTGGTTCTTCGCGAAAGCGGGCGCCTTCGTGTTCGGTAGCGGGCTGGCGATCGTGCCGTTTCTCCACGCCGGCGTCGTGCAGGAGTACGGGTGGTTGACCGACAAGCAATTCCTTGACGCCGTCGCGGTGGCGATGCTGACGCCGGGGCCGATCGTGATCACCGTCGCATTCATCGGGTACCTCGTGGCCGCCTTCCCGGGGGCGGTCGCGGCGGCGATCGGCGTGTTCCTGCCGGTCTATTTGTTCGTGGTCATCCCGTTTCCGTGGTTCGACCGGATCAGCGCCAATCCGAGGGTCAAGGGGTTCGTGGCCGGCGTCACCGCGGCGGCGTCGGGCACGATCGCGGGCGCGTGCTTCGTGCTTGCCCGGCGGGCCATCGTCGACGTGCCCACGCTCGTGATCGGTCTCGCGGCCCTGGGCGTGGCGTGGCGCTTCAAGGTGCCCGAGCCCGTGCTTATCGCGGCGGGCGCGGTAGCGGGCCTCATCATCTTTGCCGTGCGATAAAGGAGACGACCATGAAGTGGGTCACCAGAGAACGTGCGCGGGTGGACCGGATCGCCTGTCCCTGGCTCATCACGCGCTTCATCGATCCCAAGCCGGAGTTCCTGTTCGTGCCCGCGAAGGACGTCCTGGCGGTGGCGAGCCGGGAGCGCGCCATCCCCTACGACGTCCCGGACGTGGAGCTCGGTCATCGAGGACCGCGGTGCTCGTTCGACGCCTTCGTCGAGCGGTACGAGCTGGCCGACCCGGCCCTCGGAGCCCTGGCCGAGATCGTCCGGGGGGCCGACACGGATGACCGGGGTCTCACGCCGGAATCGGCCGGCCTCTATGCCGCCGCGACCGGATTCCAGGCCACGAGCCGTGACGACTTCGAGAACATGAGCCGCCAGTTCCCAATGTACGACGCCCTCTACGAGTTCTCACGCGCGCAGACGGCCAGCACGCCGGCGTCGCCTCGCGTCGTGTTCGTGTGCCTCCACGGCGCCGCGAAGAGCGTGGTGGCGGCCGCTCACTTCCGGCGGCTGGCCGCGGACCGTGGCCTATCGGTCAGCGCGGTGGCGGCCGGCACCGAGCCCGACCCCGAGCTGGCCCCGGGGGCGGTGAAGGGCCTGGCCGCCGAAGGGCTCACCGCGGCTCCGGCTCGGCCCCGGCCGGTGACGCTCTACGACCTCAGCAGCGCGGCCCGTGTCGTGAGCTTCGGGTGCGATCTCGGCATGAGCCCGGCCCGGCCCGCGGACCAATGGGACGTACCCGCGGTCAGCGAGGGCTACGCCGGGGCGCGCGACCAGATCGTCGCCAAGGTCGAGCGCCTGCTGAGCGATCTGGCGACCAGGACCTGAGATGCCGCTCCAGCATCTGGGCTTCATCGACCTGCCACCGCATGCCGGCGCCGGCGGCTTCGACCATGCGGCGGTGCACGAGCCGACCGGCCGCGTCTACGTCGCCCACACTGCCAACGATGCCGTCGACGTCATCGACGTCGAGGCCCAGAGGTGGGTGGGCTCGATCGGCGGACTGAAGGCGGTGGCGGGGGCGCTGGTCGTGGATCCCGGCCTGGTGATCACGTCGAACCGGGGGGAAAACTCGGTCGGGATCATCCAGATCGAACGGGACCACGTCGAGAAGGTCGCGGTGGGCGTACGGCCCAACGGCCTGGCCTACGACCCGGGTCGCCATCGACTGCTCGCGGCCCACGTCGGTGATCCGGCCGTCCCGGGCTCTTGTACCGTCTCCATCGTCGACGTGCGCTCCCGGAAGCGCGTCGCGGACCTCCCGGTCGCCGGCCGGACGCGATGGACCGTCTATGATCCGGTCGCCGACGCCTTCCACGTGAACATCGCCGCCCCCGCGCAGATCGTCGTGGTGGGGGCCGGTGATCCGGTGCGCGCGCAGCGGGTGGTGTCGATTCCCCAGGCCGGTCCACACGGGCTGGACATCGACGCCGACCGACGGCGTCTGTTCTGTGCGTGTGATGCCGGCGTGCTGCTCGAAGTGCATGCCGACACGGGCGACATCCTCGTCGGCGAGTCGATCGCCGGGGTTCCCGACGTGGTGTTCTTCAACAAGCGGCTTCAACGACTCTACGTCGCGATCGGAGACCCCGGGGTGATCGAGGTGTTCGATACCGCGCCGCTGCGACGCCACGAGATCGTGGCGACCGAGGTGGGCGCCCATACGCTGTCGTTCGACGCCAGGCGAGACATCGTCTGTGCGTTTCTGCCCGGGAGCCATCGCGCCGCGGTGTACCGGGATCACTAATAGCCGGCGGGCCGCCATGGTAGCGGGCCGGGCCGGGTCGGGAAGGATGGGTGACATCATGCGACTCAGAATTCACGATGTCTCGCTTCACGTGGCGGTTCTGGCGGGGTGCTTGCTCTTCGGGTCGAGGGCGGGAGCGGTCGAGCCGGACTGGAAGGCGGTCGAGCAGGCACTCGGCAAGCCCGGCCAGGTCCAGGCGGGCGACGTCTTCCGGATCGGGATGCCGCGCACGGATCTGTCCGTCAATGTGAAGGGCGTGCCCGTGAAGGCGGGCTTCGCGCTCGGGTCCTACGCCGCCTTCCGGCAGCTCGGCGATCGGGCCATGGTCATGGGGGATCTCGTGCTGCTCGATCAGGAGGTTCCGGGGGTGGTGTCCGGCCTGTTCAGCGGCGGACTCGAGGTGACCGCGGTCCACAATCACCTGAACGAGATGTCGCCCCACGTCATGTACATGCACTACGAAGGCCATGGCGACGCGGTCCAGCTCGCCCGGGCTCTGCGTCAGGCCTTGGCGGCGAGCGCGACCCCCCTCGGCGCGCCGGCGGTGGCCGCGACGGGTGGCGCGCCGGCGATCGATGCGAAGCAGATCGAGCAGGCGCTCGGCCGCGCCGGGCGCGACCTGGGCAACGGGGTATTCCAGGTGACGGTGCCCCGCGCGGAAGCGATCACCGAGAATGGCATGCCGTTGCTGCCCGAGATGGGCATCGCGACGGTTCTCAATTTCCAGGCCCTCGATGGCGGCAGGACGGCGATCACGGGAGATTTCGTGCTGATCGACCGGGAGGTCAATCCGGTCGCCCGGGCCCTCCGGCAGCACGGCATCGACGTGACCGCGATCCACAACCACGGACTCCTGGATACCCCGCGCCTTTTCTACATGCACTTCTGGGCTGTCGACAGTCCGGCCACGCTCGCGCAGGGACTGAAGGCCGCGCTGGACCAGACCAATAGCCAGAGATAACCGAGGCCCACATGCGATACCAACTGACACCGATCAACACTCGTCCGTGGCTGCTCAATGGTCTGTCCCTGCGGCTCATCGAGAGCCACTACGAGAATCACTACGGGGGCGCTCTCCGTCGGTTGAACGCGATCACGGAGCAGCTCGAGTCGCTCGACTTCGACAAAACTCCGGGCTTCATGGTCAACGGCTTGAAGCGTGAGCAGCTGATCGCGCTCAATTCGACGCTTCTCCACGAGCTGTACTTCGCCAGCATGGCGTTTGGCGATGGAAGGCCGACCGAGATGCTCGCGCAGGCCCTCACCCGCGACTTCGGATCGGTGGACCGCTGGCGCAGTGAGTTCGTCGCAATGGCCAAGGGCTTGGCCGGCGGCTCCGGATGGGTATTGCTCGTCTATGTTCCCAGAGATCGCCGGCTCATCAATCAGTATGCGGGCGATCACGGCCAGGCCACGGCGGGGGGCATTCCGGTCCTGGCGCTCGATATGTACGAGCACGCCTACCACATCGACTTCGGAGCCAACGCGACCGCGTACATCGATACCTTCCAGCGCAACATCGATTGGGTATCGACCCAGACGCGCTACGAGGATGCGTCGAGAGTCGAGGCCCCGCGACCCCTCGTCCAGAAGGAGTTCGGGGATCTCCCGGGCGTGGGGGTCGAGGAAGTCAAGGCGATGCTGGACTCGGGCGAGCCGGTCCAGATCATCGATGCCCGCCCGAGATCCTACATATCCCGACAGCAGGACATCATGGACGGCGCGGTCTGGCGAGATCCCGAGCGGATCCATGACTGGATCGGGGAGCTGTCGAAGTCCGAGCCGGTCGTGGTGTTCTGCGCCTACGGATTCCACGTGGGATGCAAGACGGCCATCGCGCTCCGCGAGGCTGGATTCGACGCGAAGTACATGAAGGGCGGCCACTCGGCGTGGAAGGCGATCGGGGGGCCGCTAAAGCTCTACACGTAGTGCTGCCCGCGGCACGCTGACCGGCGATGTGTGACAATACCGGGCCATGACCTCTCCCCGGTTTGACGCGATCACGCTCGAGGTGCTGTGGACCCGCCTCATCTCGGTGGTGGACGAGGCGGCCAAGGCGATCGTGCGCACCTCGTTCTCCACCCTCTCCAACGAGGCCAACGACTTCGCGTGCGTGCTCACCGACGCCCGCGGTCACGCGTTGGCCCAGAACTCGGGCTCGATCCCGTCGTTCATCAGCACGCTGCCCGCGACGGTGCGGCATTTCCTGCGCGAGCTGGGGCCGGAGCGCCTCCGGCCGGGCGACGTGCTGATCACCAACGACCCCTGGCAGGGGACCGGGCACATGAGCGACGTGTGCCTGGTGAAGCCCATCTTTTTTGACTCCGGCAGTCAACGCCGATTGGTCGCCTTCTCGGCGACCACGGCCCACATGCCAGACATCGGCGGGCGGATCCGCGCCATCGAGGCCCGCGAGCTGTTCGAGGAGGGCTTCCACATCCCGCTCACGCACCTGATCCGCGAGGGGCGCGTGGACGACACCCTGGTCGCACTGCTGCGGGCCAACGTGCGCACCCCGGATCAGACGGTGGGCGACATCTGGGCCCAGGTGAGCGCCAACGAGCTCATGGAGAACCGGGTGCGGCGGCTCATGGAGGAGTACGAGCTGGCCTCGCTGGACGAGCTCGGCGACGAGCTCTTCGGCCGCTCGGAACGCGCGATGCGCGAGGCCATCCGCGCGGTGCCCGACGGGACCTACCGCTACGGCATCGAAACCGACGGCTTCGAGGCGCCCTACCGCTTCCGCCTCGCGCTCACGGTGGCCGGCGACCGCATCGTGGCCGACTTCACCGGCACGTCACCGGCCCAGCCGCGCGCGATCAACTGCGTGATGGCCTACACCTACGCCATGACCGCCTACGCGGTGCGGTGCGCGCTCCTGCCAGGGCTGCCGAACAACGAGGGCATGTACCGGCCGGTGACGGTGGCAGCGCCCGAGGGCTGTCTCCTCAACCCGAAGTTCCCCGCCGCGGTCGTCAGCCGCGCCCAGACCGGCCACTACGTGCCGATCCTGGTCCTGGGCGCGCTCCACCAGGTGATCCCGGAGCGGGTGGCCGCCGCGGCGGGCTCGCCGCTCTGGGCGCTGGCCCAGTCCGGGGTGCGCGACGACGGGCGCCCGTACACGACGGTGCTGTTCTTCAACGGGGGCATGGGGGCGACCGCGTCCAAGGACGGCGAGCACGTGCTCTCGTGGCCGAGCAACATCTCGAGCACCCCGGTAGAGGTGGCGGAGCGCAACAGCCCGCTCTTCTTCCACTACAAGCGCATGCGGGCGGGATCGGGCGGGCGCGGGAGGTTCCGCGGCGGGCTCGGCCAGGACATGCTGATCGAGAGCGAGTCGGCGCGCCCCATCGTGATGAGCTTCATGGCCGAGCGCACGCGCTTCCCGGCGCCGGGCCTCGCCGGCGGCGGCGCGGGCGGACTCGGCGACGTGCGGATCAACGGCAAGAAGATCGATCACCGGCGGCAGCACGTGCTCGAGCGCGGCGACCGGGTGCTGGTGAGCACGCCGGGCGGGGGCGGGTACGGGCCGGCGGCGAAGCGAGTGCGGGAGCTGCGCGCGCGGGACCGCGAGCGCGGGTACGTGGGGGGAGGGAAGTAGCCCCTCAACATCTGGCCCCTCACCATCTGGCCCCTCACCCCACCCTCTCCCCAGAGGGGAGAGGGTGGGGGTCAGGTGAGGACCACTGAGGGATTGGCGAGGTAGTCGTCGAAGTGGAGCGCGGTCAGGTGCTCGAAGGCTTCGACGTAGCGCCGGCGGGTGCCCGAGACCACATCCTCGGGCAGCTCGGGGCCCGGGTAGGTCTTGCCCCAGCCGATCTTCTCGCAGAAGTCCCGCACGTACTGCTTGTCGAAGGACGGCTGCGGCCCGCCCGGCGCGTACTGGTCGGCCGGCCAGAAGCGCGAGGAGTCGGGGGTGAGGGCCTCGTCGCCCAGCACCAGCCGGCCCTCCCGGTCGACGCCGAACTCGAACTTGGTGTCGGCGATGATGATGCCGCGCTCGAGCGCGTAGGCGGCCGCGAACCGGTAGAGCACGATGGAGAGCCGCTCGGCCAGCGCGAAGCGCTCGGCCCCGACGACGGCGGCCCCCTGCTCCCGCGAGATGTTCTCGTCGTGGCCGGACTGGGCCTTGGTGGCCGGGGTGAAGATCGGCTCGGGTAGCCGGTCGGACTCGCGCAGGCCGGCGGGCAGTCGGTGGCCGCAGACGAGGCCGGTCTTCTGATAGTCCTTCCAGCCCGAGCCGGAGAGATAGCCGCGCACCACGCACTCGATCGGCAGCATCTCGAGGCGGCGGCACTCGGTGGAGCGGCCGTCCGGGCGCAGGGCCAGCAGGTGGTTGGCGCAGATCGAGCGGGTGCGCGCGAACCAGAAGGCGGCCAGGCCGGTCAGCACCCGGCCCTTGTCCGGGATGACGGTCGGCAGCACCACGTCGAAGGTGGAGATGCGGTCGGAGGCCACGAGCAGGAGCCGCTCGTCGTCGAGGGCGTAGAGCTCGCGGACCTTCCCACTGCCCAGATGCACGGCGTCTGCCATGGATGGCCCCTCCTTTTCCGTCGCACTGTAGCATAGTGCGCGCATGCCCGACGGGCCCGCGACGCCCGCGCCCGCGTCGATCGTGCAGGATTTAATCTCCCGGGTGGATAATGACGGCATGGCCACGCATCAGGCCGTGCTCATTCCCGGCGACGGCATCGGCCCCGAGGTCACCGTCGCGGTCCGCCGCATCCTGCACGCGGCGGGCGCCCCCGTCGAGTGGGTGGAGTGCCGCGCGGGCCTCGCCGCCCTCGAGCGCGGCCAGGACGTCCTGCCGCGGGAGACCCTGGACGCGATCACGCGCCTCCAGGTGGCGCTGAAGGGGCCGTGCACCACGCCGATCGGCGAGGGCTTCGTCTCCATCAACGTGCGCCTCCGCAAAGAGCTGGACCTCTACGCGGCAGTGCGGCCGGTCCGCAACCTCGACGGAGTGCCCACCCGTTACCGGGACGTGGACCTGGTCATCATCCGCGAGAACACCGAGGGCCTCTACTCGGGCATCGAGGCGACCCTGGCGCCCGGGGTCGTGACCACCACCAAGGTCGCCACCGAGAAGGCGTGCACGCGCATCGCGCGCTGGGCCTTCCACTACGCGCAGCACCGGGGCCGGAAGAAGATCACCGTCTTCCACAAGGCCAACATCATGAAGCTCACCGACGGGATGTTCATGCGGTGCGCCCGCTCGGTGCACGACCAGGAGTTCTCCCAGATCGGCTACCAGGAGATGATCATCGACGCGGGCTGCATGGGGCTCGTCCAGGATCCCACCCGCTTCGACATGCTGCTGCTGGAGAACCTCTACGGCGACGTGCTCAGCGATCTCTGCGCGGGCCTGGTGGGCGGCCTCGGGGTGGTGCCGGGCGCGAACATCGGCGACCACGGCGCGGTCTTCGAGGCGGTGCACGGCTCCGCGCCCGACATCGCGGGGCGCGGGATCGCCAACCCGCTCGCCCTGCTGATGTCCGCGGTCATGCTGCTCAACCACCTGGCCGAGACGCGCGACGATGCGGCGTGCGCGACCGCCGCGCAGCGGATCAAGGACGGCTACAATCACGCTCTCGCCGAGGGCTGCAAGACCCGCGATCTCGGCGGCACGCTCGGCACCGCCGAGTTCGCCGACGCGGTCATCGCCCGCCTCGGCGCCTGACGCCCCTTCCCGCCGTCTGATTCCTTGGTCCTGCCGGACCGGGGCCCCATAGTAGGCGGCTGATGCTGCTATTCGCGAAGATGCTAAGGGTGGGACTCGTTTCCGTGCCGATCGGGCCGCCGGCGCCGGGCGAGGAGGACGTCGTCCACCTGGTGCGCGAGGTCGACGCGGAGTCGCGGCGGCTCTTCGGCCGGGCCCTCGCCATCCGCGAGGTGGACGCGGGCTCCTGCAACGGCTGCGAGATCGAGATCAGCGGGCTGACCGGGCCGGTCTACGACAGCGAGCGGTTCGGCATCCACTTCGTCGCCTCGCCCCGCCACGCCGATCTGCTCCTCGTCACCGGGCCGGTGACGCGCAACATGGAGGTGCCGCTCCGCAAGACCTACGAGGCCACCCCCGCGCCCAAGCTGGTGATCGCGGTGGGCGACTGCGCCCGCACGTGTGGGGTCTTCCAGGGCAGCTACGCGGTGGTGGGGAGCGTCGACCGGGTGATCCCGGTGGACGCGTTCGTCGACGGCTGCCCGCCCGAGCCGGCCCAGATCCTCCGCGGCATCCTGACCGCATTGCGCCGGCCTCTGCGCGCCTAGGCCCGTGGCCGCCACCCTGCTCGCGGTGATGGTCGGCGCCTACGGCGCGGGCGCCGCCGCGGCGCTCCTGGGGGGCGGGGCTCGCGTCGGCCGCGCCCTCTCGACCGCGGGCGCGGTGGCCGGCGCGGCGGCCGGGCTGCTGCTCGGGCTGCAGGCGCTCGCGGGGGGCCCGATCTGGACCTTCGTCGCGCCCGACGTGGTCGGGCTCGCGGGCGGCATCGCGCTGCGGCTGGACGCGCTCGGCGCGTTCTTCCTGGCCCTGACCGGCATGGTGGCAGCGCCGGCGGCCCTCTACGGCGTCGGCTACTCCACGGGGTACGCGGGGCGCTACTCGCGGCGCGGCCTCGGCGCCGCGCTCAACCTGTTCCTGCTCGCCACCAGCCTGGTGCCGCTCGCCGACAACGTGGTGACCTTCCTGCTCGCGTGGGAGGGCATGTCGCTGACCTCCTACTTCCTGGTGCTGACCGACCACGAGGATCCGGAGACGGTCAGCGCGGGCAACTGGTACCTCGGGATGACCCAGGTCGGGCTCGCGTTCCTGCTCGGCGCGTTCCTGGGGCTCGGCGCGGGGGCGCCCTCGCTCGACTTCGTCGATCTCCGGGCCGCCGCCGCCGGCCTGAGTGGGACCGCGCGGGGCGCGGTGTTCGCGCTCGCGCTGGTTGGCTTCGGCTCCAAGGCGGGGCTGATCCCGCTCCACGTGTGGCTGCCGCGCGCCCACCCGGCGGCGCCGAGCCACGTCTCGGCCCTCATGTCGGGCGTGATGATCAAGCTCGGCATCTACGGGCTGCTGCGGGTCGGCCTCGATCTCCTCGGGGGCGGACCGCCGTGGTGGGGCGCGCTGCTGATCGGGCTGGGCGCCGGCTCCGCGGTGCTCGGCGTGCTCTACGCCCTGATGGAGGACGACATCAAGCGGCTGCTGGCGTACTCGAGCGTGGAGAACATCGGCCTGATCACGCTCGGGGTGGGGGCGGGCTTTCTCTTCCAGAGCCTCGCGATGCCGGGCCCGGCCGCGCTCGCCCTCGCGGCCGCGCTCTATCACGCGCTGAACCACGCCGCATTCAAGGGATTGCTGTTCCTCGGCGCGGGCTCGGTGCTCCACGCGACCGGGACGCGCAACATGAACCGGCACGGCGGGCTCATCCGCCGTCTGCCCTGGACCGGCCCGTGCTTCCTGCTCGGTGCCGTCGCGATCTCGGGCCTGCCACCGCTGAACGGGTTCTTCAGCGAGTGGCTGCTCTTCCAGTCGCTCCTGCCCGGCATCGGGGTGGCCTCGCCGATGGTGGCGGTGCTGATGGTCTTGGCCCTCGGTATGCTGGCCCTGACCGCGGGCCTCGCCGCCGCTGCGTTCGCGAAGGCCTTCGGGATCACGTTCCTCGCCCTCCCGCGCTCGGACCGGGCGGCGGAGGCGCTCGAGTCGCCGGTGTCGATGCGGGCGGGCATGGTGGCGCTGGCCGCCGCGTGCGTCGTGCTGGCCGCGGGCGCGCTGCCGGTCCTGGCCACCGCGGGGGCCGTGGCCGCGGGGCTGCTCGGTCTCTCCGCGGAGCCGCCGACCTTCGCGCTCTGGTTCTCGTTCCGCA
>Ga0209388_1000207_pt1 | contig 11851 bp, 8 predicted proteins | sample Rivendell_Oct201_7_FD_188348 | JGI IMG/M metagenome (GOLD analysis project Ga0209388, IMG submission 188348) | Vadose zone soil and rhizosphere microbial communities from the Eel River Critical Zone Observatory, Northern California to study diel... | ecosystem: Environmental > Terrestrial > Soil...
GATCTTTTCTCGCACCTCCGCGGGCAGCATCACTTTCGGCTCTTTCGACAAGCCTTGCCACAGTTCCACGCGATCCACTTCCATCAGCTTGACCGAGTAATGGTCTGCGCCGGGTACAGGTTGCCAGCGCAGCTCGGTGGGACCTTCTGCCAAATCTCCCTTGGGCGCAAGAGCGACCACCCCTTGCGAGCGGAGTAGTGTCTGACCGGTACTGCCGTCCGAAACGAGCACGGGCTCCTTGGCGGTCGTCAGGTAGAAGCCAGCCGCGATGGCCACCAGCATGGCGGCGAGAGACAGGGCGGCAGAGCTTAGCGGCCTGGAGGCGAAAATTTTACGCAAGCGGCTCACCCGGCTTGGGATCGGGCGCGACGAAGCGGACTCCGGGGCAGCGTGGCCGATCTGGTTGGAACGCCGTTTCAGCTCCGCGGCGATCCAGCTCACCGCAGCCAGCTCCTCGGAACGTGGCGTTGCCAGCTCGAATTCCTTCAGCATCGCTAGCTCGGTCTGGCATCGCACGCAGCCGGCGAGGTGCGAAGAGGTGCGGCTTTTCGCCGCATCTGGAAGCAAGCCGCCCGCATGGCGGCTCAGCTCCTCGACGGTCAGGCAGTCTTCGGTTGCGGCAAGCGCTGCCTTCCACTGCCGGCGCTGTTTGTCGCCATCCGAAGTCATTGTTCTCCCCCTTCCATCAATGTTTGTTGCCGCGCTTTCCACCGCTGCAGGCAGCGATTCAATTTCCGCTTGGCGCTGACGATAAACGCCTTCGCGCCGCTCTGGTTTCTCAACCCCAGGAGTCGGGTAATCGTCGCGAGGGTGAGCTCGTCTCCATAGTGCAGTGTGAAAACTTTCTTTTCGGTTTCGTCGAGCGCTTCATCGAGCAGCCGATGCGCCAAGCGGCCAGAGCTTTCGCGCTCAGCGGCAAGCAGCCCGTCGTCGGCCGGCAACTCCACCAGGTCCTCGTCGCTTATCTCCGCAGCCCGAATGGAACGAGCCTTGATCGCGTTCATGCACTGATTCCGGGCGATGGAATAGAGCCAGGTGGAAAACTTCGATTGGCCTTGAAACGATTTCAGATGTTGGTGAGCCCTGACGAAGATCTCTTGAGCCAGATCGGCCGCCAATTCCCTGTCGCCGGTGGACCTGAGACACCAGCAAGCGACTTGCGAGTAGTGACGCCGGAACAGCTCGTTAGCCAGGCGATCTCCTTCCTGCGAGCCCGCCAGGGCCCGCGCCTGCGCCACGAGCTCTTCGACGCTGAATTGCTCGAGATCCATCTCCGGGCAGATGTAAGGTGTTTCGAGTCGATGGTCACGGGAAAAGGCCGTTGTGGGACTTTCGCGGGGCCACTGCTGCGGGGCGAATTCACAGCCGCAGTCCCAGCGTGGTGAGTTGCGGATTCGATGGCAAGAACGGTCGATATTGCCGGCGGGCCGAGAACCCTCGCCCCACCCGCATTCCGTTTTTCTGGTCCCTGCAGAAATCATGATTCCCTACGGGACGTTCGAGGTCGTTCACAACTCTGAAGGAGCAAACGCCTTCGGTTGAGACAGCGTGGATTGCCGAAGGGAACAGGTTTCAACCTTGGCGGAGCCTGCAAACTCTTTATGTTGTTCCGGCCGGGTGGTGCCGATTGTCTATTTACCTGTTGCTTCAAGGGAGAGGATAAACATGCGCGATCCAATGAATTTTCTTGCACCGCGGCTCGGTACCGTTTCGCTGATGCTGAGTCTCGCGATTTCGGGCTGTGGCGGTCAGCCGCAACACACAGGATCGAATCTGGTTGGGGTCCGGATTTCCGGGCAGATCAACCAGCTCGCGGGCAGCTGCCCCAACACCAGTTTCAAGCTCGGGACCAAGCGCGTTGGGACCGACGCATCCAGCGCCTTCGTCGATCGATCCTGCTCCGATCTGCGCAATGGTGGGTTCATCGAGGTGGAGGGTGGATGGAGTTCCGACGGCTCGGTAATGGCTAAGAGAGTCAGAGGGCAGCAGGAGTCTCCAGAATCCGAGATCCGGGGAGCGATCAGCGGACTGATTGGCGCGTGTCCGAACCTGAGTTTTTCGGTGGGTACCCAGGGGGTGATCACGGATGCCAGCACGCGCTTCAAGGACCGAGAATGCAGCGGCATTCGAAATGGCCAGTCGGTCGAGGTGCACGGCATCCGTCAGGCGGATGGCCGGGTTCTAGCTCGCGAGGTGGAACCAAACATTGAGTCCGAACGAATCGAAGTCCTCGGTACTCTTAAAAGCCTCGGTGGGTCTTGCCCGAGCGTGGTTTTCTCCATCGGCAGTGATGTCATCGCCACCAATGGCGACACGCGCTTCAAGACGCTGCCTTGCAATGCTCTGAGCGAGGGTCTATTCGTCGAGGCCAAAGGTGTCCGGCAACCGGACGGCAGGATTCTCGCCCAAGAGGTCGAAACCGAGGATGAGCTCGAGGGTGTGGAAGTCGAGGTTCGAGGTACAATTCAAAGCGTGAACGGCTCGTGTCCGAGCTTGACCTTCTTCGTCGGCGAACGGCGGATCGTTACGAACGTTGATTCCCGCTTCGAACGCATGACGTGCACGGACTTGAGAAGCGGCATCAGGGTCGAAGCAAAAGGCATCGCACAGGCCGACGGTTCAGTCCTCGCGATCCGCGTCAAGCGCGAAGATTGAGAGAGACGACTTCCACGGCGATTGGAAGTCGATGCTGATGTTCTGCTCCCACCAATCCAAATCGCGTGTATTGACTTTGGCAATACCGCCCAATATCCACCCCAATTCAGAGGGGAATGGATGGCTCGGCGAAACGACAGTGGATGCACGGGACGCAGGGGCTTCCTGCGGATGATCGGGCTCGGCACGGTCGCCGTGGGTGCCTCGTCCGTGATCACCGCGTGCGCCTCCGGCGGGTTGGCGGCCAGGCCGAGCGGTGCGGCGATTCCCGCCCCGGTGGGCGGCAGCGACGAGCCATATCCGATTCCATGGCTTGATAAGAACGGCAGCCACAACCAGGCGGGCCCGAGCCTCGAGCCTTCACACATCTTCCACTTCAAGGGTCGGATCGCGCGGTGCGCGGACTTCGTTGGCAGCGGGGTGGACGGCTCCGGTGAGCGGCTCGCGTTCGGGCTTCCCACCACGGACAATTCGTTCATGGATGGCGAGTGCTGGACATCTCAGCGCCAGGTGCGGGAGGTGAGATTTGCTGCCGGCATCCATGTCGCGGCACCCGTTAGCCATAGGACCGCGAGGCCGACCGCGAACACGACGTAAAACAGCGCGAACCCTGCCAACCGTTGGGGGGTCAGCGCATTTCTCTTGAACAGAAACAACAACCCAAGCACGGACGCCGTCGTAACGATCGCGGCCCACGCTAGTGCTCCGTCGAAGAGCCATGCCGTGAAGAACAAACCAAACGCGCTCGGAACTGTCGCCTGAATCATCATCGAGCCAGAAATGTTTGCAAGCGCCAACCGGTGTTTGCCCTGCCGCACCCAGATAACAGCATTCAGGGTTTCGGGAAGCTCTGTCGCAATCGGGCTGAGAAGCAGCGCCACCAACGTGGGTGGAAGGCCGAGCGCGGGACCGAGATGTTCGAGTTGACGCACGAAGAGTTGCGATCCACCAAAGATGAAGACGAGCGCGCCGAAGGTTTGGGCGATGGCCCAACCAATCCTTGGATCCTTCGACCGAGGACGAAGCCGCAATGGAGCCAGTGGCTCGGCGATATTTTCAGAATTCTTCGAGCGCACCTCCGTCCAGCTGTAGATGGCATAGATGAGTAGGAACACTGCACCGAGCAGGGGCTTCGCCGCGAACACCACGAACCCCAATCCCACCTTGAAGATGAAGATGATCAGGAACCAGCCTTGGTCGCGTGCAAGCCGGCGATCGTGGATGACTGGCGAGCGGGATGTCGCGGAGGGGCGTACGAGCCACATCACGGCTCCGACGACTGCGTAAGCCACCGTGCTGAGGATCAGTGGGCCGCCAAGAGCCGCGCCGACGCCGATATCCTTAGCCGCTGTTGACCCGCCGCTGAATGCGACTGCGACAAGCGTCACCACGCTCTCCGGAAGGGCCGTGCCGAATGCAGCGAGGACCGTCCCCACTGCATTCTCAGCGATGCCTGCCTTCCGGCCTACCCACTCCACTCCGTTTACGAAGACTTCGCATGACAGGTAGATGGCGACAGCGCTCAACACCAGGAGCACGAGGGAAAGAATCATCGGGCCTCCGCTGGGTTGGCAAATTGCCAGGATGCCAAGAGCGAGAAACGGGGGATCGACTGCTCGGAAGTCTCAAACATCTTGCCTCCACTGAGGCCTGCCCGAGGTGCCGAGCCTTTTGAGCGCGAGACCTCGGACAGGCGTGTACCTGAACCGAAGGTCTCATTCGCCTCGAACTTCCGAGGTGGAGGACCGGGCTTCCCATGAAGCCGGCGTGTCGATCCGTCCGCAGCTGATGTCTCTCAGCAGGAACTACTCCCCTTGCGTGGAAGAGCTGCTAACAAGTGGCTCGCGCAAGTTCCAGTTTTAGCGCCGTCAGTTATCAGTCTAGGACTTGCTCACTCATCAATTTAGGTCGCAACGGCGCCCGTCTTTTGTCGTGTTTCTCGGGATTGACTTCGCCAAGTTGCACTTCGATCCAGCGGAGGTTTACGGAGACGTGCACCCAGGAGACGAAGTCGCAACGCGGGGTACCGATGAGTTGCGGCCAGGAACCCGCGTGACTGCGAAGTTGGTTGCAGCGGACGCTCAAGCTCCTCCGAATTGAATTTCCCAGCCACAGCGAGGTATCCGTCTGGCGATTTACGCGTTTGACGGCTTTGGCTGACCATCCACGCCGGCGTAGAACGCACTTCCCGCATCCGTCCGATAGCGGTTGAAGTTTCAAGGACATTCGAGTATTCGAATGTCAGGTGATGACGCGCTAACGCAGCCCACGGCATCGAGACACCTAGCTGTGCTCCGCTCGGCCGGTGTCGTGCAGGCCAGTCGCAAAGGAAGCTGGGTCTATTACCGCCTGGCGGACCAAGAAGACGACGCTCGTAAGCGGCGGCTGCGCGCTGTGGTTCGTGAGTTCGCGCGGCAGAACACGCTTCGCGAGGACGTTGAGCGCCTGCTCCGCGTGCGGGGTCCGGGGGCTTGCCAATGAGCACCACCCTCGGGCGGCGTGTCACTGCGGAAGCGCTCGGGACTGCCCTGCTACTCGCGGTGGTAGTGGGGTCCGGAATCATGGGCGAGCGCCTCGCGGGCGGCAACGTGGCTCTTGCGTTGCTGGCCAACACGCTCGCTACCGGCGCAGGTCTGGTCGCGCTCATCCTTACCTTCGGTCCAATCTCGGGCGCGCACCTAAACCCAGCAGTGACGGTGGCCGATGCGGCACTGGGCGGACTTCGCTGGCCCGAGGTGCCTGCCTACGTGGCCGCGCAGGTGATCGGCGCGTTCCTGGGTGTCGCGGTCGGCAACGCCATGTTTGGAGAACCCCTCTTCTCGGCCTCCGAGCACGTCCGTTCGGGCCGGGGGCAATTTTTGAGCGAGTTCGTCGCCACCTTTGGGTTGCTCTCCGTCATCTGGGGCGTCGCGCGCAGGCGTGCTACAGCCGTGCCGTTCGCGGTCGGGGCGTACATCACGGCGGCGTACTGGTTTACCGCATCCACCAGCTTCGCAAACCCGGCGGTGACGATGGCCCGTGCGGCGACCAATACCTTTGCTGGAATCCGGCCTGCTGACGTGCCTGCCTTCATCGCGGCGCAGTGCCTCGGCGCGGGGGCGGCGACGGCGCTGTTCCGGTGGCTCGTGCCTGCCCTTCCCGACGTTGCCCCCGAAATCCTCGTTCCTCATTCCGGCCGCTCTGGAGGGGCCGGGCTTCCCCAGGAGTAGTCAATGGAACATGGTGAGCACCCGCCCCGCGTCCTCTTCCTCTGCACCGGCAACTCGGCCCGGAGCGTTTTCAGCGAATACTTCCTCCGCAAGCTCGGGGGAAAGAAGTTTGAATCGTGCAGTGCGGGTGCGAATCCCTCGGGCGTGGTGAGTCCGTACACGCTCAAGGTGCTGCGCGAACGGTTTGGTATCGACGCGAGCGATGCCCGGAGCAAGTCCTGGCAGGAGTTCGAGAACGTCAAGTTCGACTTCGTTATTACACTCTGCGACAAGGCGCGCGAGACGTGCCCAGTCTGGCCCGGCCAACCCATCATCGCGCACTGGGGAGTCGAGGATCCGGCGGCTTTCGCGGGCGGCCCCCAAGGAGACGGAGCGCTTTTCTACAACGTAGCTCGCATCCTTCACCGTCGCGTGCAATTGCTCACGTCGCTTCCACTCGAGAAGCTGAGCCGGCTCAAGGTCGAGAAGCTGACCCGGGACATCGGCAAGGACCGCGCCGTCAAGGTTGAGAACGCAGTGGGCGACGAGCCAAAGGACAGCGTCGGCTGACGCAGTTGCCCACCGGTATTGAATGGCTTAGAAAGATGTTCTCGTGTCTCGTCCGCTCGCAACTGTCCTGATTGCGGCAACGCTCGGCTTGGCCAGTCCTGGCGGGGTGCTCTTCCAGTGCCGTTTCGATGGCGTTGTGCACATTGCGTGCTGTTGCGAGCACGAGCGGAGCACGAACGAGCACCCGGGAGTAGCCCAGGCAATGGCGTGCACGTGCTGCGATCTGCTGGTTCGGTCTCCGGTGACGCGCGATGTAATGAGGGTAGACCCGGCCCCGCGTCTCGCGGACATCCAGCCCGTCGTCCTGCCGACGCCTACGCCATGGCCCGCATCGTTCGTTACAGCCTCGGCGCTACAAGTGAGCTGGACCGGCCCGTTCGGCCAAGGCCGTCCCTTATTCCTGCAGAGCTGCTCTCTCCTGATCTGAGCGTCCACGACGACGCATGAGGTGGCGCGCGAAGTACCCGTGCGCCTTCTTTCGCGTCCGCGCGTCGCGCGGGCACGTCACACCCTGCAGAACAGGAGATTTTCGATGCTCCCCCTTCGAATTGCTGTCGTTGTTGCAACTGCATCTTTACCGGTACGCCTCGCCGACCTGCTAGACGAGGCGAGGAGAAACAACCCAGAGCTGCAATCGGCCCGCGAGCAAGCCAATGCAGCCGCTTCATCAGTCGCGCCAGCGGGGGCGCTCGATGACCCGATGCTGATGGTTCAGCTCTGGAACGGACCAGTCGATTTCTCGACCGTGCCGATCATGGTCCAGCTATCGCAACCCCTCCAGCTCGGGGGCAAGCGGGCCGCCCGCCGAGACGCGGCGAGCGGCGAGGCGACAGCGGCGCGAGCGAATGCACTCAGCAAGGTTCGCGACATCGAGGCCGCGGTAGCTAAGGCGTACTTCGACCTGTACCTCGCCGACCGCACCCAGGAGGCGGACGAGGAGGTAGAGGGAACGCTCCGATCGCTCATCGCGGCGGCGTCGGCGCGAATTGCGGCCGGGAAGGGCGAGCAGGCCGAGGCTCTGCGCGCCCAGAGCGAGCTCTTGAAGCTCCAGTCAGACAAGGAGGCTGTGGGCGCGAGGCGCGTCGCTGCCAACGCGAGGCTCGTTGCTCTGCTCAATCGACGGCCGGGCTCGACCATCGGTAAGACGACAGAACCGGGCATTGTGGACGCACTCCCGGACGAGGCGCAGCTGCGAGACCGTGCCCTGGGCGAGCGGCCGGAAGTCGCGGCGGCTGCGGGAATGGCCGCGCAGGCGGAAGCCAAGCTGCGACTCGCTCGCGCCGAGCGCGTCCCGGATATCAACGTCTTCGTCGGCGAGATGCACAGTTTCCGAATGAGAGGCGTCTCGGATTTCCTCTTCATCGGTGTGCAGGGGAATCTGCCGATTTGGGGCGGCAGCAAAACCGACCCTCGCATCGCCGCCGCTACTGCCCAACTGTCGGCAGCGCGAGCCGACGCCAAAGCCCTCGAGAACCGAATTGTCTCCGAGGTCGCTGATGCCTTCGCCGAGCTCAGAGCGGAGCGCCGGCAGGTCGAGCTGCACCATCAGCTCATTCCTGTCGCGCGGCAGGCGCTCGCGAGCGCCTCCGCCGCTTACGCATCGGGTAGGGGCAACTTCCTGATGGTGCTGGACACCGAGCGAGACTTGCTCATGCATGAGCTCGACCTGGCGACCCACCTCGCCATGTATGAGCGGAACCTCGCAGAGCTGCAGCGAGTGGGTGGGATCGACCTAGGCCTCGTAAATGCCTCGGAGTCGGGCGTCCGCGAAAGGCACCAGCTATGACACGTAACCTCGCGTCCCTCCTAGCGCTTGTGCTCGTTGGCTTCGTCGCTGCGAGCTGCGCAAAGCAAAAGTCCACTGCCGCCAAGGCCGGAGACCTCGACGTTCAGGTCGCCATTGAGCCCGACCCGCCCACCACGGGCGAGAACTGGCTGCACATCCTCATCCGCGACGCGAGCGGCAAGCCCGTCGACGGCGCCCAGCTCGCCTTCGAATACGACATGCCCGCAATGGGCGCGATGCCCGAGATGAAGGGTGGCGGCGAGGTGAAGGCCGAGGGCGGGGGACGGTACACCATTGCGTACCCGCTCTCGATGCAGGCCGATTGGAGCCTGACCCTCGGCATCGACGCGCCCGGGCACCCTCACGCGTCAATCAAGCTGAAAGTCTCTCCGGCGCGCAAGGGCTTCGTCCTCGAGGGCAAAGGTGCGGCGGCCGCGACCGCTGGCAAGGCCATCGAGGTCCCGCCAGAGCGGCAGCAGCTGATCGGCGTCACCTTCGACATTGTCGACGAGCGACCGCTGACAATGAGCCTGCGCGCTGCCGGCCGCGTCGCGGTCGACGAGCGCAAGCTTGCGGACGTGACGCTCAAGTACGAAGCCTACGTCGAGAAGCTGTTCCTCGGCGAGACGGGCAAGGCCGTCAAGCAGGGCCAGCCGCTGCTGCGGCTCTATAGTCCCGATCTTCTCGCCGCGGAGGAGGAGTTGCTCACCGCCCGCAAGTCGGGCGCTGTGCCGGAAATCGTGAGCGCCGCCGAGCGTCGCCTCGCGTACTGGGGCTTGACGCGCGAACAGATCGCCGAGCTCGAGCGGCGGGGCAAGGCGGACGGGCGAGTGACGATCTTCGCGCCGGCGAGCGGCATCGTGCTCGAGAAGCCAGTGGTGGAAGGCGCGCAGGTGATGCCCGGCACCAACCTCTACCGCATCGGCAATCTCGGAAGCGTGTGGGTCCAGGCGGCGATTTACGAACGGGACGTGCCGTTCGTGTGGTTGGGACAGCCCGCGAAGGTCGCCGTGCCGTCGCTCGCCGGAGAGCCCTCGGAGGCGCGAGTCGCCTTCGTCGCGCCCACCCTCGACGAGAAGACGCGCACCCTGGAGGCGAGGCTTGAGCTCACCAACCCGAAGCTGCTCCTCAAGCCCGGCATGTTCGCGGATGTGCTGATCGAAGCGCCGCTCGGCATGCGCCTGTCTGTCCCCGACTCGGCACTTCTCATGTCTGGGCAGCACCACTACGCCTTCGTCGACCGCGGCGAGGGAAAGCTCGAGCCCGTCGAGGTCGAGGTTGGGGCACTGGCCGGCGAGTACGACGAGGTGAAGTCCGGCTTGACAAAGGGGGACCGCGTGGCGACCGGCGCGACCTTCCTCTTGTCGAGCGAGGCCAAGCTTCGCGACGCTCTGCCGCGTTGGAGGGCGCCGTGATTGCCCGGCTCATCGAGCTCTGCGCGCGTCACCGCGTCCTGACTGTTGCGCTCGTCCTTTTTGCTGCGAGCTTCGGCGTCTACTCACTACGGCAGACCCCGCTCGACGCCGTGCCCGACCTCTCGGATGTCCAAGTCATCATCTTCACCGAGTGGATGGGGCGATCGCCGGACCTGATCGAAGACCAGATTACCTACCCCATCATCACGACGCTCGTCGGCGCACCCCACGTCACCGCGGTGAGAGGCCAGTCGATGTTCGGCATGTCGTTCGTCAACGTCATCTTCGAGGACGGCACGGACCTCTACTGGGCGCGCAGTCGGGTGCTCGAGTACATGTCGACGGTCGCTTCGAAGCTTCCCCAAGGCGTGACGCCGACGCTCGGGCCGGATGCAACTGGAGTCGGCTGGGTCTTCGAGTATGCCCTCGTCGACACGAGCGGTAGGCACTCGCTTCAGGAGCTGCAGTCCATCCAGGACTGGAACCTCCGCTATGCGCTGCAGTCGGTGCCCGGCGTGGCCGAAGTCGCGAGCGTCGGCGGCTTTGTGAAGGAGTACCAGGTAGACCTCGACCCGAACCGGCTGCAGCAGTTCGGCGTCTCGCTCATGCAGGTCATCGACGCGGTGAAGCGGTCGAATAACGACGTGGGTGGGCGCGTGCTGGAGATCTCCGGGACGGAGCACTACATCCGCGGCCGCGGTTACGCGAAGAGCCCGGCCGACCTCGAGAAAGTGGTGCTCGGCTCTGAGAATGGGACGCCGATTACCGTTCGCGACGTGGCTCGCGTGCGAGTCGGCCCGGCTCAGCGTCGCGGGCTCGCCGACTTGGATGGCAAAGGAGAGACGGTGGGCGCCGTCGTCATCATGCGCCACGGCGAGAACGCTCTCAATGTCATTGACGCCGTGAAGGCCCGGCTCGCGGAGGTGAAGGTGACTCTACCGGAGGGCGTGGAGGTGGTGACGACCTACGACCGTTCGGAGCTCATCCGCGCCAGCATCAAAACCCTCGAGCGCACCCTCATCGAGGAGATGGTGGTGGTGAGCCTCGTCATCCTCCTGTTTCTGCTCCATGTGCGGTCGACCCTCGTACCTGTGCTGATGCTGCCAATCGCGGTCCTCTTGTCGTTCGTACCGATGTCGAAGATGGGGCTCACCGCGAACATCATGAGCCTGGGCGGCATCGCCATCGCCATCGGCGCGATGGTCGACGCGGCGATTATTGTCGTAGAGAACGTGCACAAGCGCCTCGAGGTTTGGGAGCGCGACGGGAAGAAAGAGCCCCGCGCCGTCGTGGTGACGGAGGCCCTCAAGGAAGTTGGCCGCCCCATCTTCTTCTCGCTGCTCGTTATCACCGTCGCGTTTTTGCCCGTATTCACGCTTGAGGGAACCGAGGGCCGACTGTTCAAGCCGCTTGCCTATACAAAAACCTTCTCGATGGGCTTCGCGGCTGTCCTCTCCGTCACGCTCGTGCCCGCAATTGCCGCTCTGTTCATCCGCGGTCGCATCCGGCATGAAGAGGAAAACCCGGCCAGCCGGGCGCTCCACCGCATTTACGGACCGGTGTGCCGCTTCGCGCTGCGCTACCGCTGGCCGGTCATCATCGGCGCGGGGCTCCTGGTACTTGTCACCGTCCCCGTCGTGACGCGACTCGGGAGTGAGTTCATGCCGCCGCTCAACGAGGGTTCCCTCTTGTACATGCCGACGGCCGTGCCGGGCATGAGCGATGGGAGCGCGCGAGACGTCCTCCAACGCATGGACCAGGTGCTCCGCCGGTTCCCCGAGGTTGAGCGGGTTTTCGGGAAGGCCGGGCGCTTCTCCACGCCGACCGACCCGGCGCCGCTCGAAATGTTTGAGACGGTGGTGACGCTGAAGCCCCGCAGTCAGTGGCCCAAGGGCGAGGACTGGGACGAGCTCGTCAAGAAGCTCGACGCCGCAATGCAGTTTACGGGCATGCCCAACGTCTGGTGGATGCCCATTCAGACGCGCACGGAGATGCTCGCCACCGGCGTACGCAGCCCGCTGGGCATCCAGGTGCTCGGGCCCGACGTGCAAGGCATCGACGAAGTGGCGCGACAAATTGAGGCCGCGCTGCTCAAGGTGCCCGGAACGCGGAGCGCGTTTGCCGAGCGCATCGGAGGCGGGCACTACCTCGACTTCGACGTGGACCGCGCTGCGGCCGCGCGGTACGGCCTGAACGTCGAGGACGTGGAGGAAGCCATCGAAAGCGCCATCGGCGGC
>Ga0209388_1000216_pt1 | contig 11658 bp, 10 predicted proteins | sample Rivendell_Oct201_7_FD_188348 | JGI IMG/M metagenome (GOLD analysis project Ga0209388, IMG submission 188348) | Vadose zone soil and rhizosphere microbial communities from the Eel River Critical Zone Observatory, Northern California to study diel... | ecosystem: Environmental > Terrestrial > Soil...
GTCACGCGTGGATCGGGCGCGCGGGTCGAGAGCGTGGCGAGGGAGACTTGACGACGGCGCGGGCGGACTATGATCGCATCGTCCAGCAAACGCACTCGCTGGAGGCACTGGTCGGCTCGATCGATCTGAGCATGCGGCTAGGCGAACGCCACCAAGCGATCGCCGATCGCATCCTGCGAAGCGATCAACCCGCGTGGCTCAAGGCGTTCGCGCAGGCCTATCTTCGGGCATACGAGATGCGGACCTTAACGGGCGAAGCGCACGCCAAGGCGGTCGACGCCGCGTTGGCGCTGCTCCGTGGGTCCTGGGCCGACTTGCGCCGGCAGCAGTTGCCCTACGCGCTGTTCGGTGCGATTCGCCATGAGGCTTACATCGAGAGCGGCGACCTTGACCAAGCTGAACGAGCGAGCGGGGCCTACGAGGTCGCGTTGAAAGGGCTCAAGAGCGACGTCCGGCTTCGCGCGATGCTGCTGGGACAGCTGGGGATCTTGCAGACGCAAGTTGGCAATTTCCACATCGCCCTCACCCCCTTGGACGAGCGGGAGAAGCTTCCCTACGTGGACAATTCGGCCGGACTTGCTGTGCGGCTCGCAAGGGCCCGCGCCTTGCTTCACGTCGGACACATGCGGCACGCGGCCGAGACCGCGGAGCAGGCGCTCGCGATGACCGACCAAACACCATATCTGCGCCAATATCGCGTCCTTGCGCTGGATCGCGCCGCACTCTATGCGCTCGCAGCGCGCGGTTATGAGCGGGCGCTGGCTCTCTACGAGGAATTGCTCCGCTTTACGGACGCGAGTCCGACCAGCCAACGCAACCGCGTCGCCAGCCGGATCGGCCATGCGGCGGCAGCACTCGGCGCTCATCAGCCGGAGAAGACCTTGGTGGATCTGACTGGGATCCACCTGATTCTGGACGCGCCGGGCGCGGCCAGCGCATTCGTTCGGCCGCACACCGATCCGGGCGACGTCTTTCGCAGCTACCGGCTGATCAGCGCCGGCCTCGAGGCCAATGCCCTGCGCCAGCTCGGGCGCTTGGCGCAAGCCTCGCGCGCCTTGGAACGCCGACGCGAGCTTCTGGCAGAACTGTTGAAGAAGTCCGACCGCGACGAAGATCTTCAAGCCATGACTCTGGTCGAGAGCCAATTGGCGACCAACGCGGTCGAACGAGGCGACAAGGCGGCAGCGGCGCGGTGGGCGAAGGCGAACCTCGACGACGGATCGGCGCTTGGCCAGAGGACTCAAACGCGGCTCTCGCAGGAAGAACGCGACGCGCTCTGGCTTGCGGCAGAGCTCGCGGCGTTTCAAGGCATTCAGAGCGCTGATGGCCTGCCGGCGCGGCTGAAGAACGCGCTTTCCGAATTGGCCCGCCGGCCTGGGAGAAGTGGGCGGACCGAAGCCCGTTGGCTCGAGATCTGCCTCGCATTGATGGCGCTCTGAGAGAGTTGCATCCGGATGCAACTCTTAGCTGGTCCGGCGACGGGCACCTATCCTGGACCGAAGCTGCTCAAGCCGCACCGTTTGAGTAGAGCGCGAAATCGGACTTTCTGTCTGAATGGGTCCCACTTGGGATCTGCCGGCAGAAGAACGAGATGCACGTCGCGCGCATTCGCCGCGCGCTCGAGCCAATCCAGGGCCGCATTCGGTTCGCCCAACCCGGCCTCGACAAGAGCCATTGCATAGGGCGGAACATAGTGGTCGCGCGAGATCTCTTGCAACGTGCTCAGCATCTCTCTGGCTTCCTGGATTCGGCTCTGCTTTGCGAGGATGTAGCCGCGAAGTGACAACACCTTGCTGTTGCCACCTGACAATCGACCCGCCGAATTCAGGGCTTGAAACGCCAAGTCGATCTCGCCTGTCTGCTGGTACGCCTGCGCGAGTTGGAAGTAACCAATCCAGAATCCCGGATCGATCGCGATGGCTTGGCGGGCAAACTGAACCGCCGCTGGATAATCGCGAGCCACGAAGGCAACCTGAGCCGAGAGGGCGTGCTGTACCGCATAGAGAGGATCGAGCGCTCGGGCACGCTGCATCTCGGACCCGGCCTCCTCGCGTTGGCCCATATGTGAGAGGGTTATCCCGAGATTGCGGTGCGCAAACGCATAGCTCGGATCCAAGGTGATCGCTTTGCGGAAGGCCGTCTCCGCGCCGATCCAGTCCCAGTCGAACCAGAACTTCACGACTCCGAGCGAGCTTTGGACCTCGGCGAGGTCAGGCTCGGCCCGGACTGCTTGGGCCGCAGCGTCCCGGGCGCGCGGCCCTGCCGATAGCGGAGGCGCATCACCGTTTATCGGGCTTGCTGCGTAGGCGTCGGCGAGGCCAGACCATGCGAGGGCGTAGTTCCGATCGAGCTCGGTCGCCTGGGAGAAATACTCGATCGCTCGCTGCGTTGTACGCGGCGTGAGCTGATTCCAGACGTGGCGCCCTCGGAGGTAGAGATCGTACGCCTCGGGGTTCCTCGTCTGTCGGCGGGCGAGCGCGCTTAAGCGTTCGGGCGACAGCCGCTGCCGGATCTGCTCCGCGATGGCGGTGCTGAGCTCTCGCTGAAAAGCAAGCATGCTGCTCGGCTCACTGTCGTAGGAAGCGGACCAGATCTGGACCTGGTTGGCTGCCCGAATGAGCTTAGAGGTGACACGCACCCGATTCACCTCGGAGCGAATCGAGCTCTCGACCAGATACGCCGCATCCAACTCCCGACCGATCTCGGCGAGTGCCTTGGCGGTGCGCTTGTATGTCATGACCGAGGTCCGACCGATGACGCTCAAGTGTTCGGGATCGATCTGACCTAGAGCCGTAATTGTCTCCTCGGTGAGAGCATCGGCGAGGTAGTCACGATCGGGATCAGCGGCGATGTTTTCGAACGGTAAGACGGCGAGCCTCACCCGCGACGGTGAGTTCTCCCCCAGCCCAACCGTCGCCGCAGCCGAGGAGCCCACCTCCCGTCGCCCTCTCGCGGGTAGATTTCGAAAAAACAGCAGATAGCCCAGCAACGCCGCCGCCAGGACCGTTGCACCCGCCGCCACACTCCTCCGAGTCGCCGGGCGCCAAGTGGAGCCCGGTCTGATTCCGGCGAGCTTGACCTCCGCGCCGGAATCCAGCTCCTTTCTCAGACTGACCAGATCCGCGAGCAACTCCCGCGCCGACTGATACCGGCGCTCGCGCTTCTTCTCGATGCATTGATGGATCACTTGCGCGAGTGAAGGCGACACTTGGGCGTTGAGCTTGGCGAGCGGCTCCGGTGCTCGGTGAAGGATCTGCTCAAGTATCTCCTCGTTGGTTCTTCCGGTGAACGGGCGTCGCCCCGCCGCCATCTCGTAGAGCACCGTGCCCAGAGAGTAGATGTCCGCGCGACAGTCCACCTCCTGCCCCAGGGCCTGCTCCGGGCTCATGTACTCCACCGTACCCACCAATGCGCCGGGCGTTGTTTTCGGCGGCTCGGAAGCATCGCCGACCGTCGCCTCCCTCCCAAGCCCAGTCATTTTGGCCACCCCGAAGTCCAGCACCTTTGCCTGGCCGCGAGGGGTGATCATGATGTTAGAGGGTTTGATGTCCCGGTGAATGATGCCCTTAGCGTGCGCCTCCTCCAGCGCATCCGCTACCTGGCTGGCGATGCTCACGATCTCGGCCGCATCCAGCGGGCCTTCCTTGATGCGCACATCCAGTGTCCGGCCTTGTACGAATTCCATCGCGATGAAACTGACGCCTTCCACTTCGCCGATTTCGTAGATGTGGGCGACGTTCGGATGGCTGAGCGCCGCGGCCGCTTTGGCTTCGCGGACAAAACGTCGCATTCGGTCGTCGTCCCGGGTGAACTGCGCGGGCAAGAGCTTCAGCGCCACCTGGCGCGCGAGTAGAAGGTCGTCGGCGAGATAGATCTCGCCCATTCCACCGACGCTCAAGAGGGAGCGGATTTGGTACTGCCGCAGCTTCCGCCCTGCCACGGTGCGGACTCGCTGCGCGGTGACCATTTCCGCGGCGACGGCATCGGGAGGGGTGTCCAGAAAGCTGGTCCCTTCCCCGTGGCCCAGTAAGGATTCGACTTCTCGGCGCAATGCCTCGTCGCCCGCGCAGGCGGTCTCCACGAACGCGGCTCGCTCCCTGCCGACAGGCAGCTCGAGCGCCTCGTGATAAAGCCGCTCGATTTGCCGATACCGTTCAGGTGTCATCCTGCTCGCCTTGGCCGAGCGCTCGATGCAACCACGCTTTGGCCATCCGCCAGTCGCGCATCACGGTTTCGGGCGAGACCTGCAGGACCTCAGCGGTCTCCTCCACCGTCAGCCCGCCGAAGAATCGGTACTCCACGACGCGGCTTTGCCGTGAGTGCAATGTCGCCAACTCGGTCAACGCCTCATCTACCGCGACGAGCTCGGCGGCTCGCTCATCCGTTGCGAACATCGCTTGGTGGAGGGAAACGGGGCGCACTCCACCGCCGCGCTTGGCGGATTGGCGTGAGCGAGCGTAGTCGACCAAGATGTGACGCATGGCCTGGGCGCCGACCGCAAAGAAGTGACTGCGATTCTGCCACTTCTTGGCGGGCTGACCCACCAGCCGCACGTACGCTTCGTTGATCAACGCGGTGGTTTGCAGAGTGCCGCCCGGCTGCTGACGGCCCATGTGGCGCCTGGCCATGCGCCGCAGCTCTTCGTAGACCAGCGGCATCAGCCGGTTCAGCGCCGCCCCGTCGCCTTTGTTCCAAGCGACAAGCAGCTGACTCACCTCACCTGGCGGTTGGGCCATACTTTCTCACGACACGATCGACTCAGCCGGTTGTGTACCATACCGCTTGCGGCCGGAGCTACGCTCCGACTCTGAGCGGATCACCAGGAGTTGTTTCGGTCGGTGAGGATCAGGCGGGCGGGCGCGGAACGATTGATCGATAACGTCGAACGCGCTCGCCTACCCCGCTCGACCGACTCTTGTTCCGAGCCGGTCGAACAGGGTGCTAACAGATTTACTGGAAGCGCTCTCCAGCGGCGGTGCCGCATCCGGCCGCCACGAGCTCACCGTCGGGGTTGAAGAATTCCGCCGAAACATCGCTGACAAACTCGTCCGGATTGTCTCCGATTTGAATGTTTTGCGTGATTGTCTGCGTTAGGGCCAGGACACCGTCTCTGGTGATGAAAGCAGTCGACGCTGCGCGGTAGCTGCTTTCACTTCCGTCAGCACTCCACACCCCGTGGCCAGGGCTGCGCACATTCGGAAAAACTATGGTGCCGGATGTCTCGGTCATCGTCCCTCCGCGCGCGAACGTCTCGAGCGCTCGAAACGCGCTGATTGGCTCACCGGTTTTGCAATCAAACACGCTTACCCGCACGCGCCACGTTCCTTCCAGCGGCTGGGCTTCCGCCGCCTGGTCATGGCGCTGCGCAACACCGCCTCGCGCTCCGGCAAGAATCAGTCCACTTCCAAGGGCAACAACCAGGATGGGTATTCGCTTCCACAGTCTTGAGATCATGAGGTCTTCCTTCTTGGGCAAAAGCGGTTGAAGCCAGTCCACCGCCGAGATGACCAAACCCAAGGCTTCCGTCAGGGGGAACGACCGATTCGGCTGCTCCCATCTATCCAAACGAAAATGGCGCGCGAAACCTGGCACGTCCTCTCATTTTTCTGCCTTCCGAGGTTACCGTCAGACGCTACCTGGCGCGCTGGATTGAGGACAGGCGCATGCGGCCCGATCAGCCTCGGTGTCGGTGATGCGGCACGATGCCGAGACTCGAGCCGCTAGAAGCCCTTCTCGGGATCGGCGACGTTGTAGATTTTTTCTCCAGCGGCGTACCGGCGGATCAGCTCCCGCCTTACGCGCCAGGCGCGGTCACCATCCCCGCCCAAATTTTCGCCGTACGAGGAGGAGTGCGGCGAAATGATGATGTTTGGCGCTGACCACAGCGGATGTCCTTCCGGTACCGGTTCGGGGTCGGTAACATCGAGCGCCGCGCCACCAAGCTGGCCGGACTTGAGCGCATCGATGAGGTCTTTCGTGACCGTTGTGCCGCCGCGCCCTACCGAGATGTAGTAGGCGCCCTTTTTCACCCGCGCAAACATCGCCGCGTCAAACAGACCTTTCGTCTTTTCGGTTAAGGGCAGGGCATTCACAATCACATCCGCTTGGCTCGCCAGCTTGGGCGTTTCGTCGGGAAGCCCGACATATTCGACGAAATTCGGTCCCTCGCGGCTCGAGCTGCGCGTGGCAACCACGCGCATGCCTAAAGCGTGCGCTTTCTGTGCCGTATCAGTACCGATGCCGCCGAGACCCGCGACGAACATGGTCCGGCCCTCGATCTCCCAGAAGCGCGTCCGCGCAACACCGCCTCCCCACACCCATTTCTGTTGCAGCTGTGACCTCATGATTCCGTCGATTCCGCGGGTTAACGCAAACATCAGGGCGATCACATGATCGGAGATTTCGAGCCCAGAGACCCGCTTCATGTTTGTCAGGAGAATGCCCTCTTTGGATTTCAGGTGTGGCGCGCAATATTCGATGCCCGCAGAGTCCGCGTGGATCCAATGCAGGTTCTTCCCTGCCTTCACGATCTGCTGATTGCAAGCGCCAACCACTGCATCGGCGTCGCCAAGGAGGGGCAGAATTTCGCTGCCCCATGCGCCTTGCCTACTGATCGGGATCAGCTTCACGTTCGGCGCAGCGGATTGCAACCAGGCAATCCGGTCGGGCGTATCGACGCACACCACGATCTTCCGCGGCGGCTTCCAGCCCTTGACCATTTCGCGAACCGGTTTGTCGCTTTCCTGCAAACCCAATTTTGCCACCACGCGTGCGTCGCCCGGATTGACCGCCGGCGAACTAGGGCCGCCCGCTGCGTGAGAAGCCGCGACAAAAGGGGAAGCCCCGCCAATCATCAGGCAGATGCCACATAGCCGTAACACCGTGCCGCGGGCTCTGGGTGATTGAGTGCAGAGCGATTCCTTTGGCGGCATCATATAGGTCCTCCATGGAGGCAATCAGCAGACCTTCCTTCTCATACGGCTGATGGCAAAGCAGAGCGGATTTCTGTCTTTCCACGCCCTGCTGTATTTTTCCAACCAAGATTCGAATGAGGTACGCTCCATTTCAAACGCTTTGCGTACCACGTCTGCACACGTGGTTCCGCCAAGCAAAAGGTAATACCAGCTCGCGGAATGTCAGACCGGGTGTCAACAGACCGCATCAGTACTCAGCGCGCAAGCTGAGTAGAGTCAGATGCGACGCCGCTGAGGAGATCTGAGATGGAAGACAATGAGTCACCCGAGCAGGATTTTTACGTTCAGCGGTCTTCGAAGGCGCCGTGGTTACTTTTGATACTGGCGCTGTGCGGTGCCGGTGCGGGCGGGTACCTTGGGTTCCGAGAGCTCAAAAGTAAAGACGCCTCCATCGCGACAGCCTTGAAGAACAGCGAAGACGCGATCGGCAAGGCGAGGGCGGCTGAGATTGCACGCAAGGCGCTCGAAGAGCGGCTGGCGAAGCAAGAAGAAGAAGGAGCGCGGCTGGCCGCTGATCGAAATGCCCTCGTGCGTCAAATTGAGCAGAAGGAATCGGAGATCGCCAAACTCAGAGCGACATACGATTCGCTCGAAGAAAAGATGAAAGCAGAAATCAAGAAAGGTGAAATTCGACTCAGCCAGGCCGGCGGCAGAATTCGCGTCGATCTCATTGACAAGATCCTGTTCGACTCAGGCTCGGCTGATTTATCTAAGAGGGGCGAAGAGATTCTCGGCCGTATCGGTTCTGTCCTTACGAACGTGGAAGATAAGCAAATTCAAATCTCCGGCCACACTGACGATAATCCGATTAGCGATAGGCTGAAGGAAAAGTTCGCTACCAACTGGGAACTTTCAGTCGCGCGCGCGGTCACGGTTGTGCGGTTTCTATCCGAGCATGCGAAAGTACCTTCGCGGCGCATGGTTGCCGCTGGATATGGCCAGTTCCAGCCAATCGCGAGCAATGCAAATCCGGAGGGGCGGGCGCGGAATCGACGAATCGAGATTCTCCTGACACCCTCTTTAGAAGCAAGACAAAAGCGGCCAATCGTCGCCAAAGCCGGATCGACACCCTCTTCGAGACGAAAAGCGGCTCCTAAGCCAAAAACTCAACGCTCAAACGCGCGCTAGACCGTGCTGCTCACCTCCGCAGCGCTTGGCTTGGACCACTACGCGGTGCAGGGCCTTTCGTGTGTCTCCTTCCTTGCTGTGCGTTCAGCGGCCGGGCGAAGCTTTCGGGCGATAGGTCTGAATGCGCTCTCCCGCCCTCGCCACTGGAATGACCCAGAGCAGGCTCTTGGAGCGGTTTAGCGATGTGATGTAGTGGCCGTCTTGCGAAAGGTCTTCGTTGATACCCTTGAGGGCGTCCATGTCCTCATCGGGCAGCACGATCATCACGTGCGGACCGATGTAGTACCAGTCCTTCACGGTCGATGGGTTTCGCGGGCGGGACGTTCTGTCCTTGGCGGGCCTCTCCTATAAGCATGTACGAGAGACCCACGCGATCGATGTTCGGTTTCCTGCCTTCTATGACTGCCGTAAGCCATTTCATGGTCGTCTCGTCCGCGCACATTGGATCGTGCTGCGGCCGACCCGGAAGGTCTGGCATGCATGTCCAGCCATTCGTGCCCGGTCGAATGACTCGTTCGACCATTTTGTGATTTGCACCGTTCATCGTCATGCTCATCTCGACGACCGTCGCACCACCATTCGTGACCCACGGAGGGCCGGCACTGAGCGCATTCTTGATCTTCCAATCGTCCGAGTGGTTGCTGGTGGTGAAGGTGCTGGGCGGGAGTGGATCGGTCGCTGTCGAAAGATCCTCGGCAAACGCAGTGGTGGAGGCAGACAGGATCAAAACGAACGCGAGATTCTCGATCGTGCGCGGATTGAGTGTGTCGGTGGTGGACACGTATTCTCCTTTTTGTGTCTTGTTTGTGATGGGGAATCCATTACATCGCCGGTGTCTTCGCTGCCGTAGCGACGACGTCTGCGTATTACTGCTGACCTAATCTGAGCTCTCGCTCGGCTTGCAACCATCCTCCTGGTCGCGCCCGTGCTCGCCACCCCTACTCAGAAATATCTCATAAGCCCGTTCAGCGATCTGCTCGGGGTTGGGTTCGGCTTGTGGCGTCGGTCGCTGCTCAGATTGGGCCTGTTCCATTGGAGAAGTCACTTTCGATTGCTGTGACGTAGGACTATTCGTCTTCGGCGCTGCCATGGGTGCTTCCTCCTTCTAGAGCCGATTGCACATACCGGGCCAAGATCGAGACCACTTTAATTGGCAGGCTCTGCTCAGCACATGTCGAAACCGTGGCGAAGCGCAGTCTGCGTGTCGCTCGTGACGCTATACCGACATTGCCCCTTGGATTGCGCTCTTAAAGGACTACCGCTCAGTCAAGCCAATCTGGTGACCTTCGACCTGATGCCGATCGGGCCGCTGCTGCCGCTCGGTATGTTGATGAAAGCCAAATAGCAACTCTCCGCCAGGCCAGTGCGAATGTCCTAAAGGGTTGCATATCCGACCGTCGCGCCATCGGCTGCCGAGCTATCCAAATTGAAACTGAAGAGAGGTACATACCAATGAAAAGCACAGACAAAGCAGTGGAAGTCTCCCCACAGACGACGAGGACCAAGTTGGCTGTCAATCATTTGGTCTACACTACAACCCGTTCGTTCGAAGATGTCGTCAAGGCATTCGAGACTGTCGTCGACACTCTCGAGGATATCGGTTGGGCGTCAATCCCGTCTGCCGCGAAGGACGCGGCCGACTTCGAAGCACGCGTGAATACCAAGATCGGCCCGAGCGGCTTCACCCGCTTCCTGACACTGGACCACGGTGACTGGCTGAACTTCTTCGGCAAGGAAAGCAAAGCCCGCCAGTATGTGATCGGCAACCCGCTTATCGCGATCACGATGCTCGGCCACGATATTCGCGCCGGCCTGAACGTGCCGGTGCGGGTCTACATCTATCGCGACGAGGCCAGCGGAACGACGCGGTTCGAATACGACCAGCCCTCAACTCTGATGAGCGGGCTCGACAACAAGGACGTCACCGCCGCCGCAGAGAAGCTCGATGCCAAGCTTACTGCCTTGGCTGAGCAGGTCACTGGGGCCAAGGCCTGATTTCTCCTCGAGGAGGGACGGACCGTGGGCCATTGGTGCCCGGTCGGTCCGAGCTCGATCAACGTTCGCGTAGGGGCCTTTGTTAGCTAAAGCCCAAACAGAAAAAGAGTCGTGCCGACGTAGCCGATCAGAGGCGAGGTCGAAAGCACCGGCCGTGCCAAATCTACTAGGCGCAGCTCCCGAGAGATCGGGTGCACTCATAGACCCCACGGGCGTGCGAATCGCAATGACGCCTGCCTTCCACATTGCTCGCTGCAATGTCGATCATCGGCTCAGCACGCGAACGTCAGGCAAGTTAGACTCCGTCCCCAATGGCGGCCGACGCGGCTGTGACGTTCCGACTCCAACGAGATGTAGACCCGACGCGGGACCACGTGCGCGGAGGCGGGGGCGAAGAAGACCGCGTCACGGTGGTCCTGTACGGAGACTTTCTCTGTCCCTATTGCCGGCGCCTTATTCCCGTCCTCGCGCGGCTGCGCGAGGCCCTTGGGAATCGCCTGGTCTATGTCTTTCGGCATTTCCCAAACGAACGCGCGCATCCCGGCGCCGAGCGCGTGGCACGCGCTACGGAGGCCGCTGCGAAACAAAACTGCTTCTGGGAGATGCACGACGTTGTCTACGCGCACGAGCTTCCGATCACCGAGCGCGTGCTCCTCGACTTCGCGCGCGAGCTCGGCCTGGACACGGATCGCTTCAAGGCCGATACGCTCGGCGACGAGGCTCGCGAGCGCATCGAGGAGGATCTCGAGGAGGGGCGGAGCCACGGCGTGACGGGCACCCCGACACTCTTCGTCGACGGGATACGCTACGACGGCGCCTGGGATTTCTACTCGATGCTCGAAGCATTGGAACGTCCCGTCGCGGCGCGGGTGAAGCGAGCAGGACGCGTGTTCGCAAGTTTGCCGGCTTCGGGCGGTGTCGTCCTGCTCCTCGCGGCCGCCGCGGCGATCGCCGTCGCGAATTCCCCGCTGGGCGACCGGTACGCGTCAATCCAAAACGCCTTCCATCTCACGCACTTGGACGAGCGCGCTGAGTGTCCCCGACGGGATTCGAAGCCGCGAGAGCGAGCATCAACAGGTACAGTCTGATGGCATCTCGCCAGAAGTTTCGGGTATTTCCGATGAATCCAAGCGCGCCGAATGCGGTCAGCCGAAGGATGACTGTAGTAATGTAGTAAACCCGTCTCGAGCCGAGTGGCAAAATCGAATTGCCGATGAGCTCGCCGCCGTCCGGACGGTTTGGCTGCGCGCTGGCGACGAGAAGGTCCTCCGGCGAGCCTTGCTCGATCTAGTGCGTCACCTGGAGCAAAGCGAATGATGGCCGTTGGCTCCTTCAAGAAGGTTGCAGGAACAGCAGGAACAGCCCTGGCTGCCCGTGGCGAGCACGACCAGACCTCGGCAACCCTGCCGCACGAATCGTGCGTCCTGTGCCAAATGCGGCGATCTGGATCGGCAATGAGTTGCTTCGTACGGCCTGATCTCCGGAAAGCTCGACCCACCGCCAAAACGACGAAGCCGTGCGCGTTTCACCGGCCTCGCCGACAACGATTGCCGAGAACGCG
>Ga0209388_1000217_pt1 | contig 11614 bp, 10 predicted proteins | sample Rivendell_Oct201_7_FD_188348 | JGI IMG/M metagenome (GOLD analysis project Ga0209388, IMG submission 188348) | Vadose zone soil and rhizosphere microbial communities from the Eel River Critical Zone Observatory, Northern California to study diel... | ecosystem: Environmental > Terrestrial > Soil...
TGCCTTGGCGGTGGTGCTGCCGAAGTCGCAGCCGATCAGCACCGGCGCCGCCATCTCTTCCACGGGCGCCGCCGCGCGGGCGGCCGCGCTGCGCTTCAGATCGTACTCGGCCACGAACGACTGGAGATCGTCGGCGCAGGCCACGAGCGCGCGTCCGCCCGCCTTGGCCTTCTGCTCCTGCTGGCCCTCCTCCACCCACCAGCGCAGCCGGTCGCGCCCCTCGTAGACCGCGACGCCCTCCGGCTCCCCCGCCCCGATCTCCACGCAGCCGAGGCAGGCGTAGTAGAGCGCCTCGGCGGGCACCGTGATGCAGGACGCAACGTCGCGCCCCTCCGGCAGCGCGATCTTGCGCTGCTCCCAGAGCTTGGCGAGGTGGTGGCGCCAGGCCTCCTGCAGGCCGCGGAAGAAGAGGTTCGGGCCGCCCAGCAGCAGCACCTCGGGCGACGGGGTGTTGCCCTTGGTCAGCGTGGCCAGGTTCTGGTAGACCACCGCCTCGAAGAGGCTCGCGATGATCTCCTCGACCGGCACCCCCGTCTTCACGAGCGTGTTGGCGTCGGTCTCCGCGAAGATGCCGCACTTGCTGCTGACCTTGTGCAGGCTCATCCCCGCGTAGGGCAGCCCGGCCAGCGTCTCGGTCGCCACCTGGAGCTTGCGGGCGGTCTTCTCGATGAAGGTGCCGGTGCCGCCGCTGCAGGCCGACTGCATGTAGACCTGCTTCGAGCGGCCGGTGCCGGTGGGCGTGAAGAAGATCGTCTTCATGTCCTCGCCGCCGATCTCCGACACGAAGCGCACGTCCGGGTGGAGCTTCTCCACGCAGGCCGCGACCGCCACCACCTCCTGGATCATCTTGGCCCCGGTCAGCGGCCCCAGCAGCCCCGCGCCGGAGCCGGTGAAGAAGATGCGGTCGCGACCCGCCACGACCTGCGCCTCGTCCTCCATCCGGCCGAGGAACTCGAGCACTTTCTCGGCCTGGCGGGTGTTGTGGCGCTGGTAGTCCTGCCAGACGACTTTCCCATCCTCCACCGCCACCGCCTTGACTGTAGTGGATCCAACGTCCATCCCGACGAGCTTCATCAGCGCGCCTTCGCGGCCACGTGCCGCACCAGGTTGGCGGCCTGGCCCGCGCAACCCAGGTGGGGAACGTGATAGGTCGCACGCTTCATCTTCGGGTGCGCGTCGAGGTAGGCGCGCACCTGCTCGATCGTCATCCCGCTCGCGGCAAGCACGTCGTCGAACTCGCGCTGGGCCCGCTTCTTGGCCTCGGTCAGGATCATCTGGCAGCGCGAGAGCGCGTGCACCTCCGCGTCGCCCTTGATCTCGAGCGGAGCGTAGAGCAGGTCCGGGTGCTTGCCGATCACGCCGGCCATCGCCCCGATCGACATGGTGTTGGGCATGCAGGAATAGGGCGACAGCTCGCAGATCATGTGGGCCTTCTTCTTCTGGTGGGCCCAGATCGCCTTGCCCACCAGCATGTCGCCCTCGCCGCCGTCGAGGCGGCTGTGGAAGTACGGCGCCGCCAGCCGCCGCAGCTCGAGCTGGTGCGGGATGTCGTGCGGGAGGTTCCCCATCGCCCGGCGGAGACGGGACACGATGCCCCGGTAGAGGGCCTGCACGGTGCGGCCGAGCCCGAGCTTGAGGCGCGCGCCCTTCTCGATGCCCGAGTAGTCCTCGAACCGCTGCAGCCCCAGGCGCAAGAGGTAGTCCATCCACACCGTGATGCCGGCCGGGTAGACCTCGGCGCCCTCCGCCTCGAGCCAGCGATGGATGTTGTAGTTGGGATCGCCCTCGACGGTCTGGAGATAGAACTCGCCGGTGATCTTCACCACCGGCTTCACCCGCAGGCGGTCCACCTCGATCGAGGCGAAATTCGTACGGATACGCTTCATGATGCGAACGAAGTAACCGGTAGTCAGGAACCAGAGGATCGAGTGCCACGGCCGGTGTTTGGGCCGGTTCCGGAACGCCTGGTAGAGCAGCTCGATCGATTCCTTCACCACCGCCTCGGTCTGTCCCGGCACCACCTCGAACGGTCGCACCTGGTACTCGAGGTCCTGCACCAGATCGGTGCAGAAGATGGCCCACAGGCAGCCGAGGGTGACCGGCAGGTTCAGATCGAGGCCGTCGCCCATCTCCGCCTTCTGGTCGAGCTGGTCCTGAGCCAGGAGGAACATGCGGAAGGCGTCGAGCCCGGAGTTGCGGAGGGCCAGCTCGTAGCTCTGATGGTACTGGCCGAAGCGGCACGCCCCGCAGGAGCCGGCGGTGAGGTAGACGAACTTTTGATTCACGTCCGCGGCGCTGGTCGCCTTCGCCTCCTTCTTGAGGAAGTTGACCAGGTTGCCGGTGGTGAAGCTGGTGGGGCAGCACTGGCCGATGTCGGCAACCTCACGGCCGGTGAGCAGATCGTCCTTGGTGGCCACCGGCAGCACCTGGGCCTTGTGGCCGGCGCTCTCCAGCACCGCCTGGAGGATGCGCTCCACCCGCCAGTGCAGCCCGCCGAACAGCACGGTCACCGAGTCGCGCTCGGCGCGCGTGAACGGCCTCGGGGTGTAGGCGCGGTAGTGCCCGCTCGGTCGGCGGGAATCGGTGGGTCGCTCAGTGATCGCGGTCGCCATTGCGTCCTCCTCCTGATGCGGGGGAGCCGTGCGCGCTCTCTAGATGGCGGTCCATCCACGCCTCGAGCAGCCGCACGGTCTCGAACCCGGGTAAGCGCCGTATCGTGTCGTCGACCTTGCGGGCCGCGGCCCGTCCCTCGGGCCCCGCGAAGAGATAGGTGGCCAGGAAGCGCAGCTCGTCGTCGGGCTGGACGCCGCTGCCGACCGGCGCCCAGAAGCGATCCACCAGGATGCGCGCGATACGGGCCGCGGCGCGGCCCTGCATGCGCATCTCGGCCTGGCGGTAGTAGAAGAAGAAGTGGCGCGATTCGTCGAGGACGATGCGGTCGAGCAGATCGGTCAGCACCGGGTGCGGGGACACCTGGGCGAGCCGACGGTAGCCGGTGAGCGTGGTCAGCTCGTTGATGGCGCCCCACGTCATGTGCACCGCGCAGAAGTCGGGCCAGGCCTTCGACACCATGGCGGTCGCCGCGGCCTCGAGCCGCTTGGCGAGCGACTCCTGCCCGCGCGGCGTCGGACGCGGACCGACCGGGGCGCCCGCCGCCTCCAGGAAGCGGGAGAGGGCGATGCCGTGGAACGTCTCCTCGTAGACCCAGCAGGCCAGGAAGGTGGCGACCTCGGGGTCGTCGATGGCCCGCGTGGCGAGCAGGCTCCGTAGGTAGATGATGGTGTGGCTCTCGATGTCCTGCATGAAGCGGAGCGTCCGGATCGTCTCGGGGGGCACCGGATGCCGGGGCACCAGGGCCCAGTCGATGGCCGACAGGTCCACGGCCCGCGAGCGTTCCACGTACGTATCGAGGTCGAACGCTGGCATCGGTCGAGTCACTACATACGACACTGTGGGTGGTATTTCAATGACCGTCCCATATCCTGGCCCGTGCTCTTGTCTACGATCCGGCCGGGTGGCGCGGATCTAGGCTCCGGGAGCCGCCGGGCAATAGGCGTGGACCATCTGGGCCAGGCTCTCGCCCCGGGGCACCGGCTCCGTTGGTCCGACCACGGTGCGGTGGCGGATCACCCCGCTCCGGTCGACCAGAAAGATCCCCTGCTCCAGCGCGGTCATCGCGTGGTGGTGGAGCCGGCGGACGAAGTTGCGATTCATCACGTCGAGCCAGGCGCCCCGGAGCTGGGGCCCGGTGTCTCCGTGGGTGAAGGCGTAGGAGAAGCTCACCACCGCCGAGCGCGTCGCCTCGAGCGCGCCGCGATCGCCCAGGCCGTAGACGGCGAACAGGCGCTTGTCGGGGTCGCAGACGAAGGGGTACGGGGTCGGGCTGTGCCCGAAGAAGGTGCGCGCGGCCTGGAGTAGGTTGGGTCCGACCTGGATGATCTCGGTCCCCGCCTCCCGCAGGCCGTCGTAACCCTCGGTCATGCCGTCCATGTAGACCCGGCAGAACGGGCAGGTGAAGCCCCGAGAGAACCAGACCACGACGTTGGACCGGCCCCGGTAGGTCGCGAGGTCGATGGTCCCGCCCTGCACCGAGGTCAGGCTGAAGAGCGGCGCCGGCTGGCCGACGATCGGTGGCTCGGGGTCGGACGCCACGGGTCCGAGGATAGCACGCGGGTCCCGGCGTCCCGGCAGGTCACGGACACATTGACGCGCCGCCCCGGGCTCGCTACGCTCCCCGGGGAGAAGTGGTCGGTCCACCCGGGGCTCAGAGGGGGTACCGGTGAGCCAGAGCAGCACCATCCAGATCGTCTACGATTTCGCGTTCCCCGACGGCGGCGCCAAGTCCTACACCGTCGCGCTCGACCGCGCCACGCTCTCCTACCTGCCGGGCAGCCAGGAATCGCCGCCGGCCTGGACCCGGCTCGAGAACCACCAGTGCGGCCACTGCCCGCTCAGCCCCGCCGAGCACCCGTACTGCCCGGTGGCCACCAATCTCTCGGCGCTCGTCGAGGCCTTCAAGGACAAGGCCTCGGTGGCCGAAGCCACTGTCACCGTCACGTCGGAGGAGCGCACCTACGTCAAGCAGCTCCCGCTGCAGCGCGGGATCTTCGGCATCTTCGGCCTCGTCATGGCCACCAGCGCCTGTCCCTACATGGACTTCCTCAAGCCGATGGCCCGCTTCCACCTCCCGTTCTCCACCGCGGAGGAGACCATCGTGCGCTCGGTCTCCATGTATCTCCTGCACCAGTACTTCGTGGCCAAGCGCGGCGGCGCGCCCGATCTCGGCCTCGAGCAGCTCGAGACGCACTACGAGAACATCCAGAAGGTCAACGACGGCATCCTCGACCGGATCAAGGGCGTGGTCGAGAACGACGCCGACCTCAACGCCCTCATCATCCTTCAGGGCTTCGCCGATCTCCTGACCATGGCGATCTCGAAGGATCTCTCGAAGATCGAGCCCTTGTTCTTCCGGCCGCTCTAGCGGCCGTCTTGCCTTCGCTCCAACCGTGATTCGGCCGCTCTAGCGGCCGTCTTTCTCGAGCACCTCCCGGAGCTGCTCGACGGGGACCGCGATCTTCACGCCCGCCCGCTCCTCCTGCAGCAGCATGGCCACCCGCGAGTCGCGCTCGCCCCAGCCGCGGTTCATGGCCTCGGTCAGCTCTTCCAGAACCAGGTTGGCCATTCTCATGGGCACGCCGAGCTCGCGCGCGAGGCCGACCGCGAGCGAGACATCCTTGTGGCTCAGCCGCAGCGCGAACGCGGGCGGATCGAAGGTGCCGGGCAGGAACTGATCGGCGAGGCCGTCGAAGGTGCGCCGGCGCCCGCCCGCGCCCTGCCGCACCGCCTTCCAGAGGGTGAGCGCGTCCACGCCGCCCTTGACCCCCATCGTGAACACCTCGGCCAGCGCGGTCTGCACCGCGTAGCCCGCGCAGTTGTGGACGAGCTTGGCCACCGAGCCGGCTCCGATCGGCCCCACGTAGTAGGGCTGGTCGCCGATGGCGTCGAGCACCGGCTTGAAGCGGTCATAGACCTCGCGGTCGCCGCCGATCCAGAGCGCGAGCTTGCGCGACCTGGCACCCTTGGGCCCGCCGCTCACCGGCGCGTCGAGCACGTGGATGCCCTTCTCCTTGAACACGGGGTAGAGCCGCCGCATCAGGGCGGGCGAGTTGGTGCTGAGGTCGAAGTAGGCCGAGCCCTTCTTCATGCCGTGGATGAGCCCGTCCGGACCGAGCGCGACCTGCTCGACCTCCTTGGGCCCGGGCAGCGACGTGAACACCGCCTCCACGCCCTCCGCGACCTGTCGCGGAGTGTCCTTCCAGATCGCGCCCGCCTTCAGATGCGGCGCGACCGCGTCTTTCCGGATGTCGCTCACCTGGAGCTCGTGGCCGCCCGCCTGGAGATTGGACGCCATGCTGGCGCCCATGGTGCCGAGACCGATGAACCCGACCTTCATGCCCGCTTCTCCTGGTCGAAGACCTGTTTCACGACCTTGGCCGCGGACATCGCGCTGGGCCAGCCCGCGTAGAACGCCAGGTGGGTGATCAGCTCGCCGATCTCTTCCTTCGTCACGCCGTTGGCGAGCGCCCGCTCGGTGTGGCCCTTGAGCTGATCCGGCCGGTACATCGCCATCAGGGCCGCCACCGTGATGAGGCTCCGGTCGCGCTTGGAGAGACCGGGGCGCTCCCAGATGTCGGGATAGACGAGGGTCTCGGTCAGCTCGATGAGCCTGGGAGCGACCGTGCGGACCTCGTTGCGAGACGCCGATACCGCGGCTGGTAGGGTCATGCGGACTCCTCCTCTCGAGTGGGACTTCCGTGAACACCGGAACCGCGTAGAATCCTGCCACGGGAAAGGAGACTTGACCATGCCCAATGCGCCCTACCGCATCTACGCCGTGCGCTACGCCCATCGTGCCTGCAATACCTCGGAGGCGTTCTACGGCGACTACCACAAGGCCCCCATGACGATGGACTACTTCGTGTGGGCGCTCACCAACGGCACCGAGACGGTGGTGGTGGACCTCGGCTTCACCGAGGCGGTGGGCACCCGGCGGGGCCGCCAGTTCCTGCGCGGCCCGGGCAAGGGCCTGGCCGAGATCGGGGTGGAGGCGGCGGCGGTGAAGCACGTGATCCTGAGCCACTTCCACTACGACCACGTGGGCAACTACGCGCTCTTCCCCAACGCGACCTTCTACGTGCAGGACTCCGAGATGGCGTTCTACACCGGCCGCCACGCGGCCCTGCCCGCCTTCCGCCACTCGGTGGAGGTCGACGACGTCTGCGCGCTCATCCGCCTCAACTACGACAAGCGGCTCCAGTTCGTCGACGGCTCGCGCGAGATCGTGCCCGGCATCGCGGTGCATCACGTGGGCGGCCACACCGCGGGCATGCAGATCGTCACGGTCGCCCACGCGCGCGGCCAGGCGGTCGTCGCCTCCGACGCCTCGCACTACTACCGCAACTTCGAGGAGGGCATCCCTTTCAACACGCTCCAGGACCTGCCACGCATGTACTCGGCCTTCGCCAAGATCCGCGAGCTGGCGTCGTCTCCGGACCTGGTGCTGCCCGGGCACGATCCGCTGGTGCTCGAGCGGCTCAAGCGCGTGGGGAACGGGATCGTGGAGATGTAGGGGCGCGTGGCCAGACCCGTCCCAAGACCACCCCTCACCCTGCCCTCTCCCCTGAGGGGAGAGGGGGATGAGGTGGGAACAACTTTTGATAGGCGCGGGTGAACTCGGCGCCGAAGAGGAGAATCTGGGCCGAGTAGTAGACCCAGGCCAGGATGAGGATGATCCAGCTGGCGGCCCCGTAGGCCGCGCCGAGCTCGCTGCTGCCGAGGTACACGCCGATCACGACCTTGCCGACGAAGAAGAGACCCGCGGTCACCGCAGCCCCCACCCACACGTCGCGCCACCGGATGTCCACGTCCGGCAGCAGCTTGAAGATCATCGCGAAGAGCAGGGTGTGCACGAGCATCGAGCCCAGGAAGTCGGCCAGCTCGAGCACGTGGCCGATGCCCGGCACCCAGCCCCACCCGTAGCGGCCGAACGCGGCGACCGCCGCACTCAACACCAGGGAGACGCTCAGCAGGAAGCCGGTACCGAGCACCGCCGCGAACGACAGGAAACGGGCCCGGACCAAAGCCCAGAGCCCCGCGTGGGCTTGTGGCGGCACTTCCCAGATGGTGTTCAGCGCCGACTGGAGCTGGCTGAACGCGCTGGTCGACCCGAACAAGAGGACCAGGAGCCCGATGATGGTGGCGCGCGGGCCGGCGCCCTGGCGGCCGGCGCTCTCGATCAGCGACTGGATCGCGGTGGCGCCCTCTTCCCCGACCAGGCCCTGGATCTGGCCGACGATCTCGCCCTGCGCCGCCTCCGGCCCGAACACCGCGCCGGCCACCGCGATCACGATGACCAGGATGGGGGCCAGCGAGAAGACGGTGTAGTAGGCGAGCGCCGCGCCGAGCGTCAGGCAGTCGTCCGCGTTCCACTTGACCGCGGCCCGCTTGACCAGCTCCCAGAGCGTTCGACTCAGCCCGACCGGCATGGGCCGTGACGCAGCAAGGCGCGTGCCGGGCGGTTAGATCGGACAAACCAGGTGGCCGAGGCGCTCGGTCAGCTTCGGGTTTTCCCGGTAGTCCACCGGCACGTCCACGATGGAGGGACCGGGACCGGCGAGCGCCTCGGTCAGCACCGGCCGCAGGTCGCGCGCCGAGTCCACCCGGAAGCCCCGGGCCCCGAAGGCGAGGGCGAGCGCCACGAAGTCCGGGTTGGTGAACGCCACGCCCGACTCGCGGCCGAGGCGCGTCTGCTGCTTCCACTGGATCAGGTTGTAGCCGCCGTCGCGGAAGATCACGTTGACGACCGCGAGGCCCAGCCGCTTCGCGGTCTCCAGCTCCTGCACATTCATCAGGAAGCCGCCGTCGCCGCTCACCGCCACCACGTTGCGCTGCGGGTGGACGAGCTTGGCCGCCACCGCGGCGGGGAGCGCGAACCCCATCGCGGCGAGGCCGTTGGAGATCAGCACGCTGTTCGGCTCGTAGGCCGGGAAGGTGCGGGCGATCCAGAGCTTGTGGCTGCCCACGTCCGAGACCAGGATGTCCTCGCGGCCCATCACCGCCCGCAGGTCGCGCAGGATGCGCTGCGGCTTGATCGGGAACGAGTCGTCGTCCGCCCCCTCCGCGAGCTGCTCGAGGATGTAGCCGCGCAGCGCCCGGTACGGCGCGGGGTCCTTCTGACCCTTCACCAGGCCGTTGAGCAGCTCGAGGGCCTCGCGCACGTCGGCCACCACCTCCACCGCGGGCTGATAGTAGCCGTCGACCTCGGCGGGCGTGAAGTCGATGTGGATGACGTGCTTCTTGCGCTCCGGGTTCCAGAACTTGGGCGCGTACTCGACCAGGTCGTAGCCGACCGCGATGATCAGGTCCGACTTCTCGAAGCCGAACGAGACGTAGTCGCGCGACTGCAGCCCGGCGGTGAGCAGCGCGAGCGGGTCGTCGTAGGGCATGCACCCCTTGGCCATGAAGGTGTTGACCACCGGGATGCCGTGGGCCCGCGACAGCTCGCGCAGCTCCTTGGCCGCATTGCCGCGGATCACCCCGTTGCCCGCGAAGATGAGCGGAAACGACGCCGCCTCGATGAGGCGCGCGGCCGACTGCAGGGCCTGGCGATCTGGAGAGGGCCGCCGCGGTCGCTCGGTCGACAGGGGCTCGCCCTCGGCCGGCTCCTCCGCCACGTCCTCGGGCACCTCGACGTGGCAGGCGCCCGGCTTCTCGGCCTCCGCGATCTTGAAGGCCTTGCGGATGACCTCCGGGATCACCACCGGCATCTCGACTCGCGTGTTCCACTTGGTGAGCGGCCGCATGTGCTCGACGATGTCGAGATACTGATGCGATTCCTTGTGGATGCGGTCACGCCCGGCCTGGCCGGTGATGGCCACCAGCGGCGCGTGGTCGAGGTTGGCGTCGGCCACCCCGGTGACCAGGTTGGTGGCCCCGGGCCCGAGGGTGGACAGGCATACGCCGGCGCGGCCGGTGAGTCGCCCGTAGGCGTCGGCCATGAAGGCGGCGCCCTGCTCGTGCCGGGTCGGCACGAAGCGCACGCTCGAGTCGGCGAGCGAGTCCACGATGTCGAGGATCTCCTCGCCGGGCACCCCGAAGACGTAGCGAACCCCTTCGTTCTCGAGACAGCGCGCGATCAGATCGGACGATCTCATGGCCTTCCCCCGGCTCAGTCTACGCCGATTTGCACCGCATCCAAACCGGGCCCATGCTGAGGCCAAAGGAGGACGCCATGGCCATCCAGTCCATCAATCCGGCGACCGGAGAAGTCCTCGAGACCCTCGAGCCCACCTCACCGCCGCAAATCCAGAACATCCTGGCCGGCGCGCACGCCGCGTTCCTCGAGTGGCGCACCCAGCCCTTCGCGCGTCGCGCCACGCTCATGCGCGCGGCGGCGCGGGAGCTGCGGGCCCGCAAGGACGAGTACGCGCTCACCATGACCCGCGAGATGGGCAAGCCCATCGTGCAGGCGGAGGCCGAGGTGGAGAAGTGCGCCGGCACCTGCGACTACTATGCGGAGCACGCGGAGGCCTTCCTCGCCGAGCAGCCGCGCGAGACCGACGCCTCCCGCAGCTACGTGCGCTTCGACCCCCTCGGGGTCGTGCTGGCGGTGATGCCGTGGAACTTCCCCTTCTGGCAGGTCTTCCGCTTCGCGGCCCCCGCGCTCATGGCCGGCAACGGGGGCATTCTCAAGCACGCCTCCAACGTGCCGCGCTGCGCGCTCGCCATCGAGGAGGTGTTCCTCCGCGCCGGCTTCCCGGAGGGGCTGTTCCGCACCGTGCTGGCCGACTCCGCCGCGGTCAAGAGCCTGATCGCCGATCCGCGAATCGTCGCGGTCACCCTGACCGGCAGCGAGCGCGCGGGCCAGGCGGTGGCCCAGCAGGCGGGCCACGAGCTCAAGAAGACGGTCCTGGAGCTGGGCGGCAGCGACCCGTTCCTCGTGCTGGCCGACGCGGACGTGGACGCGGCGGCCCGCGCGGCCGCGGAGGCCCGGCTGATCAACAGCGGGCAGAGCTGCATCGCGGCGAAGCGCTTCATCGTGGTGGAGCCGGTCGCGGATCGCTTCCTGGAGCGGTTCAAGGACGAGCTGGCGTCGCGCCGCATGGGCGACCCCACCGCGCGCGACACGCAGGTCGGCCCGCAGGCCCGCGTCGACCTGCGCGACGAGCTGCACCGCCAGGTCGAGGAATCGGTGAAGCGGGGCGCTCGCGCGCTGCTCGGCGGTCAGGTCCCGGCCGGCAAGGGCGCGTTCTATCCGCCGACCTTGCTGGCCGCGGTGGATCGCGGCATGCCCGCCTTCGACGAGGAAACCTTCGGCCCGGTCGCGGCGGTGATCCGGGCCAAGGACGAGGCGGACGGGCTCCGCCTCGCCAACGACTCGCCCTTCGGCCTGGGGGCCGCGATCTGGACCAAGGATCTCGCCCGGGCGGAGCGGCTGGCCGCGCAGATCGAGGCGGGCGCGGTGTTCGTGAACGGGGTGGTGAAGTCGGACCCCCGCCTCCCGTTCGGGGGCATCAAGCGCTCCGGCTACGGCCGCGAGCTGTCGGAATACGGGATCCGCGAGTTCGTCAACATCAAGTCGGTCTGGATCGCGTGACCGTTCATCCGGTCGGATCTACCCGGTAGCGATTTCCGCGGCGGGGCCCTTCGGGCCCCGCCGTTTTCATCTGCCGGCCGCGCGTACGGGCGGCTACTCGGCCGCGGTGGGGAACTCGCGCAGCAGCCGGCGGTGGAAGTACACGAGCGCTCCCACCACCGCGGCCCCGGCGAGGACGTGCCCGGCCAGGAACACCCACGGCGTCATCGCATCGCGCACCCACTGCGAGAGCCCGTAGACCATGGCCGCGAAGATGACGGCCAGGCAGCAGCCCAGCATGAAGATCAGCGCGAGCACCCGCTTCTCGCGCTCGGCGAGGGCGAAGAGCCCGGACACCGCGAGCCCGAACAGGATGAAGCCGGCGAGGTGCACCGCGGTGTAGCCGAGCACCACCGGCGTGGTGATCGCCACCTCGCTCGCGGTTCGCGCGCCGTGGAACAGCGCGTCGCCGAGCATCGC